>VAPB010068874.1_pt1 | contig 11502 bp, 10 predicted proteins | sample 3395101 | NCBI WGS metagenome assembly VAPB01 (sample SAMN08290433, study PRJNA428436) | hydrothermal vent metagenome | isolation source: Deep-sea hydrothermal vent chimney | place: Indian Ocean: Southwest Indian Ridge | reverse complement strand
TTTAATTCTCGTTGTTTCTCTTTCTGTCTATATTTTTCATCACTTCTGATAGTTTGTTTCTGTAACATTTCTTTCTGTCTATAATCTATATCGCTTCTAGCAATGAATTACCCAACATTCAGGCAGCCGCAGAATTCGCCGCACTTACCATTGAAGAATTCCTGAATCAAGAAATCATCAAGAATTTATATTCATATTACATCATCCATGGATGGCATGAAGGAGGGGTGGCATTTCAGCGACTTGCTGAACTAGTAATAGAAAATCAATCAAAAGACCCAGAAATATATGGACTACTTATAGCAAAAATCCAGGCCCAACGGGGATTCTTTTACAGCAACCTGGGACTTATTGAGGAAAGTGAGGAAATATGCCAAAAATCCCTCTCAGTTCTAGAGGAAGCAAAAGAACTTCGTGAGCTGGCAATCTGCATTCAGAATCTCGGTATTAACGCCATATTCAGGGGGGAATATGACCAGGCATTTAGGCTATTGAATAAAGCAATTAATATCAGCAAGCTCACATCTTGCAGTTCCTTCCCATCATTCTATTTATGGGTGGGTTATGTTCATTTTTTGTTAGGAAACTACCAGCAGGGGATGGAAAGTTTTTTCATCAGCCTGGACCTATTTGAACAGGATAACAACGACCGTGGAACAGCTTTTTCATTATCTAAAATGGGTTTAGCCCAGGACGGATTGGGCAATTATCAGAAAGCAAACAGCTACCATGAAAAATCTTTGAGGATTTTCCGGGAATCAGATAATCAAGCAGGGCAAGGATACGCCCTCAGCCGGATGAGTTTAGGTGCACTTTTATTAAAAGACTACCAATCTGCTCTCAAATTTGGTGAAGAAGCGTTGGTAGAATTTAGAAAAATTGGTCATCGCTGGGGAAAATGTGCATCATTATCCAGAATTGCTTATGCAAAACTGGGATTATGTGAGTTAACAGAAGCCAGGCAGCTGTTCCTGGAAGCCTTATCGATAGCACATGACCATCAGCTGGATCCTTTGAGTTTACATGCTCTGGCTGGGATTGCTTGCTTAAAAGTAACTACAGGCGAGAAGAAAGACGGTCAAGCGTTGATGGAATATGTCCAAAAACATTCAAAAACACCTGAGATCTATATTACTGTCAATAGAAAATGGTTTAAGATTGAAAAGAAACAAAAGATGGAACAAAGGAACCAAGTATCAGATCCGGAGCTGGCCTTTATTACCGGAAAAATACTGGAACAAGAAAACTGACCAAAAATATTTCAAATCTTATATAAAAACCAGCTGATCATCCTTTGCGATTCTTCACCAGCCAATCTGTAAACCATAAAAAGAACACCACAAGGCTTATAGGCAGCAAAGCGCCCACCAAGCATCCCAAACCAACCAGCGCTGCGCCCTTTCCATAAAAGATATAGATCAAACCATCACCGACCAGAAAAACCAGCACCAGAAATCCAAATATCAACCTGTTTTGTGTGTTACGGGTATATTCCCTTAGATCCTTAGTCACTGCGGTAATCTCCTCCCGGTACTGGTATATTTCTTAGGATTTCCCGGATCAAATCACCCGTTCGGAGCTCTTGCAATCTTGCTGATGAACTTAGGATAATCCTGTGGCCCAGTGTGGCTTCGGCTAATAATTTGACATCATCAGGAATTACGAAGTCGCGCCCATGCATGGCTGCCCAGGCCTGGCTCGCCCTGGCCAATGCCAGACTGCCTCGAGGACTTGCACCCAAATAAACGGAGTCAGCGGACCTGGTTTCCTGGGTGATTTCGACAATATATTTCTTAACCGCTTCAGCGATAAAAACTTCCTTTATACGTTCTTGAACTTCCAGGATCTCTTTTGCCGACGTAACGGCCTCAATAGATTCTATCGGATGGACTTTCTGTTGATTTTCAATGACAGAGATCTCTTCCATTATTCCCGGATACCCAATACTTACCTTCACCATAAATCGGTCTAGCTGTGCCTCAGGGAGAGGGAAAGTTCCTTCGTATTCAATCGGATTCTGGGTCGCTAATAACATAAATGGTGCTGGAATCTGGTGGGATTGCCCACTGACAGTCACTTGCCTCTCCTGCATTGCTTCCAGCAAGGCAGACTGGGTTTTTGGAGTAGCCCTGTTTATCTCATCCGCCAGTACTATTTGGTTTAAGATTGGCCCAGGAAGGAATTTAAAAGTACCCGTAGATTGATCGTAAATATCAACACCGGTGATATCACTTGGAAGCATATCCGGTGTACATTGGATCCTGTTGAAGGAACAATTTAAGGAGCGTGCCAGGCTCCTGGCCAGCATGGTTTTTCCTACTCCTGGCACATCTTCAATTAAAACGTGGCCCTCACATACCAACCCCAGGACAACCAACTGAATTGCCCTCCGTTTTCCAATGATGACCTTCTCGATGTTCTGCACCAAATTAGTGGTTAATTCTTTTACTTTATCCATCAACAGCTCCATTAGTAATTAAATCATCTTTTATGGATTTCTCTCCAAGACTGAATACTTTTTCTTTTAATGATTTCCAGGCTGAGAGCCAGACCGCATATCTCACTCTTATCCGTAATTTTCTCCAAACGTCCAGGATCTTCTCTGCCAACTCAGGATCAACAGGAGCAATACTATAATTTGCAAGCACAGCATACTCAGTCAGCTGGCTGATCTCATATTCACTCCCAATCAGTCTTCTTTCTTTCCCGGGAGAGTTTATGAGCTGTCTCAAAGAATCTTTTATCTTAAGATCAAATTCATACAAAGTATCAGATTTTTGATGTCCCAGTCCTAACCAGCGCCCGTATCGGAACAATCGTTGGTATATTTCCAGGCTTAAACTGGTAGCATCCATCTGGTTAAGTCGAGCCCAATCTGCCTGGTTTCCGACCCAGGTGCCCACAATTATGAGAACTACCAATCCGATTCCGAGCTCCCATCCTGGAAATTCGGTTCTTCCTGTGTCACCCAAAACCTGAGGAGGTTGTTCCAGCTCTGGCGGAAGCGGTAGTGTTAATTCTTCATCATCTATCAATGATTGGGCAGCTGTCGGTTCAAACGGTATCCATCCATAACCACCAAAATAGATCTCCACCCAGGTATGTGCATCAGCTTCAGTGACCAAATATTGATCATTCTCCTCATCAAATTGCCCACCAACATATCCAACAACAATCCTGGCCGGCAAACCAATAGCCCTGGCTAAAACAACCATTGAGGTCGCATAATAATCACAATACCCGGTCTGCAGATCAAACAGGAAATAATCTGCAACGTCACGATCAATGGGAGGAGCCGGCAAATCCAGCGAATAGGGATATGACCTTAAGAATGCCTCAATAGCTTTTACCTGGTCATATGCTGTCGGTTGATTGGTTACGATCTCCCCTGCCAGAACAAGAACTCGGTCAGGCACACTTTCAGGCAAATCAAGATACCTGGAACTGACCCACTCCGGAATTTCCCTTTCCGCTTGACGTAAATCTTCATCATTGGAGGTGGATACCAGCGATCGCACCTGATAAAGGATATGATCATTTGTCACACCAAACAGGTCATCGACAACCACGGCCTGGCTATCTCCATTAAGATTTGCTTCCCGTATTGTTCGCCAGGATACCAGTACATCCTGGTCAAGTGTGATTGGCAGACCAGCTGAATAAAGGGTTCCTCTCAAAGCATTGCTGAGCCGGATTTCCTGGGTAATAATTACAAAATTATCAGTTCGGATCTCAGTAATTTCCTGACCAGGTTTGTATTCCACTTCAATAGTTGGGCTGGACTGCCAGCCAATTCCTGTGTATTGATCATAGGAGTAAGAACGCCAGTACCTGGCAGCATTGGGCAGGTCAGATCTCACAAAGGTAGTGGTTGGGTATTTGACGATCATCACTACTCTCTTGGCTAACTCAGGACCTGATCCTATTAGTTTCTGCCTGGGAAGTCCGGCCAAACGTTCAACTGAATAGAGGTCTAAGTTAAATCCCTCAATTTCAAAAACTGAATCTGATCCTACTTCTCCTGATTCGCTGTCACCATAAATCCATCTTTCAAATGGATCTGAAATTGCTTTGATCTTTATAGATGGCATTAACCCCGCAAATGCCATCGTACACAGGGAAAAAGCAACGATCACAAGGGCAAGACGTTCTTTGACGTTTTCAGCTCCCTTGACCCGCTTTACCTTCCACTCTCTTTGATGGACTTCATGGTTAATTAATCCAATCAGGATCAATCCAGCGCCCAGCAGCAATACCAGCAGTATCCTTTTCTCGAGGGTATAAGTCATTAAGATTGCTAACAAAATCCCGGCAGGAATTACACCCCAGATAGGCTGATCCTTTTTCCTGGTAATCCAGGCAATCCAACTAGCAAGCAGCCAGAGTATAAATCCCCAGGTAAGCAGAGTGCTGACCTGGTTGTAGATAGAAAAACCGGTCATAATATCGTTTCCCCAGATCGATAAGTTAATTATTAGGTCTTGAATCCTGGTCTGGATAACTGAGAGGGTAAAACTTAGTTGAGATAGGTCTCCTGTAACCCCGCTAAAAATCCAGCGCCAGAGAATTCCCAGGCTAGATTTGATCAAATCCCACAGGGCTAAGTCAATTCCTCCGATATGGATTGCCGTGAGTGTAAACCCCGTCAGAAGTGAAATCAGCCACGCCGCCCAATCTTTCAGCTTAGAACGGCCTAATAACCATCCAAAAATGATCCCAAGGAGGATCATCAAGTGAAGTACTTCAACCGAGGTGCCCCGGATAACAAGTTCGACTCCCAGCAGAACCGAGTACATAATCAGGTAAATCAATACCAGGAAGATAATCAGAGTTAGAGATATTCGTTTTCGGATATAGGTTCGAAGAGCACTCATATCAGAGGTCTCCAATGAACCTTGCGGGCTTCTTTAATTTCTTCCCTGCGTTTCTGGGTTGCTGGTGATAACTGGACATCCATGTTGTCCAGATAGTCCGGGTTTATCAGATAGTTATTCAAACCAAGCGAATCCAATTTTTTCTGCAGTTGAAATGCATTTCCCTGCCCTCCAAACTCTGGAGCGTTGAGCAGCAAAACAGTTGAAATAATGCCCTTCTTCCTCATTAACAGCACAGGATTTAACCAGGAGCCGCTGAGATCTGCAGTGATGATGATCAGGCTTGACCTGAACCGTATGGTTTGCCGGGCAACTTCCAGCAGGCGTAATAGTGATTCATTTCCTTTTTCAAGGGTGGCAAGTGCCCTGAGGATGGTCCATTTCTGGGCTTCATCTAATTTCGATCTGTACCAGGAGAGCTCCTGCCCATTAGCTCCGAAACCGACCGCACGACCATTTTCTAGAGACCAGTTCATTAAGGAAGCTGCCAGAATGATCCCATGTTCTTCCGAAGCATTTTCACCTTCCCCGGCATGGACACTGGCATTCATATCCATAAATATCCATAGATCGCTTGTTGGCGTGCTGTCAAAAGTTCTAACATACAATTCTGGACTGCGGGCGGAGGTTGGCCAGTGTATATATCGCAGGCTGTCCTCCGGTTGGTATTCTCTGACGCTCGATGCTGTGACAGTATGATCCCAGGATTTTGTGATATTTATACCCTCGCCAATCCTTCCGCCAGGCGCAATCTGAATCTCTGGCAATGAAACAATAGGAGGCATAACCATCATATTGGCTGTAGCCGGATACTCAATCTTGATTTCAAATATTCCCAGGGGGTCGCTTGTGTATATATTCGTCGGACCAATTGTGTACAACCCCCTGCGCTCACAGATCCCTCTTTCAAACCATTGTCGGTGGGCTTTGCCCTCAATACGGGTAACGCGGCTGCCGCTGTAACCAGCAAGATCTGAATGATCTTCCAGGTATAACCAGACTGCGGGCGCCCAACCACTGTTATCCAGGTTAAATCTTTCCTGCAGATGGTCACCAACTTGCGACCAGCCAAACCGCATTTCTCTGGACAAGCTTAGCTTGGTTTTGAGAGACAACGCCCAATAATAACTGATCCCTAAGGCCGTTACCAAACCGATCAGTAAGATCATCCAGACTTTTCGAGGAGATACAAGCTGGTTGATGAACAGAATCGGTATGATATAAGGTATAACCTTGTACTTCAGCTTTAGATCTGTGATCTTCATTTTATAATTGGGAAAATATAATTCTTGCGACGCCCGAATAGGAATATTCTACCCCAAATAAAAAACGCTCCTAATTGAAATAGGCTCAATCCATACCAGGGTATTAATTTATGATTATTAATGGGATACCAGGGAATTGCCTGTTACCATCCCTCCAGCGCAAACAGGATTATGGCCGTCCTTTTCACACAGAAATCTTATTCCATTCCAGAACAATCTGGGAAATAACAGCTAGAGCGATTTCTTCCGGTGATCTACCCCTCAGGTCCAATCCAATTGGCGCGTGAATCCTGTTCAGTTTATCTTCTGGCACACCTTCTCCCAGAAGTCTTTTTAATCTCTTCTGATGGGTCTTTTTACTTCCCAGGGCACCAATATAAAAAGCCGGAGATCCCAGCGCTGTGATAATGGCAGGATCATCGATCTTTGGATCGTGTGTCAGCATGACAACAGCTGATGATGATGACAGTCGAATTTTCTTAAAGGCAGACGAAGGCCACTCTGATAATAAATTTACATCAGGAAACCTTTTATTGGTACTGAATAATCCCCGGGGATCGATAACTGTGACATTAAAACCTATGATTTCAGCAATACTCACCAGGGGGATAGCTATGTGTACACCTCCGACAATGATTAATTCAAGAGGTGGATTGAGAACAGTAACAAAAATTTCGATTTGTTCGTTTTTTGGATGGATTTTAGTGGTTGATTTGCCAGTAGACAAAACACTCTTAGCACTTGCTGTCAGAACTCCCTCAAGCTCAGAATTTAGATCGAAAAAGGGATCAAGGTCTTCATTAAAAATGAAATACTCCTGGCCAATATTGTTTCCATCACTTTCTATCACCATCACCGAACAGAAAGGTTTTTTCACCTCAAGGGCCACCCTCCAATTTTCCAGATCAAGAGAGGAAAATGGCCTGATAAATATTTCAATCTCTCCCCCGCAGGCCAAACCAACTTCCCATGCGTCAGTATCAGTGACACCAAAATGAAGCCGGACCGGCGATTTTAACTCGATCACATCCAGAGCTGCCTGGATCACCGCCCCCTCTACACAACCTCCGCTAACAGATCCTGCAATTTGACCATCTTGAGTGACCGCCATACCTGCACCAACCGGCCGGGGCGAGGATCCCCAGGTGTTGATCACTGAAGCCAAAGCTATAGAATGACCATTTTCAAGCCATTCGCTGATTTGATCAAGTAGATCTCTCATACTCCTATCCTGGAGGTTAAAACCGAATTATTCTGGATTCACTATGGGTTCTATCATCTGATAAGTATAACCACCAGATAGATCACTATTTTCCAGGAGATGTTTCTGTACATATTGTCCACAATTAGATCCGATCTGATTTTCCTCCTGTTCACCAATACTGAGGATCACCTGATAGCCAGCATCCTGAATTGCAACCAGTTCGGGATAAACATCAAGTTTATTTTCCGGGTCAATGAAGGATTTCAGTCCGGTGGATATTGCCTGATATGTAGGATTAAGAGGAGTGATCTTGATCAGGAACCTTGCAGGGTCAAAATACTTCAGCAATACCTGTGGATCTACAGGGCTGTTTTCTGCCAGAGCAAAATTCAAGGTAATTTTCCGGTCGCCCTGATGGTAATATTTATTTCCAAATTGAGAAATTTTCTCAAAATCCCATTTTTTTACGGGTATTAGTTTGTCTCTCAATTTCTGATCAGTCGTATGGATAGACACCTGAAATTGAAACTTTCCCCGGGGATAGATCTGGTCCTTAATTTCGATCATCCTGTCGAAGAATTCATCCGTCCCATGAGGCGCAATCGTTGATAACGATGGCATTAACCCCGGTGCGTTGATATCATCCGGCAGGGTTTCGAGCATATCAAGAACCGCCAGATTCAAAGCGGGTTCTCCCATACGTGCGAATTGGATCTTAAATTGTTTTGAGGGAATAAAACCATCAGGATAGCGCTGCTGGATCAAGAATTTAATTTGATCAAGCATTTCATTTTTTGTTAATTTCCCCAGGTAATGCCCTCCCGCATCGCACATCTGGCAGGCTATTGGGCAGCCAAACAGGGTAGAAATCATCAAAACCCATTTATCTTCCCGGAGTACAGGGGGCTGTACGGCCTCGACACATTCAATTAAGCCACCTGGAAATTCCGCCACATAAACCAAAGCGATATCCGGGTTTCCTGCAGAACCAATAATCTTCATATACTATCCTCTTTCAATAAATCCCCAATGATCATTGCCGTTCTAACTCCATCCGCTACTGCAATGGAGGTCTGTCTGAAAGATCCATTGATCAGATCACCTATTAAAAACAGTTTACGTTCTTTTTCTAGCTGATCACGTCCCTCAATTATACTGTCACCTGCGAAACTATACTCAGGTTTTCTGCCGATAGCAGTGATCAAAAAATCGCCTGTCAGCTTCAATTCTCCCCCCTCCCGATTTCCCAAAAGCAGTAAATTACCCCCGTCATCAAGGGTAATGCTATTTATCTCAGTATTGTTAAAATAAGAAATAGCGGATCTCTTCTGAACCCTTTCCCAGAGTAAATTTAACCCCTTGATCCGGTTTCCACGGTTGAGAATGGTCACCTTATTCTTCCGGGAAAGATTTAAGGCATAATCCAGAGCTGCATCTCCGGCCCCGATAATAATGATTTGCTTGTCCTGGACATGGCTGATCGGTCCAACTTCTGAAAATAACCTCTCTTTTATCTCTTCCGAACTCATCTCAAGTGAAAATTCTATGGGCACAGTCCCTGAGGCAGCAACCATCAGTTTTGACTGATGATCCAGCCCTTTTGTTGCTATACGAAATAGTCCGTCCTGAAATTCTGCCTTGACCACTTCTTCTAATACTATCTTGACACCCAATCTCAGAGCCTGGTCGTGGAATAGTTTTACAAGGTCTGGACCCGTGATCCCCTCAACAAATCCGGGGTAATTTTCAACCCAATTGGCGTTCCATAATAAACCACCTACCCGCTGACGCTCAAACACCAGGGGAGAAATTCCCTGTCGTTCCAACTGCATTGCGGCAGCCAAACCAGCCGGACCTCCGCCAATGATGATAACCGGATGAATATCCATCAAGAAGGACTACTCCTTCCTCAATAGACTTCCACTGGTTGTCAGCACAGCAATTCCGTGAGCCAGATTTCTCAATGTCGCAAGATGGTATTCCCGGTTGTACGTTGCGGTCCCATCTACCAGGAAAAAAATCTCGTATCCCTGAACAAACCCTGACCGGGCAGTTGTGTCACAACAAAGATGGGTCATAACCCCGCCGATAACCAGCTGTTCCACATTCTTCTCATCCAGGATCTCTTTCAAAGGTGATTCAAAAAAGGCATCATATTGATTTTTTATTACGATCTCGCCGGGTGCAATATCCAATTCAGAAGCTAAATTCACTAATTCATGGTCTTCAGTGATCAATTCAGCCCACCAGGACGCCATCATGCCGGCGTCATCAGGAGAGTTGACATGCTGGGTCGCTATGACTGGTCGTTCTGCCGATCTGAAATAGGCTGCCAATTTATTTAATCCGGGGATTATTGTCCTCCCGCTGGGAACAAAAGCATGGGAATCGGCGTTAATGAAATATTCCTGCATATCAAGGATCAGCAAACCTGCCCTGTTAATATCAAAAGGCTGGTCAGTCTTTTTCTTTGACCTGGCATAAGTTTCTAACCACTCAGATGATAGATCCTCGATGGTATCCTTCGTAAAATAGGTTTCTTTCATGAAAAAAATTGTAGCATAGTTAGTTAGGGTGGTTTCAATCACCTGTTGATTTATACAGATTATTTATACTGAGATTATCAAACAAAAAACCCGGCCCAAGGTGGTATGCACCCTCTAAACCTGACAATTAAATAACACCCCCTCCTGGGAAATCATCCGGGCTGACGTCTGAACTTTAATAGCGACGTCAGTTTTTTTGTTCCATTACAGGCCCCGGATTGATCTGCCGCGGTTCTGGGATTGAAATCCTCGCTTAGGAGATAGATGATCAAGCGGTTCCTGAACACCATGATCGGGTTCTTTTCTCTTCAGGAGGAAATCAACACGTCCTCGGAGGAGGACGTTTGGTCTGAGCGCAGCGAAGACCCTTCTGAGGACTTCAGTCCCTGCTAAGCGATAAGGAAACACCTCCCGGATTTTGTATTGTCCGAAAGGTGTTTTATTTTGTGTCCTGCTTCAGGGGTTAGGGGTTCAGCACAAGGATGGATCCGGGTTTTTATACGGACAATTTTAGCTAATTATAAGAATTACTTTGAAGGCCGAATTTAGACCGAGGCAGCCTGTTCGCGCTTGCTAAATTTCTCGGTAATGGCCTGAACAGTGCTGGGCCAGTTCATGATCGTCTTGATCAAAGTGATCAACATGACTGCTACTCCAACAATGCCGCCAGCTACCAGTAAACCTGTTTTCACCTTCCTGGATTTCATCTTTTGAACCATTTCACCATCAAGCTGGATCCGGAGTTCTTCAATAAAACCCGCTCTTGGTTGAACAGGCTGTAAGACTTCTTTCAGCCGGCTCTCTACTCGTAATAATTCTTTCGGTAAACTATTTTTAGTGCGCATGCTAATTAATCCCTTCCTCTACAGGATATGCAACAATCCCGATCGTTCCTGGACCAAGATTTGCTGCTATGGCAATGGATAATTCTTCAATGAAAATATCCTTTATATTTAGAATTCCTTCTACACGCTCGGAAATTTCCAGCGCGGTGGCCAGATCATGGGCATGCATGATGGCCGCATTTACGAGATTTTTTCCCATTCTGTGAGACATTTCCTGAATGATAAAATCCAGAGACGCTTTGCGCGTGCGGACTTTATCGATAACAGCCAGTGTCCCTTCACCGAGGGTAATGATCGGTTTGATCTTTAACACTGAGGCCAGGAGTGATTCTAACTTCTTCACCCGACCGCTTTTTTGAGCAAAATCCAGCGTGTCGACAGTTAATATCACCTCGGTTCCTTTCCTGATCTGCTCCAACCTTTCAAGTATTTGATCAGTGTTTGCTCCAGCTCGATCCATTTCCCGGGCTTCACGGCACATATATCCTTGAATCCCTGTGCCTGAAAAACTATCGAAGGGAATGATCAGATATGATTCTCCCTGCAATTCCCTGGCTGCCATAACGGCCGACTCGTAGGTCCCAGAAAGTTTACTGGTCAAGTGTATGGACAAGATCACATCGCCGGGTTGAGCTATTCCCCGGTAAAAATCAATACACTGCTGGGGAGATGGCTGCGAAGTCTGGGGAATTTTTCCTGACTCCTCTACCCAGCCGTAAAATTGATCTATGCTCAGATCAACACCCTCCAGGAAAACTTCGTCTCCCA
>VAPB010836718.1_pt1 | contig 11526 bp, 8 predicted proteins | sample 3395101 | NCBI WGS metagenome assembly VAPB01 (sample SAMN08290433, study PRJNA428436) | hydrothermal vent metagenome | isolation source: Deep-sea hydrothermal vent chimney | place: Indian Ocean: Southwest Indian Ridge | reverse complement strand
ACGGAGCTTGTTCGAACGTGCCATCTACGGCGAAGACAATCCAATGGGAGGTATATGGACTCCGGAGCTCGCTGAACAAGTCGATCGCAGCAAGTTGCGGGACTTTCACGACCAGGAGATCACGCCGGACCAGATGACCGTGTACATGATCGGCGACGTCGACCTCGAGACTGCGAAAAACGCCGTCAAGGCTGCGTACGGCAAATGGAAAGCGAAGAGCCGATCGGCACTGACTGGTATTGGCAGTGCACCCGAGCCAGGCGCCAGGGTCATTCTCGTGGACCATCCGGAGGCCGTACAAAGCACAATTCTTGCGGGCCATGCCATCGCACCTTTTGACGCGAACGTAAATACCGAGTTGTCCATCATGAACGCCGTGTTCGGCGGCAGTTTCGAGTCGCGCATCAACATGAACTTGCGCGAGGACAAGTCCTGGTCCTACGGAATGCGTTCAGGGATTCGGCAGAATCGCAGTGGCGACCAGTACATCGCGGTCGCAGGCAGCGTGCAGACCGACAAGACGATGGAAAGCATGCAGGAAATCATGCGTGAGTATTCTGAATTCATTTCGACGCGCCCCGCGACGGAGACCGAAGTCGAGCGTATGAAACTCAACATGACACGCTCGTTGCCGGGCCTGTTCGCGACCAATGGCGGATTCCTGGCGAGCATCGTTTCTTCCGACTCCTTTGGCCTGCCGTTCGACTACGCGGAAAGGCGAGGCGAAAGGCTCGCCGCCATTACGACCGCTGGCGTCATTGCGCGTTCGAAGGCCGTGATTGCGCCGGACAAACTGACCTGGGTCGTCGTTGGCGACCTCGAGCAGATCGAAGAGAAAGTGCGTTCACTGAACTACGGCGAAGTCGAAATATGGGACGCGTTCGGAAGGCGCCTGCGGTAAAAAGAAAAAGAGTGCCGGTGGTAACTCCGTAACTTATCGAAAAGAAAAAGAGTGCCGGTGGTAACTCCGTAACTTATCGAAAAAGAGTATCGGAAAAAGAGTGCCGGTGGTAACTCCGTAACTTATTGCCGTTGATCTCTGAGACGATTCAACGATTGAAAGAACTCACCAAGGTGAAATACGAATTGCGGCAAAGAGTAATTCAGTACAGAGCGATAAGTTACGGAGTTACCACCGGCACCTCTCACCGCAGAGCGATAAGTTACGGAGTTACCACCGGCACCTCTCGACTGGCACCTCTCAGCTAGCGAATCTTTCTTAGGAAAGCGAACTTTTTGTCCGTGTACGGCGCGTAACGGACCGCAAGATCCGGCCACCAGCCGCGTTTCATGACCGCTTTCATGTGACTGAAGGTTTTGAAGCCATGCTCACCGCTGTAAGAACCCATTCCGCTCGCGCCGACGCCGCCAAAAGGCAGCTCGTGGACCGCCATGAACATCATCGTGTCGTTAATGCAGGCATTGCCGCAGCTAACCTGGTCGAGAAAAAGGGTTTCTGCATCCTTGCTCTTTGTGAAAATGTACGCGGCGAGCGGCTTGTCTCTTTCACGAATGAACTGCATGGCGGCGTCAAGATTGTCAGCACGAACAATAGGAAGAACGGGCCCGAAGATTTCTTCCTGCATGACGGCGCTGTCCAGAGGTACGTCCGTCAAGATCGTGGGCGCGATGTAACGGCTGTCAGCATTGGTCTGTCCACCAAGTGCAATGTGTCCGGTACCGATAAAGTTACTGATACGCTCAAAGTGACGATCGTTGATGATGCGGCCGTACGAATCCGACTCTTCCGGGTTGTCACCGAACATGTCGCGAATCGTAGTCTCGATGAGTGGTAGCAGGTTCGCTTCGGTATCGACGTCCGTAAGCACGTAGTCGGGTGCAATACAGATCTGTCCGGCGTTGGAAAATTTGCCCCAGACAATACGGCGAGCCGTGACTTCCAGGTCAGCATCGGGAAGCACGACGCAAGGACTCTTGCCGCCGAGTTCCAGCGTTACGGGCGTCAGGTTCTTCGCGGCAGCGGCCAGGATAATGCGTGCAACGTTACCGCCGCCCGTATAAAGAATGTGATCGAAGGGCTGTTCGAGTAATTCAGTTGTCTCCTCGACACCACCTTCGACAATTCGAATACTGCCCTGGTCGAGATATTCCGGGACGCATTTTGCGAGCAGCGCGGAGGTCGCGGAAGCCAGTTCCGATGGTTTGATGACGACGCAGTTTCCCGCCGCGATCGCGGCAGCAGCAACTGCCATCGTCAGCATCAGCGGATAATTCCAGGCACCGATAACCAGTACGACGCCGAGGGGTTCGGGCCGAATCCAGCTCTTGCCCGGCATTGCCACCAAGGGCGTCGATATCCGTTTGGGCTTCGTCCAGCGGCGCAGGTTCTTGCGGCAATACGCCGCAGCATCGGCAACATAGGAGATTTCGGCCATCCAGGACTCGAGCGCATGCTTACCGAGGTCCTGCCGCAGCGCGTCGATAAACTCGCCCTCGCGCTCGGACATCATGCGCTCGAGTGCTGTGAGTTGTTCAGCCCGCCATCGCAGGTCCTTCGTGCGGCCACTGTGAAAGGTTGTTTTCAGCTCATCGAAGGCATCCATGGCTGGATTTTCGCACATTGGCGAAAATTCACACAATTCGTCACCAATCGGGACGCAGCGATAGTAGTATCAGGACTTGAGAGAGAGACGCCGCAATAACAATAACGCCAGCCAATACCAGCAAACAGGGATCATCCGTGAACAAAATTTTTGTCGTCATCACGACAGTCGTTGTGTTCCTGAGCGCTTGCGACGCAGGTCCGGGCGATGACGGGGCGGCGCCGTTCGCCAGTCGATACGAAGGCCTTGAAAGCAACACCACACTGCTAACGGGCGCTACGGTCCTGACCGGCACCGGCGAGCGCCTTGATAATGCCGATGTGCTCATGGCCGACGGCAAGATCGTCGCGGTGGGCGTTGGCCTCGGCGCCGAGGGTGCAGACATCGTGGATGCAAGTGGCAAATGGGTGACGCCAGGCGTCATCGACGTCCATTCGCACCTCGGTGTTTATCCGTCACCGGGAACAAGGTCACACTCGGATGGCAATGAAGCGACCGCGCCCGTTACCGCCGAGGTCTGGGCGGAGCACAGTGTCTGGCCACACGACCCGGGCTTCGTGACGGCGCTGGCCGGCGGCGTTACCTCGATGCAGGTCCTGCCGGGTTCTGCGAATCTTATTGGTGGCAGGGGTGTCACGCTGAAGAACGTGCCGGGCCGCAATGTCATGGATATGAAATTCCCGGGTGCGCCGCATGGAATGAAAATGGCCTGTGGCGAAAATCCGAAACGCGTTTACGGTGGTAAGGGACAGGCGCCGTCAACACGCATGGGAAATGTTGCCGGCTATCGCCAGGCCTGGATCGACGCGGCCGACTACCGCGACAAGATTGCGGCCGCCGAGAGCGGTCAGGGCGAAGCGCCGAAGCGGGATTTGAAACTGGAAACGCTTGCCGGCGTGCTGAGCGGCGAGATCCTCGTTCACAATCATTGCTACCGCGCCGACGAGATGTCGATAATGATCGATATCGCGAAAGAGTTCGGTTACACAATTTCCGCGTTTCATCATGCGGTCGAGGCCTACAAAATCGGTGACCTGCTGGCGGACAGTGGCACCTGTGCCGCAATGTGGGCCGATTGGTGGGGATTCAAGATGGAGGCCTATGACGGTATCCGCGAAAATGCCGCCATCGTCGACAAAGCCGGTGCCTGCGCAATCATCCATTCCGACAGCGGTATCGGTATCCAGCGCCTGAACCAGGAAGCAGCCAAGGTGATGGGCGCCGCGGCGCGAGTTGGCATCGACATTCCACCCGAGCGCGCGATTCAGTGGATTACAAAAAATCCCGCCAGGGCGCTGGGGGTTGAAGACGTGGTCGGCACGCTCGAGGCTGGCAAGATGGCCGATGTTGTGATCTGGAACGGCAGTCCGTTTAGCGTGTATACGCGAGCCGAGCGGGTCTACATCGACGGGGCGCTCGCCTGGGACCGGAAAGACCCGACGGTGAATCCGGTGACGGACTTTTCGCTTGGAACCGCCGCTGTGACGGGAGGTGCACAATGAGGCGCCTGATTTTTGCCCTGCTGGCATTTGGTTTTGCAGGCGCTGCACACGCCGGGACGACGGCAATTGTTGGCGCGACCGTTCACACGGTCGGCCCAATGGGCACAATTGAGAACGCAACGATCGTAATTGCTGACGGACGTATCGTCTCGGTCGGCAACAACGTCAAGCCACCGGACGGTGCTTCGGTCATCGATGCCAGCGGCAAAATCGTCACGCCGGGCCTGTTTACGCCCTATGGAAACATCGGCCTGGTCGAAGTCGGGTATTCGGCCGGGCCGGTCGATAGTGTGCAGCGCGGCGATCGATTCACGGCAAGCTTCGACGTTGCCGATGCCTACAATCGCCGCTCCACGCTGATCGCGATCAATCGCATTGAGGGCGTAACACGCGCACTGATCGCACCGAACGCCAACTGGCCGGACGAGAGCGGCAATACGAGCCACGTCATTTCAGGAATGGCCAGCGTCGTAAACCTCGGCGACGGAACGGATTCAATTGATCGCCGGGCCGTGGCGCTGGTCGTGAATCTGGGCGAAGACGGCGTCGTTTACGCCGGCGGGTCACGCGCGGCGGTACTGCTCGTGCTGCGGCAGGCGCTGGACGAAGCACGTGACTACCGCGATCACGGCGACGCTTACGAGCGTGGCCAGCACAGCGACTACACGTACAGTGCCGCCGACCTCCAAGCGCTGCAGGCGGTTTTGTCAGGCGACATGCCGATGCTGGCGATTGTTGATCGCGCGAGCGACATCGAAGTCCTGATCGCGCTGACGCGTGAATACGGTATTCGCACGATCATCGGTAGTGGCGTTGAAGCCTGGATGCTGGCGGACGAGCTTGCGGCGGCCAACATACCGGTCATTCTCGCGCCGACCGCGAACCTCCCGTCGAATTTCGATCGCATCAATGCAAGTTCGAAATCTGCGCCGATTCTGGCGGCGGCGGGCGTAAAGATCGCGTTCGCAGACGGTCAGAGCCAGACGCACAACGCACGCAACATCACGCAGTCTGCGGGAAACGCGACGGCGGAAGGCCTGCCCTGGGCCGATGCACTGCGCGCAATCACCTTGAGTCCGGCCGAGATGTACGGCGTTGCCGACCGTGTCGGCAGTATCGAACCTGGTAAAGATGCCGACATCGTTATCTGGCCGGGTGATCCGCTGGAGCTCACGAACTACCCTGAGAAGGTGTTCATCAAAGGCGAATCGGTACCAATGGTTAGCCGGCAAACACTGCTAAGGGACCGCTACCTGGACACGGACGACAAGCGGCCGCCGGCGTATCGCAACTAGCCGCTGCTTATTCCGGCAGGAAAATCGTCGCCGGGTGTTCCAGCATCTCTTTTATACGCTGGATCAAAGCGGCGGCGTCATAGCCGTCGACGAAGCGATGATCGAACGATGACGACAGGTTCATCATCAAGCGAACTACAACCTGGCCTTTGAATACGACCGGTCGCTCAATGGCCCGATTGACGCCGATGATGCCGACCTCCGGCATATTGATGACCGGTGTCGACGCGATGCCGCCCAGTTTGCCGAGGCTCGTGATCGTTATCGTTGAGCCACTCAGGTCATCTTTTTTCGCGCTGCTATCACGTGCCGCCCCGGACACGCGTTTGATTTCAGCAGACAGTTCGTCGAGCGATCGCGTTTCCGCGTGACGGACGACCGGTACCTTGAGTCCATCAGGTGTCTGTGTTGCAACGCCGAGATGCACCGCCTGGTGCTGGACGATGACGTTGCGGTCTTTGTGGTAGGTCGCATTGCATTGCGGGAATTCACGCAGCGCTTTGATCAACGCTGATCCGAGAAACGGTAATATCGTCAGGCGATCGGCGGTATTTTCCTTTTTGCCGTTCAGGTGCTTGCGCAGCATCTCCAGTTCGGTAATGTCGATTTCCTCGATGTAGGAAAAATGAGGAATCTCGCGCTTCGAGGCCGACATGCGCTCGGCAATGATGCGGCGCACGCCGATAATCTTGATTTCTTTGGTGCCGGTCGCAGGCACGGCTGCAGTGGCGGGCCGTGGCCTGTGATCTGGCGATAACGTTTCGCCCGCGTGGCGGGCTCCTGCGAAATTTTCGAAATCGAGACGCGATATTCGGCCGCCAGGCCCGGTTCCCGGAACGGCGCCAAGATCGATACCGGCCTCTTTCGCGCGGCGACGCACGGCAGGTGAGGTTATGACGCGTTTGCCTTTTGTGGGATCGCCCGCGTGGCGGGCTCCTACGGGGATCGGTTGGGCATCGGCATCGATCGGGGCGGGTTCGGCATCAGTCTCAAACACGACCAGCGCCGCGCCGACGGCGACGATATCGCCCGGTTCGCCGGCGAGTTTTAATACCTTCCCCGATACGGGTGACGACAACTCGACCGCGGCCTTGTCGGTCATCATCGTGCCGACAATATCTTCCTCGTTAACCTGCTCGCCGACCTTGATGAACCACTCGGCGATCTCGGACTCGACCATTCCTTCACCGAGATCCGGTAGCTTGAAAATGTACTCGCTCACGCCGCGGTCTCCATCAGCCGTCGAATGCCGGCCACGAGGCGTTTCTTGCCCGGGAAATACTGCCACTCAAAGGCGTGCGGATAGGGTGTATCCCAACCGGCGACTCGCGAGACCGGTGCCTCGAGATGGTAGAAGCAATCCTTCTGAACGGTTGCCGCCAGTTCTGCGCCATAGCCGCCAAATCGCGTCGCCTCGTGAGCGATCAGGCAGCGGCCCGTCTTTTTCACCGAATCGGTGATCGTTGTGATGTCGAGCGGCGACATTGAACGGACATCGATAATCTCGGCATCGACTCCGGTCGCCTCGACCGCGGCTACTGCGACATGCACGAGCGTACCGTAGGTGACGATGGTCATTTCACTGCCTTCGAGCACGACCTCGGCCTCGCCAATCGGAACTGTGTAGTGACCCTCAGGCACTTCGCCCTTCGGGTGCGAAGTCCAGGAGATGGCCGGCTTGTCGGGGTCACCGTCGAAAGGCCCGTTGTATATTCGTTTGGGCTCGAAGAAGATGACCGGGTCATCGCATTCAATCGCGCTGATCAATAATCCTTTGGCGTCATAGGGATTCGATGGCATGACGGTCTTGATGCCGCTGACGTGTGTGAAGATGCCTTCGGGCGACTGGGAGTGCGTTTGGCCGCCACGGATGCCGCCGCCGCAAGGTGTGCGAATTGTCACAGGCGAGAAAAATTCGCCGCAGGAGCGATAGCGCAGCTTTGCAAGCTCCGATACGATCTGGTCGAATCCCGGATAGATATAGTCGGCGAATTGAATTTCCGCGACCGGGCGAAGGCCGTTTACGCCCATGCCGATCGCTGCGCCAATGATGCCGCCTTCGGCAATAGGCGCATCGATGACACGGTGCTCGCCGAATTTGCGTTGCAACCCGTCGGTGCAACGAAACACGCCGCCAAAGTAGCCGACATCTTCGCCAATGACGATGACGTTCGGATCCTTGTCCATGACCACGTCCATGGCGTCTCGAATGGCTTCGATCATGTTCATCTGCGCCATCAGATCCCGCCCCCGTTTTCCTCGATCTCAAGCATCCGCCGGCGCTGCGACGCCAGTCGCCCCGGTGGTTCGGCATACACGTCGTCGAACATTGTGGCAGGGTCGAGCCACGGTCCTTCGGTCATCGTCCCGAATTGTTGAGCCTCCTTCCAGGCGGCCAGGACTTCGGCCTCGAGTTCTTCGATCAGGTTTTGGTGCTTTTTCTCCGACCAGTGGCCCTCGAGAATCAGGTGCTGCTTGAGACGTTCGATTGGATCGCCAAGCGGAAAACTGGCCCATTCATCTTTTGGGCGGTACTTCGACGGATCGTCGCTTGTGGAGTGCGCGCCGCCACGATAGGTGACAAGTTCGATCAGTGTCGGCCCGCCGCCGCGACGAGCGCGATCTGCGGCCCAGACCGTTACGGCATAGACCGCGAGCAAATCGTTGCCATCGACGCGAATGCCGGGAATGCCCAGGCCAAGACCGCGGGCAGCGAATGGGCGGCGCTCGCCACCCGCCGTTCCCTGGAAACTGGAAATCGCCCACTGGTTGTTGACGACATTGAGTATCACCGGCGCCTGGTACACGGCCGCAAACGTAAGCGCATGGTGAAAATCGGCCTCAGCCGTGCTGCCGTCGCCCACCCATGATGCGGCGATGTGATCTTCGCCCTTGATCGCCGATGCCATGGCCCAGCCGACGGCGTGCGGGTATTGCGTGGCGAGGTTGCCGGAGATCGAGAATACATTGCCACTCTTTGAGTGATACATGATTGGCAACTGCCGGCCCTTGCACATGTCGCGGGTATTGGAAAGACACTGGCACATCATGTCGACAAGCTTCATGCCGCGGATCATGAACAGACCCTGGTTACGATAAGACGGGAAACACATGTCGTCATGCCTGAGCGCCATGCCCTGTGCGATCGAAACCGCCTCTTCCCCGGTTGCCTGCATATAAAAGGATATGCGACCCTGGCGCTGAATTCGCCACATGCGTTCATCGAAGACTCGATTGAGCAACATCCAGCGAAGAGCGACTTGCAGGTTTTCCGGCTCGAGAACCGGGTTCCACGGCCCCTTGGCCTCGTGATCGTCGTCGAGCACACGGACCAGGTCGCGGCTTAAGTATTCAATATCGCGAGTGCGCGCTCGGACAGACGGTTTGTCGACACTGCCGGCGGGACTCAGATTCAGATAACTGAAATCAGGTTCATCGCCGGGGCGCGCCGTCGGGCGCGGTATATGTAGTCGTGACTTGTTTGCCATCTGGCGTGCGTCCTTTTGTGTTTACGCGATTTGTCGATGCGCTGCTTTAAGGTCCCCGTTTTGGGCGGCCGCCACGGTGCGGCGAGCCAGTTCATCCGCGATCAGGTTCGTAGGCCGCCCGGTCTTGTCGGCCTCCTCAAATATTTGCCGCAGTCTGTCGGGAATTCGATTGACCTCGCTGCGAACCTCGTCTTCTGAGCTGTTCCCCAGGTACTCTCTTGCGACACTGATTACGCCGCCAGCGTTGATGACGTAGTCCGGCGTATACAGGATGCCGCGATCCATCAGCCTCCGCCCGTCGACTTCGGTGGCCAACTGGTTATTTGCCGCGCCCGCTATAACCCTGGCCTTGATACGCGGGATTGAATGTGAGTTTAGAACATTGCCGAGCGCACAGGGCGCGAGAATATCGACGTCCTGAAAGATGATGTCGCGAGTCGATACGACGGTGACAGGCAAGGCATCGCCGACCCGCCCGAGAAGCTCCCGATTCATATCAGCGACAAAAAGTTGTGCACCCGCCTCGTCGAGCAACTGGCAGAGGCGAAAGCCGACGTGGCCGATGCCCTGTACGGCAACAGACAGGCCACTTAACGTGTCCTTGCCCAGCCTTGTGCTGACGGCAGCGCAGATGCCGAGAAAAACACCGAGAGCCGTCCACGGTGACGGATCGCCGCCGGCGCTGTGGCCGCTTTGCGGGAGACCGGAAACATAACTCGTTTCCTCGCGTGCCCACCGCATATCGTCTACGTTGATGCCGACGTCCTCGGCCGTGACGTAGCGGCCGCCGAGAGAGTCGACGGCCCGGCCCAGTGCGCGGAACAGCTGCGGAGATTTGGGCGATTCATTGCTCGCGAGAATAACGGCCTTGCCGCCGCCGAAAGGCAGGCCAGCCACAGCATTTTTATAAGTCATGCCGCGCGAAAGTCGCAAAACGTCTGTGAGCGCCTCGTCGTCCGTCGCGTACTGCCATCGGCGGCAACCGCCTGCCGCCGGTCCAAGCGCTGTCGAATGAATCGCAATGATTGCCTTGAGCCCGGTTGCCGGATCGTCAAAGAAATGAATAGCTTCGTGATCGTCAAATTCGGCGTGTTCAAATACGCTCATTGCTGCCCCCGGGGCGGCTTGGATTGCGGTGAACAATATATACCCCACGGCCCGGGAATTGCTTGCGTTTTCTTTTGCTAAGCGCCTAAAAAGCGCATACTCAATGCGCCTGAAGCTATTAATACAGGACTATCATGCAACAACTCCCTATAGACCAAATAGATCGCCGAATTCTCGAAATACTGCAAAAAGCGCCCGGCGTGAACGCCTCGGCGATCGGCGAGCAGGTCGGCTTGTCACAGTCGGCCTGTTGGCGGCGCGTCCAGCGCCTGCGCGAAGAAGGCATCATCAAAGACCAGCCCGTAAAGCTCGATCGCGAGAAAGTCGGACTGAATACGATGGTCTTTGCCCACGTGAAACTCACGTCGCATGGCCGCAGCAATCTCTCCGAGTTCGCAGACGCGGTCAGTGAGTATCCGGAAGTTCTCGATTGCTACGTACTCCTTGGCAATGTCGATTTCCTGCTGCGAATCGTGACCGAGGATATCAAGGCTTACGAGCGCTTCTTTTTTGAGAAGCTGTCACTACTGCCCGGAATTCAGGAAGTGAATTCGAGTATCGTGATGTCCGATATCAAGCACACGACCGTATTGCCGATCTGACTAATCCGAGCCCGCGACCGCCGACCCTTTGGGCTGTGAATGGGTGGCTCCTCATCGAAATGGCTCGCTGCGCTGCGCTTTATTTTCGATGAAGAGTCCCCCCATTCACAGCCCTTAAGTCAACGCGAGCCGCCCTCTCGGCCTGTTGTATTAGTATTGCGAGGGTCGCGGGCTGCGGCCGGCTCCTACGGTTCGCTAATCGCTGCGAGCAGTCGTGCGAAGCGGGCCGGCGAGTAGCGCTCGTCATCCTGCAATGCATCGCCCAGCGGGCCGAGCTCGGCTTCGAGAGTTGCATCGCCGATCTCGAATACCAGCATTTGCACGGCCATAAACGCCTGCTCGGCACTAACGTAGTCGAGATAGTTACCTTTTGCGCCGGTCGCCAGGATCTCGCGGAGGATTTGCCGTTCCCGATTGCGCAGGCTTGTCGGCGTTATCCGGGATTGCAGTCGCGACAGTAAGCCGTCGAGTTTGCGTGCGGCAGCCTGAATCGACCCCACGTTTTCGCTACCGGCGATGTGAAACTCAACGAGGGCTAACTCGAAGTCATCCGCGGCGTTTGCATCGATAGAGTGTGCCAGTACCAGTGTCATAACGAGTGCGCCGTCGTTGAGAAACGGCACACCCGGTCCCGCACCGCCATGTCGCGGCAATGCACGCCATTGCACGGTCTTCATTGACCGGTGGCACGCATGACAATCGTAGAGCCCGAGCTCGGGGAACATTGCGTCACCGGCGAACTTCCGGCCGAGAATCAATGACATGCGCTGCCTCGCTTCGGCCAGCACGCCGTTGGCCCACGTGTAGCTGTGGCTCAGCGCGCCCTTTCGCTCGCGGTAGTCTGCGTCAACCCGAAAATGTGGCTGACGACCGGCCGTGCGCCACAACTCGGTAAACGTATCGAGCTCGAACGCAAGACGTGGATGCCCCGCAGCCATGATGCGGTGTGTTGCGAACTTGTCTTGTGT
>VAPB010438510.1_pt1 | contig 11542 bp, 7 predicted proteins | sample 3395101 | NCBI WGS metagenome assembly VAPB01 (sample SAMN08290433, study PRJNA428436) | hydrothermal vent metagenome | isolation source: Deep-sea hydrothermal vent chimney | place: Indian Ocean: Southwest Indian Ridge | reverse complement strand
GGCCGGGTGCGCCATTTTCACCGCCGCTCTCGTGATGGCCGGGTGCACCATGTGCACCGCCCTCGTGATGGTCCGGCGCGGCATTTTTATCGCCGTCGTGGTGACCCGGTGCCCCATGCTCCGGCGTGCTCTCGTCATGAGAGTCTTCGGCAGCAATCTTGGGCTCTTCCGCCGCTTCATCGCCTGCATTTCCCGAACAGGCCTGTACCGCGAAGAGACTGGCGACGAAGAAAAAAATTGTGGTAAATTTTTTCATGATAATTCCTCGATTAATTGTTTTAGATGTTGATGCCGTCTTTTTTCAGTTCTTCGGGTGTGGCCGTTTCTGCCACTGTTCCTGGCGGGTTCGAATACCAGCCGGGATCGCTGAAATCCTCGAGTTGATCGCGAACCTTCAGGACCGTGAACATTCCACCCATCGTCCCCCTGCCGAACTGCAGATCGACGCCGCGCATGGGAATACTGTTTTCCGGCACAGGCATGTTCATGTATGCCATATCGTGCATACCCCCCTGTCCCATCGTCATATAGGCCGGCAGCAATGAGTTCACCTTTTGATTGAGACCTGACGGATCCATGCCGATCATGTTCGGAAGGCCATGGCCCATCTGGTTCATGATGTGGTGCGTCATGTGGCAATGCATGATCCAGTCACCCGGCGCGTCGGCAATTAACTCCATATCCCGTGTCTGCCCCACCGCGACGAGAACGCTCGTTTCCGGCCATTGTGCGGAAGCGGGAATCCCTTCCCCGTCGGTCGCAGTAATTTTGAATCGATAACCATGAAGATGAATCGGGTGGTGGTCCATCTGGCTCAAATTGCCGATGCGGATTCTAACCCGGTTCCCGGTCTTCGCGACCAGCGGCTCTGTGCCCGGAAAAGCGCGCCCGTTAAACGTCAGCACATTGAAATCGGTCATTTCATTGGGGTTCGGACGGGAGGTGCCCGGATCAACCCGATATTCGTTGGATATAAGTACGAAGTCCCGGTCCACCTGATCGTCCGGGCCGGGGTCGCGTGGATGGATGACGATCATCCCCGTCAGTCCCATACCTTCCTGCGTCATGGTGTCGTAGTGGGAGTGATACATGAAGGTTCCGTGCTGACGTAATGTCCACTCATACTTGAAGGTTTCACCCGGCGGAATAGGCCGCTGGGTAACACCGGCAACACCATCCATGCCGTTCGGAAGGTACAGACCGTGCCAGTGCACGCTTGTGGGGACCTTGAGCCTGTTGCTAACGTAGATACGAATGCGCTCACCCTCAACGGCCTCGATCACGGTACTGTTGACTCGTCCGTTGTACCCCCAACAAGTGGCCGTCAGGCCTGCGGCGAATTCATGTTCTACTTCTTCGGCGATGAGATGAAAAACTTTCACCCCGTTGGATATCTCGAAGGGGAGGGCCGCACCGTTGGGTACGGTTACTGGCCGGTAATCCCGCCCCGGCAATCCCGGGCGTTTCGGCTTGATATTCGGTGATCCGCCACTGTAGGTTTTTTCCCATTGTTTCATCTTCGTTGGCGTTTCCGCAGCGGCTGCGCCTGTGGCAACAACACCGGCTGCAGCGACAATCGTACTTCCGGCAATAAAATCTCTTCGTTTCATGATCAATGGATTCCGCTGTTCTGGTTCATCATAGAGGGAGTGGGAGACATGTCTGGCGCCATCTCTGCCGCAGATATCGAACCGGCCAAAAGCAGATTCAACCGGGTATCGGCTTGCCAATAGTCCTTCAGTTTCAGTACGTATTGAATACCGGTATCGATTTGCTGCTGCTTCGCGACCAGTAGTTCGAAGACACCGATCTGCATGGCGTTGTATTGCAACTGCTCACCATGAACAATGCGCTCGCGAAGCGGCAGCAATGTTCTTTCATAGAATTCAACCTGCTCCCGGTTGTACTGCAATTCCCGCCAAACCTGGCGCGTGACCGAGCGCACTCGAATTGCCGTAGACCGATAATCCGCCAATGCTTGTTCGATCTGGTTGCTGACTCGCGCTCTGCGCGCCTGTCCCATGTCAAATATCGGAATTTGCAGGCCGATTGTTGGGCCGTCGACTATCTCACCCGTAACCTCCTCACGTTCCCACGAATAGCCAACGTCCAGAGTAGGAAGGAAGGACTCGATATTTTCAATGCCAGCCTTTTTTCCAAGAGACTCCAGGGTCCTGCGCGTCATCGCGAGTTCAAGACTGGAGCCGATCGCTTCGCTCTCCAGGTGGCTCGGGTCGATGCTTTCCGTTGGTAGCTGCGGTAGCCTGGGATTCAATCGCCAGGTTGTCGCGGTCCCCCACAAGCCCAACAGCCGGTTCAGGCGCTCCCGGTCCTGGATCAAGGCGAGTTCTGCGTTGAAAAGCTGCAGTCGCGCCGACTCGTTCAATGCCTGCTCGCGATCAAGCTCCAGTGCGTTGATATTTCCGGCGGCCCTTAGGCGCCTCGCGGTATCCAGACTGGCATCCGTTGCAGTGACGACCTGCTGCATCATCTCGACAAGTTGCGAGTCAGATTGAGCCGCAAGAAATACCTGCCTGACCTGGCCCGACAGGTCGATAACCCGCACAGTGATGTCAGCCCGAACTCGGGCATATTCCTGCTCTGCCATCGACTTGCGCAATGGCATCGTCAAAAGTCGCAGAAAGTCGAACGACAGGTCAAACTCAACGTTTGCTGAACCGCCTTCCCGTGGGGATCGCGATGTTGCCTGTAGCATCGGGTTATGCAACAAGCCGGCCTGAACATAGTCCGCCTGGGCAATGCCGATTTCGCTAAATCCGGCCTGAAGGCCGGGATTGTTCAGCAACGCGACCTGAACGGCAGTGTCGATGGTCAGGGCACTGCCAAGTAGCGTGCGAACTTTTGCACGAATTGCGGCATCTTCGCTGCCGCCGCGCTTCCAGTGAATGTCCTTGCCGATACGCTCGGCTACGGCCGTCCGGGTCTCGTCAAAACCAGGTTGTGGATCGATACTGGCACAGCCGCTCATCAGCAGCGCCACAATTACGAATCCTGTTAATCGGGATTGGCTCTGGATCATCGGGTGTCCTTTCATTTTTTCATACGGTGTTGAGAGTGATCCATAGCTGGCATCTCCGGCGCCGAAATAGCATCGGAATTCAGCGTGTTGACTGCTGTTGTCAAGCCCGGTGCTTCAAGAGCAGCAGGGTCCGCGGGATGATGCGATCCGGACGGGACGGGCGAACCGGTACTGCTGCAGCCGCCCGCTATCATCGCCACGGTTAGCAGGTACCACGGAGAAAGGTAAGGTCGATCTTTCATGGGAGTTCTCTCGAAAACATAGTGCGGTGATTGCGTCGCGCAGGGGTTGCCCCGCGCAACGGCCAATTATCTGCAATCAGGAGAGGAAAATTGGTGGTCGGTACAAAGCTTGTACGGGGGGAACAGAGTGGTTCTGTGGTTCGATCGGTTCCGGAAATACAGGAGTAAAGTCGATCAAACGAATACCGGGAGAAATAAGAATCGCTATCAGGCTGATGCAACAATTGCAGCCGCTGTTACAGTTTTCATGCTGACCGTTGCAGCAGTCATTCATTGCTGAATCGCTGTGGCGCGTGGCGTGAACCTTGGCTACCTGGTCGCAAGTTTCCGCCGCGATCTGGCTATCCGCGCCCAGTCCATTGCCCACGTCCATCGTCATCGGCATATTTGTTGCACTTGCGAACTGGCTGCACAGCAGACCAAGCAGCACAAGAAAAGTAACAAACCTGGGTGCCTTGAGATTCATACAGTCGGCAGGCTATCACAGAAGGGTGGCCTGAACCACGAGAAACAATGAACCTGCAATGTCAGGGCGCGCCGGTAGACGGTCCACACTCTCGGCCACGATCTAACTATTACGTCTTGCCAGGGCAATTGCGCCGAGGACGCCGGCCCGGTTTTCAAGTCCGGGCATGACCAGGTAGTCGTCAATTGCCGATCGATTTCCCAACGACGCCCGATAGCCGCCTATTTTCTTTAGCAATTTCTCGCGAGTCGATTGCAACAGTCGTTCATTCATAACGCCGCCGCCGACAATGATTTTTTGCGGCTGCAATACGAATGTCATGTTGGAAAAAAACGTTGCCAAATAGTCGGCTTCAAGTTCGTTCGCCGGATGATCGTCCGGTAGATCACAGAGTTTTGTATTCCAGCGTTTCATTATTGCTTCGCCGGACGCCAGGCCTTCAACGCATCCCTGGTGAAAAGGGCAGATGCCGGCAAACGAGTCCGGCTCGTTCGGGCTGAGCGGCAAATACATATGTCCCATCTCGGGATGATGTTCTCCGTGTAACAATTTGCCGTCGACAAGGGCGCCGACACCTACGCCGGTGCCAACCGTCACATAGAGGAAATGTGCCAACCCCTGACCGGAACCCCAGACCCACTCGCCGAACGCCGCAGCGTTGACGTCTGTCTCCACGACTGTTGGTAGTTCCAGCGCAGTGCGAAATTCGGCAAGCATGTCAACGTTTTGCCAACCGGGTTTCGGCGTTGTCGTGATTTGACCGAATCTCGGGGACCCGGGGTCAAGATCCAGCGGTCCGAAGGAACCAATCCCAAGACCCGCCAATCGGCGCCTGGACTGATCAAACGACCGAAAGAAGTCCGCGGCCGCCCTTATTGTCGACGCGGGATCGCTGGTCGGAATTTCGATCAGCGATTCAATGTCTTCAGGGTTCCTGCCGACGGCGCAAACAAACTTGGTTCCACCTGCCTCGACGCCGGCGAACACCTGATCCTGAGAGTTTTTCGGTAACACGGCGGAAGTGGAATGCGGGAGCCCTGAGGTTCCCGCTATTCCTGTCTTTTCGCGATTGTCAGATTAATCGAACGAGAAGCGGAAGCCAATAACTGAAGACGTTCCGCTGAGCGGCCGACCGCGAACGATAGAACCAGGAGTTGCCGAGCCATCTTCCGTCTCCGTGACAACAAACTCGTCGGTGACATTGTTGATGTTGATGTTGACCGACAGCGCATCGGTGAGATCGTAACTGCCGAACAGATGGATCAGATTGTATCCATCTTGCTTGAGGTCGTTGTTGTCTTGCGTGAAGTATTCGGTAGATCCCTGGATCGTTGCGCCAACAATGAAGCGGTCCCCCACATACTTGGGGATAATGGTCCAGATCACATCGGCTTGTCGACGAGGCGTATTGCCTACAATAGCGGCGTTATCCTGATCTTTTGATATTTCCGCATCGGTCCACGTCAGGTTTCCGTTCACGACAAATCCCTGGGCCAGCGTAAGGCTACCTTCGAGTTCAATACCGGTTGCCTGATACTCGCGAATGAATGTCAGGCCGGAGGTAATCTCGGCTTGCGTGTCTTCGGTCGTGGTATCGAACAGGGTCGCATAGATGTCGAAGTTTTCCGCCTGCCATTTGTAGCCAACTTCAAGCTGTTTGACATTGTCGAAGCCGCTGGTTGTTGACGAGAGCGCACCGTTGCCCTGCAGCGTGCCACCGATCTGCAATAATCGATCTGCAAGCGCACGATTTCCTTCGCTGTAGCGGGCGAACACGGTCATTGAGTCAGTCAGCAGAAAGGAGCCACCGAGCGAGAAGGATGTCTTGTCCGTATCATAGTTGACTCGTGTCGGCGTCGTGGCGTTGCGGGTCAGGTTGATAACACCGCCGCTAAAAAAAGCGATGCTGTTGTCGGGGTCGTCCTGAGGGTCGAGTACACCATTTCCGTTGTAGTCAATTTCTGTATTGCCGCCGCAACATATGGCGATCAATTCGCCGTTGGCCTGCACGTTGTCCTGTCGCGCACTGACGTCTATCGTGACGCGATCGCCTAGATTAAAGCCGACGTTAATGTACGGTGACACCGTACGATATTGAAGGTCCCACGAAAAGGACAGGAAACTCGGGGCCCAAACGCCGTTATCGACCAGCAAAGCGCCATCGTTTGTGACGATGTGCAGATTTTCCGAGTTGTTACCGTTGACCGTTTGAATCAGCGTTTGCCAACTGTTCCAGTCGATGTTGATATTCTGCTTGGAGAAGTAAGTTCCGAATGTAAGAGAGAGTCCGCTGTCGAACTCACGTGAAACGCTCAGGTCATTAATCAGGTTACCAACGTCGTTAAATGTTGTGTCGAACATCAGGTCCAGATACGCCAGGCCGGTGTATGCACCGCCGCCGCCTGCAATTGTTACGGAAGTATTGCTGCAGTCGGGTGGCCCTGTGTCCAGCGTCGTGTTGGCGCAAATCGTATCGGCCATGCTCTGGGCCGGCTGCGGACCATAGTCACCGAACGTATCGGTAAACGGCGAGATGAAGCCGCCGCTTACCTTGGATGTTCTGAACTTGTTATTCACGGTCCAGTCGTTACCGACGTCAAATTCTGCTTCGAAGCCGAACGATGCGACGATTGACTCAATGCCATCGGTGAGGTCGCGATTGACCGGATTACCGAATGCATCGAACGTCGACAGATTGGTGTAGTTTGCTGACTGCAGCGTCTGCGAGCTCGCATCGAAGTTTGGCACCGGTCCAAAGTCGCCATTGCTATTGACCAGCACCGGAGCAGGTAAATACGTGGTGACGCGATCGTTCAGGTATTTGCCATAAAAGCGAATAAATCCGGAGTCAAATTCCTTGGTCACATTAGCTTTGATCTGGCCGCCGCTGTCGCCATTGAATCCGGTATCCCGGACGCCCTCGCCATCCCGATAGAAGCCGCCGATGTGAAAGTAGATCGAGTCGGTGAGAGGCCCGCCGTACTCGAAATCGGTGCGAAATTCGTCGTAGTCGATGCCGGCTGAAACGCCGACGGAACCACCCTCTGTCTTGCCGGTTTTACTGATAAGGTTGATGATGCCTCCCGGCGAATTGCTTGCCAGTGTTGAGGCGGAGCCGCCGCGAATGGACTCAATTCGGTCGACAGTCCAATCGAAGCGCAGGAAATTATCAGCATTGGCGAAATTCATATCCCCGAACTCCAGGACCGGCAGGCCGTCTTCCTGTAGCTGCATGAATTTCGAGCCGCCGGTCGCCAGTGGAATGCCGCGAATCGTAATGTTGGCGTTGCCGCCACCGCCCGAGGACTCGGCCCGAATGCCGGGTAGCCCACGGAAGATTTCCGCGATCGACCTTGGCGCAAGCTCTATGACGTTTTCTGCCGGCAACGAACTGACGGAAACGCTCGACTCGAGTTTTGTCACGCCGCGTGGGACGCCTGTGACGATTATTTCCTCCATGGTTTCCTCAGACTGCGCCTGAACGCTGAGCGGAACCATTGTGGATGCTGCGGCCGCGATCACTGCGTAGCGCCACCAGACCGGCTTGGTATTAGTTAGTGCCCTCATGACTTACCCCCTGCAATTCATGGAAAGAACTGTCTGCGGCAAGCAATCGCGCGACCTTAGTAGCCAAACTCTGGCGAGCGCTCGGAATCCGCATTTTTTTATTAAAGCGCAGTTATTTAAGAATTGCAAAGAGTTTCTGATTGTGATCGTTTTTATTACAAAAGTATAAAAATCAACCGGTTAAGAAATTTGTGTAATTTGATCTTATTGAATTAAGTATGATTAACACCGGGTTAAACCGCCGGAAGGCACTTAGGCGCCGAAATCGGCCAGGTTTAGACCTGGATTCGGGCCGGAACGCCACCTTTCAGGAGTACAGACTTGTCGGGGGCGAAATCGGCGTAAAAAGGCAGGATGGCACCGCCACGAGACACGGCATCGGCGCCAATATGGCCGGACAAAATACGTGGCGCGAAAATGCCTGAGATGCCCGCATTGCCCATTCTGCGCCCAACCATTTCCACCAGTTCGTCGACCAGGTAGCGGGGCAGTTCACCGTCGATCACAATTGCCTCCAGATCCAGCAAGCTGGCGGCAGAAAGCAGGGCGAAGACCAGTGCGTCGGCACAATCGTCCATCCATTCCTGAACCTGCGGCCGCGCAAGGTCCATGACCTTGGACAAACTCTCCTCCCGGCGAAGGTGGATACCGCTGGCATTAATGTGACGCCGGAGCACGAACAGGGAAGCACGATTGAGCAGCGTCTGCGGCTGGCCTGACGCAGGTGGAACGGTGCCGAGACCGGATGCGGGAACCGGCATCGATGCGAGTGCGGCTGCGTTGCCATGAAATCCTGGCTCCAGCTTTCCCTGCATGACAAGGCCGCCACCAACAAACGTCCCAATGTAGACATACAGGAATTCGGCTATTTCCATGCCACGGCCAAAGATCATTTCCGCAACCGCAGCGGCCGCGCAGTCGTTCTCAAAAATTACCCGCAGATCGGTGCGCGACGTCATTTCTTCTTCAAAATTAAACTCGTCCCAGCGACCAGCCAGCTCATCCGACATTTGAGTTTCTTCGGTCCATTCACCAATGAACCAGGGCATTGCGATACCTACGCCGAGAACCCGCTCGCGTTTGTTCGCAGGCAATGTGCCAATAAGCTGGTGAATGCTCGATTCAATCGAATCGAGAACAAACACCGGCTCGGGCACGTCGTAGCGAAAATGCAGGCGATTCAGGACCTCGCCACCGAAATCCATGAGAAGAATCTCGAGATCATCGCGGCCCAGCTTTACGCCAATGGAGTACGCACCTTCGGGCTCCACGGAGTACAGCACCGACGGCTGCCCGATAGCGCCGAGCCGTCGGCCCCGGCGCGAGACCAGCCCGGCTTCATCAAGGTCGTCAACAATACGGGTTACGGCCTGTGGCGTGAGGTTGACGATTTGTGCGAGATCGGATTTGGACGCGCTGCCCAGTTTGCGCAGCGCGGTTATCAGCACGCGTTCGTTGTAGCGCCGCAGCCCTGACGAATTGCTGCCTTTCCCCATGTTGCCTCCTCAATTTATGAATTCAAATTGTACATTAGTGCATCGGCATTGCATCCCACGAATTGGCTATCGGCAGTGGTTTGACTGATGCGGACTGGCAGGGCCTGTTGCAGGTAGTTGATTTAATTAAATCACTGTGTTGTATTTGCGCGGCGACAGCAATTCGGAAAATAACAGGTACCAGGGGGGGCGGAAAATGATCGGGGATGTCTCGTTCGAGTTGCAGACGCTTGATCTGGCCATAATCGGTATCTACTTCGTTCTTGTCGTCAGCCTCGGCCTGTACCTGAGCCGCTCGCACGAGACGGCCGAGGATTATTTCCTGGCTGGCCGATCCATGTTATGGCCAATGATTGGCCTGTCATTATTCGCGTCGAATATATCAAGTACCACGCTGGTCGGTCTCGCGGGTGATGCGTACAGCACCGGAATATCCGTGTTCAACTACGAGTGGATGGCCGCCGTTATCCTCGTGTTCTTCGCGATATTTTTTCTGCCCACGATTTTACGGTTGCGCGTCTTTACGATGCCGGAACTCCTGGAGCGACGATTTGACCATCGCGCGCGAACGTATTTCTCGGCCCTGACGATTTTTCTGAATATTCTCGTCGACACGGCCGGTAGTTTGTATGCGGGTGCGCTGATCATTCAGCTCATTTTTCCGGACATTCCTGTTTGGCAAACTGTGGCCGGGCTCGCAATCGTCGCGGGAATCTATACAGCGGCGGGCGGTTTATCGGCGGTCATCTATACCGACGCAATTCAGGCGATTCTGTTGATAATCGGCTCGGTATTGATCACGGTATTCGCGCTCGAGGAAGTCGGCGGCTGGAGCAATGTTGTCAGCCAGGTAAGTCCCGAAAAACTCAGCCTGATTCGACCGCCAGGCGATCCGGGTGTCCCCTGGCCGGGGCTCGTAACCGGGGTCGTGTTACTTGGTTTCTATTTCTGGTGCACCAATCAGTTCATGGCGCAACGAATTCTGAGCGCCAAAAACGAGTTTCATGGTCGCGCCGGTGCGTTGTTCGCCGGCCTTTTAAAGCTGCCGGTTCTGTTCATCATGGTATTGCCGGGCACGATCGCAATCCTGTTGTATCCGGACCTTCCCAAACCCGACCTGGTGTATCCGACCCTGATGTTTGATTTATTGCCGGCAGGAATTCTGGGTTTGGTCGTTGCCGGATTTACGGCTGCGCTGATGTCTCAGATCGACTCGACGCTAAATTCCGCGTCGACCCTGGTCACCATGGATTTCGTACGTCGCTATCGGCCCGAAATGTCGCCCAGGCAACTTATGCGAGTGGGACAGATCGTAACGGTGGTATTCATGTTCCTGGCGGTCCTCTGGGCCCCGCAAATCGAGAATTTCGGCTCGTTATTCAAGTACCTGCAAAAGATTTTGTCTTATGCTGTAGCGCCCGTCATCGCTTTGTTCCTGATCGGATTTTTTTGGAAACGCGCCAGTACTGCGGGTGCGCACCTAACGCTGGTCGTCGGCACGCTCGCCGGCGTTGGCTTGTTTATCGCCGTGGAGATTCTGGATCTGTTTGCGTTGCATTTCTTGTACGTTGCGCCGTTGTTGTTCGTGTTGTCATCGCTGATACTGGTTGTCGCGAGCCTGGTAATGCCAGATGCAGACGATAGCCGGGCGGATAGTTTCAGCTGGTCTCCGGAATCATTTCGAGAGGAGACTGCCGCTCTTAAATCGGTACCAATGTGGCGAAACTACCGCTTCTATTCGGTATTGTTATTGCTGCTGACGGCGACGATTGTCTACACTTTTCGCTAGGCAATCTTCCATCTGTCCTGACTGAGACCGGTGCTAATGCGTAACGCCGTCCAACTTATTAGCTATGGCGACCGCCTGTCCGGCGGCAATATCGCAATGCTGCACGATCTGTTGCGCGGCCCATTGCGCGATTTGTTCGGTGGCGTTCACCTCCTTCCATTCTATGAAGAAATCGATGGCGCAGATGCCGGATTCGATCCAAAAGATCACACGCAGGTTGATGTCCGGCTGGGACAATGGAGTGACATTCAGGCCTTGTCTGAAAGTATGCCGATAATGGCCGACCTGATAGCCGGACACATTTCCCGGGAATCGCCGCAATTTCAGGATTATCTCACTCAGGGCGAAGCATCACCTTATGCGGGGCTTTTTCTCACCGTTGATGCCGTGTTCCCCGGAGGAGCGACAGATCAGGAATTAAAATGCATCACGCGGCCGCGGCCCGGTGCGCCGTTTACGGAAATAGAATTTCGCGATGGCAGCAGTCGATCGTTGTGGACAACCTTCACCTCGTCGCAGATCGGTATTGATGTAGAGGGTCGACTTGGTAAAGCGTACCTGTTATCCATTCTTGATCGCTTTCGTGAAAACGGAATAAGCAGCATACGGCTGGATGCTGCGGGCTACGCGATTAAGCGGCGCGGTACATCTTGCTTCATGCTTCCCGAGACGATCGAGTTTATTCAAGAGATGCGTCGCGCCGCGAACGATCGTGGCATGGAAGTGTTGCTGGAGATTCATGCGCACTTCGAAACGGAAATTGAGATCGCGAAGCGAATGGACTATGTGTACGATTTCGCGTTGCCGCCGCTCATCTTGCATGCACTATTTCAGGGTGACACGCGGGCGTTGAAAAAGTGGCTGTCGATTGCGCCACGAAACTGCATTACCGTACTCGATACGCACGACGGCATCGGCATGGTCGATGTTGGTCCGTGGGGG
>VAPB010936029.1_pt1 | contig 11554 bp, 13 predicted proteins | sample 3395101 | NCBI WGS metagenome assembly VAPB01 (sample SAMN08290433, study PRJNA428436) | hydrothermal vent metagenome | isolation source: Deep-sea hydrothermal vent chimney | place: Indian Ocean: Southwest Indian Ridge | reverse complement strand
GGGGTCCGATGGCGACAGGAGCCGCAGGCACATGGCAAGCCTCGCCGAGGACGAGGTGCGCGGTTTCGCCAAGGACTACGGCATACGGGTGGTTCTGGACGACGACGCCTTGGCCGGACTCGTCAAGCGGTGCGCCGTGGTCAGCCTCGGCGGGTTCCGCAGCGTGCGCAGCGCCATGCGGCGAGAGATCGAGTCGGCCCTCGGCGACATGTGTACCCAGAGGGGGAGGCCGGACGGTACAGTTGTGCTCCGTGACGCTGGTACGCACCTCTCCGCCGCGTCGGCCGAGGAGGGCGACACGGTCCTGTACGCGATAGCGGTCACCAGGCACAAGAGGATTTCCGCCGCTGTCCGGGACTCGCTCGACAGGTCGCTTGAGATGGCCCGCCTGCGCGACGACGACAGCATGAGGCTCGACCAGCTAGCGGTGCTGACGCCGGCGTTCGGGTACCTTGCGGACGCCCCGCTGTTCTCAGTCGAGGGGAGCGAGGCCAAGTTCACGCTCGACGACACAGTGCTCCTAGGGGTCATAGAAGATGTCGATCGCCGCCGACTCCTGAAGGCGTCCTTGGCGGAGCTGAGGAGGAAGGTCGCCCACCACACGAGGGAACTCCTCGAGTCCGGCCAGCAGCAGGTGGATTCGGTCGTGCAGGACATTCTCGACGAGGCCAAGAGGTTCTACAGGCTGTCGCTGCCGGACGACATGTCCGGGCAGCGTCTGGCAACCGCCGCGCCCGCGTGGGCCATGACAGCGTGGGAGGGGTACATCAAGTCCGAGAGGGGGGCGATCTCGAAGACCGACGCCGTCAAGGAGGCGTTCCGGGAGATGACCGCCGAGTGGAGCCGCATGTCGTCCGATCAGGAGGACTCCATGAGCGATGTGCGCAAGTTCCCCGAGCTGCGGGCGAGGGCGGCAAGGAGGTCCGCCGAGATCGCCATGTCCTTGCCGGGGAGGGCCGAGAGGCGCGGGTTGGACAGCGACACCCTCGCAGTGGTGAACGAGATGGTCATCGACGCGACAGCGTCCGCCGAGAAGAAGCTCACCGAGAAGGATGTGCTGAGGGAACTCGAGTTGGAGACCGACTCCTTCGACGAGCCGCCGAAGTCCGTCCACCTGATGGCCGGCGCCGCGTCGGCGTTCCTGATGGACAGGCTGATACGCGACATGCTGAGGGAGGACTACTCGCTGGCCGACCGCGAGAGGGAGGCGGAGAGATTCAGGGAGCCGAGCGGATCCTAGAGACGATATCGCTGGTCGACCTGCCCTGCACGGTCGGGAAGAATGCGATCCGCCCCCCGGTAGCCTCGACCTCCACCTGCCCGACGATCCTGCCAGCCCACTCCGGCGAGTTCGCCATCACATCCGGACGCAGCTCGGCGTACAGGTCGGCCAGCTCGGACTGCGGGTACCTTCCGACGGCGTCCACCGGCTCGAGGGCCGACACGAGCTCGACGCGATCCGCGAGATCCACGAACGGCCTCCCCGGCTTCACCGCCGCCACGCTGGCGTCGTCCGGGAGCAGCACCACGAGCCTGTCCCCCAGCGCCGCCGCCCACCGCAGCATGCGAAGGTGTCCGACATGAAGGAGGTCGAAGCACCCGTCGGTCGCGACGATGACCTTCCCGTCCTTGCGCCACCGCCGTATGCGGTCCCAAGGCAACCCGAATTTCACTGATGGTTCCATCGCCATATTATATCCGCGTACTAACTTGGCCTACTTGAGTGTGCTTGGTTTATAGGCTGCGAATCGGTAAATCCAGCTTCGGTGAACAGGCGTACGATTATTACCGCACCTTGCCAGTTTGGCTTCCGGCGCCCGAAGACGCTTTCTGAAACCATCCGCTATAATGGAGTATGCCGCGAGAACCAAGCGGCGCGGTACCCGTGAACTACGGGGAACCTAGCTCAAGCCTTGGTTTGAGCCTAAAAGCTCGTGGAGAGGTAGGGTTCTGGCCGCATTGCGGTGAAACTCATGCCTCGATGAAGCAAGAAGCCCGCTGAGCGTACTATAACCAAGCACACTCAAGTAGGCCAGTTAGGAGAACCACAGAGAACGCCATGGCCTCCTTCAGTATCGTCCGCAGCGCGTGGAACCTGCCGCCGGGAATGGTGCCAGGTGACGAGTCCCCGCCGGAACCCTACTGGTACGGCTTGTCAGCCACGGATGTCTGCGAGGCCGCGGATGCCGAGAAGCTGGACAGGGCCATGCGAGAGGCTATCTTGGAGGACGCCTATGCGCCAGGCCTGACTGACGGCCAGGCTGAGGAGCTGTCGGTCGGGGGCTACTATTCACCGGATACGGTCGAATTGGACTGGGATTCCGCGAGACTGGAGTTCCGCCTCGCAAAATCCACTACCATAACGGAAGCGCCGGAAAAGTTCTCCGTGACCATCAGGAACCCGTTCGTCGATTAGGCACATATCGAAATCGCCGCCCCTGCATGCAGAATCAATTTTTGTTGTTTGTCAGGCCGACTCGATTGCATGTTCCAGATCATCCACCTGAGTGACCTGCATCTTGGTTATTCGGACAAGGAATCCGCAGCCGTCAAGGCGATCACGTCGCACATACTTGGCTCGTTCCCGGCCAGCACCGTCGTACTCATCACTGGTGACCTGGTGCAGCATGGATCCAAGGAGGAGTACGCCGAGGTGCGTTTGACCGTGCTAGAGCCGCTGCGCAGCAAATTCACGGTCCTCACATGCCCAGGGAACCACGACTACTCGGACAATGTGTTCGGCTCCAGTCTGTCGAAGGAGTCAATCGAGTCCTATCTGGAGTCATCCGAGGACGGTCCATTCCCGCACGAGCATGTCGTCGATGGGGAGAGGACGGTCCTCATCGGCTTGGACTCCGCCGACCCCGACGACCGAGCCGGGTTTATGAGGGGATACATCGGCTGTAGACAGATGGCCAGCATGTCGTCCATCCTCGCCAAGCACGGGGACAAGCTCAGTGTGGTCTACTTCCACCACCACCCGTTCATCTGGAGGTGGACGATGGTGATGTTTGGCCGCGCCTCCGTCCTGAAGGCCGCAGCCACCGGATGCGCTGACATCATCCTGTTCGGACACAGGCACTGGAGTCAGGAGATACGCGACCGCAGCGGAATCCCTCTGATTCTGTCGTCTGGGAAATCCACTAAGCCGAGACTGTTCAAGAAGAACCTGTCGTTCCGCGTCCTTGAGGTGGACGATGGGCGCCTGATTCGCGTGCGTACCGAAGAGGTGACTCTTTAGCCTCCACTACCAGTTTTTCGCCCTTCTATCTTGTCTTTCCTTGCCCCGGATCGCGGAGGCGCGGCATGCATTCGGCTAAGAAAGGAAGCATTCCTGACATGTTGGACGAGATCGTCGCGGATGCCTGCGCACCGGTGATCGCGAAGACGGTCAAACAGCGCACTCGCGGCACATGCGTCTTCCAGAGTTCGCACCCGAAGGTGAACGACAACAAGGATCACTTCCCAATAAACGACATCGCACACGCTCGGAACGCCCTCGCCAGGGTCATGCAGTACGACAGCGTCCCGTCGTGGTACGACGGGACGCTTGGAGGCCTGCAAAGCGCCGTCAGGCGGGCGGTCTACAAGAAGTTCCCCGGTCTGAGGAGCCGCAAGGAGAAACGGGAGGAATAATGTTCAACAGGACAACGAGACTACATTTCAGGATCGCCCGCGCCGCCCGGACAGTGCTGTTGGCCGCGGAGGATTCCCCTGCGGAGGATTCCGGTTCCCCTGAGACCACCGGGGTGGGGACCGCGTTCCCGGCGGAGGTACTCGACGGGCTGAACAGGCAGATCACCGCCGAGATATTCTCGGCGTACCTCTATCTGGCCATGTCCGGATGGTGCGAGAACCAGAATCTGACAGGCGCCGCCGCGCTGTTCCTCAAGCAATGGCACGAGGAGCTTGAACACGTGGACGATTTCTTCCGGTTCGTCAACGACCGCATGGGGGAGGTTTCTCTGGGCCAGGTGGACGCGCCGCCAAGGCAGTTCGCGGACATCGTGGATGTGTTCAGGAAGACGCTGGACCACGAGCGTGAGGTGACCGCGATGATCCACGGCCTCCGCGACACGGCGAAGCAGGCTGGCGACCATGCGGCGGAGGTCTTCCTGCAGAAGTACATCGATGAGCAGGTCGAGGAGGAGAACGAGGCCGACAGGCTGTTGACGATGGTCGAGCGAATGAGCGGAAGCCCGGCGGACTTGGAGATGCTTGACAAGCAGCTCGGCGAGATCGCAAAGGAATAGTCCTGATGAGCAGATACCACCACTTGGTAGCCAAGGTCGCGGACATGAGTCAGGAGAGGTCTATGTCCCTCGTGCTGAAGCTGGAGACCGCGATCATCAGGAAGCTGGAGAATCTCCCCAGCACCGCGCCGATCGCCGCCCAACTGGTCAGGTCCCTCGCCGACATCAAGTCCGCGATGGAACCGAAAATGGGCCTGACAGGCCGGGACGCCGTCGAGGCGTTCCTGCGGGCCGTGGACGGACATTTCCTCCCGGACTTCCCCCCGCTCAGGGCGCTGGCGAGGAAGTACCCGGAGATCGTCGTGGACGGGATCCACGGCACGATGTCGCTCCCTGACCCTCCCGCAGAACCCCAAGCGCATGCTTAGGCCTGGACAGAGCGATGTCGGGTGCCGCTGCGGCGCACGAGCGAGGCCTCCGCTGGGTGCCGCACCGGGCGAGTTCGTGGTCGGCCCCACCGGCTCGTGGCCACAACCCGGTGGCCCAGGGACGCCGCTGACACTCACATACGGATTCGTCAACTACACTAGGGACATCCCGGTCCATGTGCAGAGGGCGGCGATCGAGGGCGCCCTAGGCAGGTGGTCGGCCTTCGCGCCGCTGTCGTTCACCGAGACCGCCGATACCGGCCTTCCGTGGGACGACCCGGCCGCAACAGTGCCGGACATCCGGATAGGCTGGTTCTCGGGCGTCCACGGCGACGGATTCGACTTCGACGGCCCGGCCGGCACATTGGCGCACGGCTTCTTCCCGCCGCCGAACGGCTCCACGGCCGCCGGGGACATACATTTCGACGACGACGAGAGCTGGGCCGATGGCCCCGGACCAAGTGCGTTCGACCTGAACGAGGTGGCGGCCCACGAGGTCGGGCATGCGCTCGGGCTGGATCACGAGGATCTCGCATTCGCCGTCATGCAGCCGACATACACCGGGGCGTTCGCCGGACTCCTACAGGACGACATCGACGGCATCCGGACACTGTACGGGACGGGTTCTGGCACAGTGGCGCCGATGCCGTTCCCGGCGCCGTTCGACACCGACCTTGACTGGCGCGTCACCACGCGCGAAGTCCTCGCGTACGCAGCCGCGTTCGTGTCGTCCACCCCGTGGCCCGAGCATCGAGGTTCCGCGCCGACCGTCGATCACGCTCTCAGGGCCGCGGCCATCTGGAAGTCCCGCAACGACGGTGGGTACCTCGATCTCGGCGGCGACGAGCCGTCGAGGTGGTCCTCCGCTGTTCCGCCGCCACGCCCCGCGACCGAATAGAGTCATGCCCCGTTGGCTAGAATGACATATGAAGACCGTCAGCCTATTTTCCAGCTACGGGCTGGGCGACCTCGGCCTCCGCGCCGCAGGGGCGGATATCGTCCTCATGGCGGAGCTGCTTGAGACCAGGTGCGGGTTCCTTAAACGCAACTTTCCGGAGGCGGACATAGTTTGCAAAGACCTGAAGGCTGGCTGGGAGTCCGTCGCCGATCGCGCGACACAACTCCTAGGCGGGGAGCCCCTGCACCTCCTGGTGGCCACGCCGCCATGCCAGGGCATGTCGACCAACGGGGCGGGGAAGCTGGCCGACGCGGTCCGGAGGGGGATGAGGCCGAAGGAGGATCCGCGCAACCGCCTGATAATCCCGGCCTTGGAGATCGCCAAGCGGTTGAGGCCGCGGTGGATCGTGTTCGAGAACGTCGTCCAGATGGAGAACACCGTCATCAGGCACAGGGGTCCACGCAGGATACTGGACATCGTCGATGGGATGCTCAGGAACATTGGCTACCGGGGCGGTGCGGCGAGGGTGGACTTCGGGCGACACGGCGTGCCGCAGGATCGCCGGAGGCTGATAACTGTCTACGGGTTGGGCGAGACGCGCGAGATCGGCGACTTGCTGCCCCCGGAGACGGGCGACGCGACCACGCTGAAGGAGACCATAGGCCACTTTGAGGAGCTTGACGCGCGGAACAAGCTGGCATCGGCGGACGATCCACTGCACCGCGTGAAGCGGATGAAGGAAGAACTTTACGGCTGGGTGGACGACATCCCAAGCCCGGGGCGGACGGCATACGATAATCAGTGCAGCAACCCTGCTTGTCGCTTTCAGGGGAACCCGACGGTACTCGGCAAGCAAGGCCCCGGCTGTCCGGTATTATGCGACCAATGCAAGGAGATTCTGCCCAGGCCGACCGTGACGACTAAACCGACAACCACATCGACTACCACTACCGCTACCACCACGCGACCAATAAAAGGCTTCAGGACGGCGTACAAGCGGATGGAGTGGGACAGGCCCGCCCCGACGGTCACCATGAACCTTATGACCCCGTCGTCCGACAACAAGCTCCACCCGGAGCAGAATCGGACGCTATCCCCGGCCGAGGCGGTCGTCATCCAGACCGTCGACCGCTACCCGTACGACTGGGGCGGCGCGTCCGACAGGGAGCTGTGCGACGCCCTTGGGGAGGCGGTGCCACCCTTGTTCTTCGAGAGGCTGCTCAGGCACTTGGCCTCCATATCGGACTGAACCACGCCCTTCCTCCTGTCCCTCCGCACAAACACGACTTGACTTGCCACCACGGTGCGCGTATGAACAGTGATGGCCCGGGTGTCCGGGCCGCGAGGAACACACTGTAGGAGAGAGTACGATGATCAACATCGAGGACGCGGCGCGGAAGCCCGGATTCATCCTCCTCGTTTTGGTGCTGCTGATGGTGCTGGGCTTCGGGAAGTCCATGGTCTTCACGGTGGCGGCTGACGAAGAGGCTGTGGTCCAGCAATTCGGCGCGTACAACAGGACGGTGGGTCCAGGCCTGCACTTCAAGCTCCCGGCGATGGTCGAGAGCGCCACGAAGGTGCCGGTCAAGGCTGTGCAGACGATGGAGTTCGGCTTCGCCACGGCGAGCGCTGGCAAGAGGACGCAGTACCGCGAGCCGACCAGGGACGACAAGGTCATGGCCAGGATGCTCACGGGCGACCTGAGCCTCGCCCATGTCGAGTGGACGGTCCTGTACAAGATCCACGACTCCAAGTCGTACCTGTTCGAGGTCGGCGGCGAGGGCCGCACGCAGGCCGCCAATGTCAGGTCGATCATCCACGACGTGGCCGAGAATGTGATGCGGCGCAATGTGGGCGACATCAGCATCGACGAGGCCATCATGACGGGCCGCGAGAAGATCGGCTCCGACGCCAAGGTGGCGATGCAGGAGAGGCTCGACTCGTTCGGCGCTGGCATCAGCATCGTCAGGGTCGATGTTCAGCAGTCCCAGCCCCCGGACAAGGTCATGTCCGCGTGGGACGCCGTGAACGAGGCCAGACAGGTCAAGGAGAAGATCATCAACATCGCCAAGGGCGAGCGCAACGAGGTCGTCCCGGCCGCGCGTGGCGAGAAGAAGAGGGCCATCCGCGAGGCGCAGGGCTACGCCCTCCGCGTCTTCGAGACGGCGAAAGGCGGCGCCGGGGCGTTCACGGCCCAGGCCATCGAGTACGAGAAGGCGCCGAGGTCCACCAGGACCCGGCTGTACATCGAGGCGATGCAGGATGTACTCTCCCGCGCAGATGTCACCATCATCGATTCGGGCATCAACGGCGTGCTGCCGTTCCTCGACCTCAACGGCAACGGCAACCCCCTCAACAGGAAAGGAAACTGAGCCATGAAGAAGCTACTTCTTATCCCGGTCATCCTAGTCGCCCTGATCCTTTCCATGTCCATGTACACGGTGGACGAGACGGAGCAGGTCGTGATCACCAGGTTCGGCAAGCCGATCAAGTCCGTCACGGACGCGGGGCTGAAGTTCAAGATCCCGATCTTCGACACGGCCGTCACCTTCGACAACAGGCTGCTGCCGTGGGACGGCGACCCTGAGAACATGCCGACGCGCGACAAGAAGCGCATCTTCGCAGACACCTTCGCCCTCTGGCGCATCAGCGACCCGATGGCGTTCTACACGTCGGTGCGGACGCTCCAGGGCGGGCAGAAGAAGCTGGACGACCTCGTCGATCCGGCGGTCCGCAATGTCGTCACGCGGCACGACCTCATCGAGGCCGTTCGCAGCACCGATGCCCCGCTGGTGTTCGCCGACGAGGCCATCAGCGAGGAGAACGAGGCAAGGCGCACGCATGTCAAGTTCGGCCGCGCCGTGCTGGAGACCGAGATACTCGCGGCCGTCCGGGCGAGCGGCCTGTCCGACTTCGGCATCACCGTGGAGTATGTCGGCTTCAAGCGGGTGAACTACACCGGGTCGGTCCGCGAGAAGGTCTACGACCGCATGCGGGCGGAGCGGGAGAGGATCGCAAAGCTGATGGTCTCCGAGGCCAACGAGCAGGCGAATGTCATCCGCGGCGACAAGGAGTACGAGCTGGAGGAGATCAAGGCCGACCAGAACCGCGAGGTAGCCAAGACCAAGGGCGACGCGGACGCGGCCGCGATAGGCGTCTGGCGGGATGCCATCGAGGCGTCCCCTGAGTTCTACTCGTTCCTCCGCACGATGGAGGCCCTCCGCGAACTCCCGCCGGGTTCGAATATGGTACTCTCCACCGACAGCGAGTTCCTCCGTCCGCTGAAGGGCGAGGACAAGTAGGGTAAACGCGTTAGGGAGGGGGCCGCCCGGAGGGCGGCCCCCCTTTGCCTTCAGAACATCTAAGCAGGAGTTGAGAGATGCGCACCGTGTTCACACTTGCATTGATGCTAGTTTTCTCGGCGCAGGCCATCGCGGGCCAGCCGCTGGGGAGGTACATCGCACACACCGACGGAACCCATGCCGCCAACGAGGCCGCTCGGAAGGGGGCGGAGGCGCGCGGCGGGATTGTCCTCAAGGAGTTCGCGGGAGGATTCGGCGTCGTCGTCCTGATCCCTGCGCACGCACGCGGCCCATTGGCTGGTACGCAAGGCGTGGTCGGCGTGGAGCCGGATGTGCTGTTGCACGCCGTCAGGCCACCGGAAGGGAAGGGCAAGCCGCCCAAGGACGACCCTCCCCCACAGCCCGACCAAGTGTTGCCGTGGGGCATCGACAGGATAGGCGCAGATTTGGTGCTGGTAGACGCATCCGGCGTGAACATAGCCATCATCGACACTGGAATCGACGAGAACCACGGTGACCTGTCCGTAGCTGGCGGGATAAACTTCGTCGGCAAGGGCAGGAATCGCCGCAGGGTGGACCCGTCTAAGTGGGACGACGACGCCGGACACGGGACGCATGTGGCTGGCACTGCCGCCGCACTCGACAACGGGATTGGCGTGGTCGGCGCGGCGCCGGGCGCGGCGCTGTGGGCGGTCAAGGTGCTGGACTCGACTGGCTCGGGTAGCCTGAGCAATGTCATCGACGGCATATACTGGGCCACCGACAACGGGATGGATGTCGCCAACATGAGCCTCGGCATATCGAAGGAGGCCTTGGACCAGTTCCCGCTCGACAGGCAGGCGCTACAGGACGCGGTGGACTACGCGCACGACAGCGGAGTGGTACTGGTGGCCTCGGCAGGCAACTCGGGTCCCGGCGCGGACACGGTCGGCTACCCGGCGAGGCTGTCGTCAGTGATCGCGGTTGCGGCCACCGACTCTGCCGACGCGAGGGCGTGGTTCTCCAGCACGGGGGACGCTGTCGAGCTGGCGGCGCCGGGTACCGGAATCCTGTCCACGACGAACGACGGGCTGTACGGCACGAAACAGGGTACGTCCATGGCGTCGCCGCATGTGGCCGGGACGGCGGCACTGGTGATCGCCGCCGGCGCGACGACTAACATCGAGGTGCGGTCGCTGCTGGCCGTCACGGCGGACAGCATGGGCGACCCGTCTGAGTTCGGCTTCGGCATGGTGGACGCCGACCAGGCGGCTTCCGACGCGCCATAAGGAGACATATGATGTTCATCAAGATGCTGACTGGGTTCGTGTCGCTGATCTTGTCCAGATGCGGAAGGGACGCCGCGCAGCCGGAAAGGGATGTCGCGCAGCCGGAGCCGCCCGCCAAGCGCGAGCCGGAGGTAGTGCAGGCCGTCCCTGTGGCGCGCAGCGGGGTCAACGGCGCGCCAGGGATGCCGAAGGACAGGGCGATGTTCATCGCCGCGTTCCTGAAGCACGCCTTCCGCGGACGGACGGCCATCTCCGTCTTCTGCCACGAGGACAAGCCGTTTCCGGACATCCATGTCGGCGGGACTGTTGAGGGGATAGATGTCTACGGGTCCGGCGACGACTGGAGGCTGACCTTCAGCCTCAACCACTATATGTTCTTCGTGGACGGCCATGTTGACATCGAGATGGAGAGGGACGCGCCGATGCTGCGGGTCGCATCGGCCGCCCCGGCAGGGGCGAGGATACAGTTGGTGTTCATGCCGGAGGGCGGCTACAGTCCGATCCCCGATTCTTCCCCTCCGGGGAGTAGCCGCGACGACTACGATATGTGGGCGAAGGCGCGGCGGGCGCTCGACGACCACGAGTATCCAGCCGATCTATTTGCCGGCGGACCGAGTTAGGTTATTAAAGGCACGGCATCGGCACATCGACAGCCAAGTCCGGTGGTTCCGCAAGCGGTGCGAGAGCCTGTCGGAGGCCAAGAGGCAGCTAGGCTGGCCACTTGAAATCTGTTGCCCCGCGCGGTATGATATGGCATGGACAGCTCCACGATGGTAATAGACAACCCCAGGCGAGGATGCGGCCACCTGAAGGCGAACGCAATGTACCTCCGGGCGGACACGCACCAGGACGGCACATTGCCAGCGTTCGTGGTCATCACCCCGCCACAGCAGTTCGCCGAGAAGCGCTTCAGGGGGTGGAAGCCGTTCCAAGGCTTGGCCTTCTGCCTGTCCGCTGGCGTACCCTCCGATCCGATCGCCGAGATATGCGCCACGCGCCCTGGCACCAAGTTCACCACCGATCCGCACGACGACAACGAGACGCTGATCGTGCGGCTCCGCGAGAGGCCCTTCCCCGGCGATGTCGGTCATGCGGATGTGGCGTGGACGCCAGACCTGCTGATGTGGGTCGGGAAGGACTTCTACCCCACGGTCGATGGCTTCATCGAGGAGGCCCGCGAGTACGGTGTGAACAAGAGGTTGCCTGTAGTGGGCGAGCCTCCGCCAGTCGTTCCGGGCTTCACCCGGCTGTTTCTCGCCCACCCGCATGCCTGCGGAGGGAGTCCCGGTGTGTTCGGCTACACATACCTCACGCGCGTGCTGTACACATGCGGCCCCAACCCGACCCCGAAGTGGGTTGATGACCTAGCGGCGCAGGGACGGGTGGACATCTGCGAGGTAGGCCCGGAGTACAACCCCGCCTTGGCCACCCCGCTGCTGGACGGGCTGGACGATGGATAAGTGAT
>VAPB010737663.1_pt1 | contig 11581 bp, 10 predicted proteins | sample 3395101 | NCBI WGS metagenome assembly VAPB01 (sample SAMN08290433, study PRJNA428436) | hydrothermal vent metagenome | isolation source: Deep-sea hydrothermal vent chimney | place: Indian Ocean: Southwest Indian Ridge | reverse complement strand
GCTCGAGGCGAACGGTACGGCGGGTGACGTTTTTATCGGTATCAGCACCTCCGGCCGTTCACCCAACGTCCTCACCGCGCTGCGGCGCGCCCGCGAGCTCGACATCGTCGCGGTCGGCCTGACGGGGCAGGAGGGGGGCGGGATGCAGTCGTGCTGCGACTATTGCCTGCAGGTGCCTTCGACGAGCACGCCACGCATCCAGGAATCGCACATCATGCTGGGCCATATCATCTGCGGCCTCGTCGAGGCGGCCCTGTTCGACGAGAAGGGCGAGAAACGGTGAAAGCTATCGTGCTCGCCGGCGGCCTGGGGACGCGCCTGGCCGGTATCACCGGCGATGTTCCCAAACCCATGGCCGCGATCGGCGCGCGCCCGTTTCTCGAGTATCTGCTGGACTACCTGGCAGAGCAGGGTATCGGGGATGTCGTTTTGGCTGTCTCGTACAGGTGGGAGGTGATTCGCGACCACTTCGGGCCTGACTACCGGGGTATGTCGCTGGGCTACTCGGTAGAGGAACAGCCGCTGGGCACCGGCGGTGCGATCCGGCAGGCGCTGGCGTCCGTGGTGGCTGATGATATCGTGGTGTTGAACGGGGATACCCTGTTTCGTGTCGACCTCGAGAGTATGGCGGACATGCACCGGGGCAGCGGAGCGGCACTCTCCCTGGCGCTCAAGCAGGTGGATGACAGCGCTCGCTTCGGTCGTGTCGAGGTGTCGGATGACGGTGTGGTCAGCGGCTTCCGGGAGAAGTCGGCGGCCGGTCCCGGCTGGATCAACGGCGGCGTCTACGTGGTGAAGCGCAGGCTGTTTGATGACTTCCCGATGCCGGGGAGATTCTCCTTTGAACAGGATCTGGTGGAGCCGAATATCCAGCGCATACGGCCGAGAGCGCTCAGGTCCGATGCCTATTTCATCGACATGGGCGTTCCCGAGGACTACGCGCGCGCCCGCCGCGAGATCGGAGCCGAATGATGGCGTCGCAGCCGGCTGTGTTTCTCGACCGGGACGGTGTGATCAACCTCGAGGACCACTATGTGCACAGGGTGGAGGACTTCCATTTCTTCGACGGGGTTTTCGATGCCTGCCGGGAGTTTGCCAGGGCCGGTTACTGCCTCATTGTGGTTACAAATCAGGCCGGCATTGCGCGTGGCTACTATTCGGAAGAGGATTTTCATCACCTTACAAGCTGGATGCTGGCCGAGTTCAGGCGGCAGGGTGTGAAAATTGACGGTGTATACCACTGCCCTCACCACCCGGTTAACGGGATAGGAGAATACCGTTGCGATTGCAGCTGCCGCAAGCCGGCTCCGGGAATGATTCTGCGTGCAGCGCAAGAGCACTCGCTGGATCTTCATCGCTCAATACTGGTCGGTGACAAGGTGACGGATATCGAGGCGGGCAGGGCGGCCGGCATCGGATGTTGTATTCTCGTGTCGAGCGGGCATTCACTTGCTGCTGCAGATTATGATAAGGCTGACAATGTCTTTGCTGATTTGCAGGATGTGGCAAGCGCCTTTACCGCTGACAAACTGTGTTCCTGCATAACCAGATCGTGAAGTCATATAATTCAAATAACTCCAAATCGGATACCGGCTATGTCAAATCTAAAATCCACCATTGATTACCTGGCTGACAAGTACCTTGTAAAGGGCTTCCTGTCAAAAATACCGTTCCTGGGGGACAGGATTAAGGCGTATGAGGAGCTTGTGCAGATCTCCAGGGCCTGTGGTGGCTACAAACCGGGACATTTTTACAGCCCGATACCTTCACGCGAGGAAGTAAAGAATCGCGCTGACAGGATATTTTCCAATACAGAGGTGCTGGATATAGACCTTAATATCGACAAGCAATTCCAGCTTATCGAAACGTTTAAAACTATGCGCTCCGATTTTCCATATGACTTCCTCAATGCTAAAGAGAACGAAAATTTAAGGTATAGATTTACCAAGCGTCCTCAATACAGATATTCGGACGTTATGTTTCTGTACCATGTAATCAGGCATCTTGAACCAAAACAAATCGTTGAAGTTGGTTCCGGGGCCTCTTCAGCAGTTATGCTGGATATTAACGATCTTTTTTTTAATCCATCGATTAAGTTTACATTTGTTGAGCCATACCCTGAACGATTGTACGGATTTTTGAAAGACCGGGATCGTAATAACGCCACGATCGTAACTGAAAAGGTCCAGGATGTGCCAATGGAGGTTTTTCAGTCGCTGAAAGAAAACGATATTCTATTTATTGATTCATCTCATGTTTCAAAAGTCGGAAGTGATGTAAACCATATATTCTTTAATGTCCTTCCTCGTATCAATAAAGGTGTATGGATTCATTTCCATGATATTTTTTATCCCTTTGAGCTTCCAATGCACTGGATATTACAGAACAGCAGGTTCTGGAATGAAAGCTATTTGCTTAGAGTATTTCTTATGAATAATGATGCGTACGAAATCATGCTGTTCAATACACTGCTGCATAAAGAATTCAGAAGCTGGTTTGAAAAAGAAATGCCCGAATGCCTTATCGATGAAGCTGATACGGGGTCCATCTGGATCAGGAAAAAATAAAGGCTTAAAAAACAGCAGTCCCATGCAAGAAAAAAACAATCTTCGCCTGTTGATGCTAACGGAGCTTTTTCTGCCCACAAAAGGGGGGACCGCGGTCTCTTTCGATGATGATTTCCGCAGACTGGGTGGCAAGGAGGTGCATGTCATTACAGCTGAGGTGCCTGGAGCAGCGGAATTTGACCGCGATCATCCCAATAGTATCCATCGTCTGGTTCTTGAAAGACGGGAGTGGCTCAAGCCGGAATCGTTGGTCATTTATGGCAAGTTCTTTCTGCAATCGCTCTGGTTGACGCTGACATGGCGTATTACCACGATCTACGCCGGGCGCGCCTTGCCGGAAGGGCTGGTTGCGCTGGTCGTGGCACGCCTGACCCGCCGGCCTGTGTTTATCTACGCACATGGGGAGGAACTTACCGGTTGGGGCCGTGGAAGAAAGTTTCAGGCGATGTGTTTTGCCATGCGCAATGCGGACGGGATCCTGTCAAACAGCGATAATACCCGTGATACCCTGATAGACCTGATAGGAGTTGATCCGCAGCGGATCTCCTTGATTTATCCTACGGTGGATGAGGAAAGGTTCCGCCCAGGACCGCGCGATGATGATTTGCGTGGCTCAATCGGTGTTACAGGGGATAAAAAACTCATTCTGTCAGTGGGTCGTCTGCAGCGCAGGAAAGGTTTTGACAATGTTATTCGTTCCCTGCCGGCACTGCTGGAAAAGGGCCTGGATGTCGAATACGCGCTGATTGGCATAGGCGAGGACCTTGGGTACTTGCAGGAACTGGCCCGTGAACTGGATGTGGCAGACCGCGTTCATTTACTCGGCCACGTGAGCTACGAGGCCCTGCCGCGCTGGTATAATGCCTGCGATCTCTTTGCCATGCCCAACAGGGATATCAATGGGGATAACGAAGGTTTCGGGCTTGTCTTCCTGGAGGCGGCGGCGAGTGGCAAGCCCGCCGTCGCGGGCAAAGCGGGGGGAACGGGCTCGGCAGTCCTGGAGGGCGTGACCGGACTGCGTGTCGACGGCGAAAATGTGGCTGAAGTTGCTGAAGCGCTGGAGCGCCCGCTGAGTGATCCGGAAGAATCAGCCAGGATGGGTCACGCGGCCCGCCAGCGGGTACTGGCGGATTTTATTCACAAGCGAAGAGTCGACCAGCTGCGTGAGCTGGCCATGAAGACAAGGTGAGGATTTTGTGAACGGTCTTTCGGTAGTAGATTCCCTGGCTACAACGTATTCCGGACATCCAGGGCTGCAATGATGCAACTGAGCCATCGTCAAAAAATAGCCATGACCAGCGTGCTGGTAGTTTTGCTGATCGTTATCCTGCTCGGTCTGGCGGAAGGTGCAGTCAAGCTTCGGCAATGGCTGGCGGAAGGGCATTCCGGAAAAATCAGTGATCTTTTCGAGCAGCAAGGCGATCTGCGCGTGCTGATTCCTGATGCCAGGACACGGACTATCCGTATCAATTCCCTGGGTTTCCGCGGGCCGGAACTGGCGCAACCAAAACCTGCGGGTGATCTGCGCATTGCCTTTGTTGGTGGATCCACTACCTTCTGCGCAGAAGGTAGTGGCAATGACCTGACCTGGCCACACCTGGTAACCGAGGCTATACAAAAGGCATATCGAGATATTCCCGTTGATTATGTTAATGCTGCAGCGCCGGGCTACACGCTGAAGGCCTCTTTGCTGAATTTTCGTAAACGGGTGGCACCTCTTCGACCGGATGTAACCATTATTTACCATGCGACTAATGACCTGTCATGGGAAGTCCGTTCCCTGGCGACGGAACAGGGGGTCTACAAGAGGTCTGTAAAAGAGAGGAACGGCTGGTTGGCCGAACACTCGCAGCTATGGTACCTGGTCGTAAAAAATCTGCGCATTAAAGAGGTGCAGAGGAGCGCTGTGGATGCGGGCACGCGACTGGAGTTTTCAGCTTCGGAGCTCGGCGCACAGTTTCGCAGGGAGTTGACGCAGCTTGTCATCGAAGCGAAGAAGGTTTCAAATGTGGTTGCGCTGGTAACCTTCTCCCATCGGATTCGCCCCGAGCAGACAGCGGAACAGCAATGGCTGGCGGCAGGTTCCGCACTGTACTATATGCCGTTCATGACACCGCAGGGTCTGATGGATGCTTTCCGGCGATACAACCGAATTATTGCAGAAGTTGCCAGTGAAACCGGGGCAATTCTCATTGACGATGAAGCAGTAATACCGGCGGACAGTGAACATTTTAATGACTCCGTTCATTTCACGGATGCCGGTAGTCTCGTTATGGCGCACAGAGTGAGTGAAGCTGTGTTGCAAGCTGCCGAGTTTCAGACTCTGGCCAAAGGGAAACGGAGCAGCAAATGATCTCCATCGAGAAACTGCGTCATCTTAGAAAATGCTTGATCTCCACTGGCGTCATGGCGTTTCCGCCCAGCGTGTTGAAGAAATAATCGAAGTAATGACGGCACTTGTCCAGGAAAAGCCTGAGCTCCGCCTGGCTTTGCACGTAGGGTGTGCCGCCAGGCTGGATGGATGGGGAATGGAAGCTGAACACGAAGATACGTATACCCTCCCTGATCAGGGCGGCGGTCAGACGCCGCATTTCCGCTTCGCTGTAATCCTCCGGTGACAGGCGGATGCGTTCCATCAGGCGCAGCCGCGCGATGATGCCTGAAAGTTTCGTGCGGCGAAGCCAGGGGTGGGTCAGGCGGTTGTAGAGCGGTGTGCCACCCTTGTGTAGTGTGCCAACGTAGCCGCCGGTGCCGGGTAAGCCCAGCAGTTTTCTTCCTTTTCCAAACCAGTAGGGGTGGTTGGTGTATTCCGAATAGTCCGGTCCGCCATCTGCAGAGAAATTGATGGGGACCGCGGGACTGATGTCCACTTCATAACCGAGTTGTTCAAGGATATCCCCGGTATTGGGGCCAAAACCGTAGCGACCTGCCAGGTAGGTGACGGGTTGTGTGCCGAAAGAGTCAACGATCTTCGCAGTGAGCAGGCGCAGCTTTTCCCGCTCCAGCTCGCGGGGAAGGTTGCCGGGATAGGAGTTTCTGGCATTAACCTCCTCATCGTGAGGCGGTGAAACCCAGGGGTGCAGATGGGTGCCGATCAGGGCTCGACCTGAGTCGGCAAAGTCCTTCAGTGGGGCAATGGCCAGCTCCTGGGAGGCGATGGGATAGTCGATGACGTAGTTTGGCACGATGTCAAATTCGTCGAACAGCTTCTGGGCCCGGTCGATATGTTGCATGTGCTCGACACCGGTGGCGCTGCGGTCGTGCGCTTTGCTCCAGTCGAACTCCTCTTCGGTGTGGATTACCACTGAGAGGATGGGGGGAGTCTCCGCAGCAAGGTAGATCAGTTCGCGTTGCATGTTATTCCCTTGGGGCTTTGGACTAGAGATCGAGGGCCACGATCTCTGTGTACAGGTTGCTGATGTCCGCCTCGGAGAGGGTGTCGCTGCGGAAAACCTTGTTACGGTAACCGGAAAGCTCGATACCTGGTCTGGGAACTTCAGGTAGCAACCGGGACTCGATGCGGGTGAAGAGCAGGCCATGTCTGAACAGCAGATGGCTTCCCAAAGCGAAGCGGTGTCTTAGAAAACGTTGCGGGTCGCTTGCGGCGAGCACAAAGGCGCCCGGCACACCTTTCAACTGCGTTGTTTTGTACACCACATGACAATAGGCGCCGGGGCGGCCTACTGCCAGGTGGTTGAGCCAGGGCAAATGTCTGTGGTCCATATAGGCCTTTCTCTCCTCGGGTGAAAGGACCTGCTCGATCTCGTCGGCGTCCCTAACGACACGTACTCCTGCAAGCGGACTGAAGGGCCAGGGGAAGTTGGGGAACACGGCCTGGCGTTCGTTCATGGGTTTGAACTTGAGAAATTGTAGTGTCCTGGAGACCACCTCGGTAGGTGTGAGATCAGTGAAATGGAAGCCTGGCTGCGAGGTGACGGCGATGGCGAGGCGCATACTGTGGGAACGGTACTGGTCGAGGACGCACCAGCTGGTGATGTTACAGAATTTTTCCGGTTTCCCCTTAATCAGGCGCTGCCCATAAATGGCGCCGATACTGCCCACGATCTGGCCATCGACCCGTATCAGAAAGCCATTATTGGGCTTTTCCACTCCCCAATCCTGCCTGAAGGCCTCGGCCCAGTCCTCGGGTGAACGCTCCTGACTCAGGTTTTCGTTAAGAAACCGGCAAAACTCCGGGAGTTCTTCATCTTTGATTGGTTCGACAGAGGGCTTGCTCATAACTGTATGTCGCCTAAGTGAAATCAGGGTGACGAATCTACTCTAACAGCTAGCCGCATGAGCCTGAAACTGGCTGTTTTCCACATCAAGCGTAATATCATAGCCACAGTGATCATCCATACTTGAGACTGAGCGCACAAATTACCATCCTGGTCACTGCGGGTACAGAAAACAAACCCATGCTAACTATTGGGAATTTAAGGAATTTCCATGGAATTCGTAGAATGAGGATTTCCATTCATCAGCGTCCTGTGCGTCCGAATAATCTGCCCCGGGCGCCAGCCTTTACATGCCGATCAACGGTCTTTACTATCGGCGCTAAAGAAAACAGCATTTTCATAACATAATATAAAAAAAAGCCAGTTTGCAATCATGACCCATACCCTTGTTACACCTCAACCAGCCGAATCCAACTCAACTGGTGGCAGCCTGCTTGATCTGCCAGGCATCGACCGTTATGAAAACGGTAAACCCTGCATCGAACTGGATCCGCAAAGCCTGTATGCCTTTGGGCATCTTATTCGGCTCGCTGAACAATTGATTCTTGATCAGTTCTCCCGCGGTCTGGTTTCGGGTACCACCCACACCTGTATCGGTGAAGAGCTGACCGCCATGGCGGTGGTGCGGGCTATGAACCATAGCGAAGACGCGGTGCTCTCCAACCATCGTAACCATGGTCATTTTCTCACCTATTCAGGGGATTTCGTGGGCCTGGTTGCGGAGATCATGGGCCGTGAGGCGGGCGTGTGCGGTGGTTACGGGGGCAGTCAACATCTGGCTTACCGACATTTTCACAGCAACGGTGTTCAGGGCGGCATGACGGGTATTGGCACCGGCCTGGCGCTGGCCCGCAAGCACCGGGAGAGTGGAGCGATCGTATCGGTCATCATTGGTGATGGCACCCTGGGTGAGGGACTGTTGTACGAGAGCATGAACCTGGCCTCTGTCTGGGATGTGCCGCTGCTGGTGGTGGTGGAAAACAACGGTATTGCCCAGACCACCTACACCCGGGAGACCATCGGTGGCAGCATCGAACAGCGGGGTGCCGCCTTTGGGCTCGCTACCTGGCGCTACAGCGATGACGACCCGGAGTTTTTTCACAAGGTGGAGTCCGTGGTGGAAGAAGTGCGCAGCCGCAAGCGCCCGGGCTTCCTGGTGATCGACACCCGACGCATGGGCCCGCACAGCAAGGGCGATGACCTGCGTGGTGGGGAAGAGCTCGACAAAATCCGTGCGCGTGACCCGCTGGCCGCACTGGGCCGCAGCATACCGGAGCAGATCAGGGTGGCCATTGAGGAACGCAATGCTGCCTTTATCGAATCCGTCCGGGAAACCGCCAACGCTTCTCCCGAGGCTACTTTCAAAGAATCGCCACAGCATATTTTCAATCACCCCCGGCTGTCTGATGAGCCGGTGAGCTATCCCGAGGTGGCGGCGGACAGCAATGTTCGCCAGGTATTGAATGCTGCGTTGCGGCATCTTCTCGAAGTGTCGCCTGAAGCGCTGATTATTGGTGAGGACCTGCACGATCCTTACGGCGGGGCCTTCAAGATCACCCAGGGACTCTCTACAGCCTTCAGTAAGCGGGTGATCTCCACGCCCATCAGCGAGGCGGGCATCACCGGTGCCGCCATTGGCCTGGCCCTGGATGGTTTCAGACCGGTGCTGGAGGTGATGTTCGCCGACTTCCTGACCCTCTGTCTGGATCAATTGTACAACCATGCAGTGAAGTTTCCCGGGATGTTCCAGGATATGGCGGTGCCGCTGGTTATCCGCACCCCCTGCGGCGGGCGTCGTGGCTATGGTCCAACCCACAGCCAGAGTCCGGAGCACCTGTTGACGTCGGTCCCCGGGCTCACCGTCGTCTACGGAAGCCATCGACATGACATGAGCCGACTGCTGGTAGATGCGACACTGCGCTGGCTGTATCCAGTGCTTTTCCTGGAACACAAGCTGCTTTACGGCGAGAAGCAGGATCGCGCTGACTACCGCGAATTGCCGGCAAGGGTGGAGGATGTGGCGGCCCACCTGTTCCCGACGCTGGTGCGGGGCGGGGATGAACCGGATGTAACCCTGGTGAGCTACGGCGGCATGTTACCGGTGGTGGAGACGGCGGCCAGATACCTGGAACAGGAAGAGGAACTGGAGGTTGAGATCCTGGTGCCATCGCTGTTATCGCCGTTGTCCAAATCCGGCTTGATCGGCCACCTGCTCGACCGCCCAGGGGTGGTGATAGTGGAAGAGAGTCATCACGACTTCGGCGTAAGTGCCGAGATTGGTGCCTCCCTGCTCGACCGCGGGTATACGGGCCGGTTCCTGCGCATCGGTACGCCGCCGGTTCCCATCGCCTCGGCACGCAGCCTGGAGCGGCAGATACTCCCCGATGAGGAGACGCTCATCGAACAGATCCTGGATTGGATTCAGTAGAAGGACTGAGCTATGCCTTATCCCCTGCATGCCCCCCGTGTGAACAACAATGATGATATCGTGCAAGTCGTCGAACTCAGTGTCAACGAGGGTGATTTTGTCAAAGGCGGGGATCTGGTCGCCGCGGTGGAGACGGACAAGGCCATCGTCGAGGTGGAAGCTGAGCGTGACGGTTATGTGCTCAAGATCCTGCCCGAACTGGACCAGAAGGTGGCCGTCGGCTCGGTTATGATCTGGGTTGGTGATTCCCCCGACGAAGCCGTACCGGAGGAGACCACGACACCTGCCCCGTCAGCTTCTGCTGGTGCGGCGCGTCCTACCGCAAAAGCCCGTGTGATGCTGAAAAAACTTGGACTGGATGAGAGTCAGATCCCGACCAGCGGCGAGCGACTGACGGTGACCGGCATCGAGGCATACCTGGCTGAACAAGGTGCGTCTACGCCAGCAGCGCCGCCCCCCAGGCCTGTACAGACGAGGGAGCAGACACCGGCTGTGCCTGGCGAGTACCAGGAGCTTTCCGAGGAGGCTCACGGTATGCTGGTGACAGTGCAATGGCACCGTGACCAGGTGGCGGCCGGCTATCTGGAGGTGGAGTACGACCCCACGCCCTGGGAGGAGTACGCCGCGGAATACGCTCAGCAGAACAAGCTCATGCTGTCGCCGCTGTTGCCCCTGCTGGCCTACAGGCTGGTGGAGCTGACGAAGCAGAGTCCAAACATCAATGCCACCGTTGTCAATGATCGCCACTACCTCTATACACCGATCAACCTGGGCTTTACGGTTCAGGCAGACAAGACGCTGTACCTGACCGTGGTGCGCGATGCCCAGTCCATGAGCGCATCTGAATATATCGATGCCCTGGGCGAGGTGCAGCGCCACGCGATCGCGCACAAGCTCAGGCCCAGTGAGGTTACGGGGGCAACCATCACTTTCTCCAGCATGGCGAGGTGGAGGGTCAGCCGCCACATCCCCATCCTGCCACCCTACACCGGGCTCATGGTGGCTCACGCGGCACCCAGGGGATCGGGCAGGGCAGTGCTGGGCGCCAGCTATGACCACCGCTTGTTGACCGGATTCGATGTGGCCCAGGTGCTGCAGAGCCTGTCTCAGCCGCCGGTTGATGTATACCCATGTTGAATCAGGAACACAAAATGACACTGGAACGAGACGCTATAAAAACCGCCATCCGCCAAAAGGTTATCGAACTGGCCAATGAGCTGGGGGAAGACGCAAGCGACATCAGCGACGAGGAGATCATCCCCGCCACCGGCGCCCTGGATTCTGCTGCTATCCTTGCGCTGGTCGTCTGGTATGAGGAGGCCTATGACTTTCCCCTCAAGCAGGAAGAGATCAACATCGACAATCTGGGTTCCATCAACGCGATGGCTGACTTTCTGCTGGCTCGGAAGGGTGCTTAGTAACTTATCGGTATCAAAGGGCGCAGAGAGATATTTAGGATGCCAAGGGTCGCTTGGGGTTTCCAGCATCGAATTGACCTGACCTCTTTTCTCTGGTTTGGCGGGCGACTTTGTCTTTCTCGGGCGCGTCAATAAAGGAGAATTTGATGCGCCTGCCTTGGTGGTTCCGTCAGCATATTTTACATTTAGCTTGTTTGTATGGTCGCCGATTTGTTGAGCATCAGTGTAACTTTCTGATAAATAAAATTAATTATATTCTGGCGTGAATCTTGCATAACATAGTTTTTAATAATGATAATTGAAGTTGCAGGAATGGGTGATGAATAATTCCCGTCTATTGGGCGTGTTGTGCGCTGGTTATGTTTCTCTGGTTTCAACATCAATAAATGCATCCCTGATCGACCGTGGAAATGGGTTGATCTACGATCCGGATTTGGATATTACGTGGATGCAGGACGCGTATTATTTAAGAAACGACCCGCTTGCAAATGGCAAAATACTAAGATCGCGGGGCGCTGCAATTTCGTGGGCTGACGATCTGGTTTTCGGGGGACTTGATGACTGGCGGCTACCAAGTACATTTAATGTTGATCCTTCTTGTGGCACGGACGATACAACCAAAGGGAATTTAACGCTCACACCCTGTTCCGCTGGTGAGATGGGACACCTGTTCTACTCCGAGAAATTACCATATAAGCCTGGCGATGCTACATATAGTACCAAGGGAGCTTTTGGTTCTCTCGGCATGTTTGACAATGTATATGGTGGTGGCTACTGGACCTCCGAGGACTACGCCTGGACCGACCAGCCCTACGAGGATTCCGAGGGTGAGGGGCCGCGAACCCCGAGAGTTGGCTACGGCTGGCTTTTCTATTTTGGTGGAGATCCCGGTGCGCACAAGACCATTCTCAAGTTGGGGAACTCGCGTGC
>VAPB010417984.1_pt1 | contig 11585 bp, 9 predicted proteins | sample 3395101 | NCBI WGS metagenome assembly VAPB01 (sample SAMN08290433, study PRJNA428436) | hydrothermal vent metagenome | isolation source: Deep-sea hydrothermal vent chimney | place: Indian Ocean: Southwest Indian Ridge | reverse complement strand
TTCAAATCCCGCGATCCTTCTTAAACTATCCCTGAGTATATTCTCTTTTAAATCTATCTGTCTTGCGTAAGTGATATGCTGGTAATGACACCCGCCGCATATGCCGAAATATTCACACGAGGGCTGAATCCTGTCAGGGGAGGGCTCCAGAATCTTTCTTACTGATGCAACGAAGTAGTCCTTTTTTTCATCTTCCAGGATTACTTCTGCTGTCTCTCCGGGCAGGACGTGTCCGCTTACCATAACGATTTTGCCCTCGAGCCGGCTGATAGAGCCACCGCCATATGCCGGTTTTTCAAGTTTTAAAGTTATGAATTTGCCGGAGGTCATTTCACTGTTTTGCATTGTACTGTCTTAATTATAATTAAGACTATCAAAATTATCTCAAACTGATGAGGGAAGGGAGGGACTGCAGCAATAAAAAGGGCCCGAAACGGGCCCTTGTCAATGCAGATAGTAATTTAGAAGAGTTGAATTATTTGTCCTTATCGGAGTTCTCCTCTTTAACGCATATGCGCTTTTCTCCCTGAACAGGAGTGCCGTCTCCTGTCTTTGCTTCAAGAACAGCATGTAATTTACCTGTATTAAGAATTACCAGCTGGTCGGTATTGACCTTGCAGATCAGATCGACAAAACCATCTTCATTTATATCTTCCTCGCGGCAGAGATACTTACCTCTCCTGTCTTGCTTAACCGCCGCGCCTGTAAGCAGTATTGTCTCTGGAAGTATTGTCGAGACATTAAGTGTATCTGAACCATAAATTGCCATGGGTACAGCGTCATTGGATTTGAGGTTGATACTTTTGCAGCTAGTTTCACTATTGGGCTCGATATCTATCTCTGCCCATTCAGGTTTAACCACTGGATACATGGCTATTATATTGTTATCATCGCTGTTCACTGCATCCGGAACAGTTGTCTCAACAACCGGAGTAGTTGTCTCAACATCCGGGGTGGCTGTCTCAACATCAGGATCAACATCCGGTTTCTTCCATTTAACAGGCTCCTCCCATATAACGCATATACGCTCTTCTCCCTGAATATGAGTGCCGTCTTCTGTCTCCGCTTCAAGAACAGCATATAATTCGCCTGTGTTAAGAATTACCAGCTGGTTAGTATTGACCCCGCAGATCAGATCGACAAAACCATCTACATCTATATCTTTCTCTCTACAGAGATACTTACCTCTCCTGTCTTGCTTAACCGCTGCGCCTGTAAGCAGTATTGTCTCTGGAAGTATTGTCGAGACATCAACTGTATCTGAGCCATAAATTGCCATGGGTACAATGCCATTGGATTTGAGGTTGATACTTTTGCAGTTAGCTTCACTATTGGGCTCGATATCTATCTCTACCCATTCAGGTTCAACCACTGGATGCCTGATAAGAAAAAGGTTATCAATGGTATATCTTGCATTGTGGCCGATGGTGACCGCGAATTTCAGCAGCGCGAATCGGGGATCAACGAAAGTAAATACTTTGGGATTACCTGATCCGTCAACAACTGGCGCATAATCAATATAAAGGGTGAAATTGGCTCTGACGTCTGCATTCAATTCTGCCCAAAAAGCCTGCGGGACACCCAATTTATATGGTATCCCGGTATCATATTCTCCGCCATTGTGTTTAATTATAATTGTCCCGTTTTCACCGTAAATCACTGCAAATGCAAAGCCGCCGTGGCTGTTGCCAAAGCCGGCGCCGGTAGTACCCGCGGGGCTTCCGGGTTGAAGACTGGAAGTCCATGAAAGTGAATATTGACCTGATGAAAGAGGGGTATATCTTGTAACGCCGGTAAGTTCACCATAAAAATAAGCCTTGTCAGAAATAGGCGGAATGTTTCGCTCGGTATCTCTGGGGGCTCCGGGGTGGGTCTGTATAATTTCGAGCACGTTATTCCCTTTTATCTTCTGTACGAGCGCTGAATTACCTTCTACTGTTGCATTAACTAATGTTATATAATCATCCGGAGGGTATGAGTCATTGAGACTTGTATCTGGTGCGCGATGCGGTCTATCAGACTCAAAGTCAGCATAGAAGATCAATTGGGACAGGGGAATCCCCTTTGCAAAAAGGGCGCTGTTTGCCATAAGTATCATACCCATCGCTATTACCACAATACTTATCTTTTTAATAGTTTTCATGATGAACTCCTTTTTTAATAATTCCATGTTATACATCTCCACCCGGATCAATATCGCACTCATTACCAAAACCATCCCCGTCATTATCATCCTGGTATTTGTTAACTACAGAAGGACAATTGTCGCACACATCTCCAATACCGTCGCCGTAGTAACCCATGTTATATCCATAACCAATTAGACCGTTCTGGTAATGACCATCGATCTCACTGGCTGGTAATGCTCTGCTATAGATAGCAACTTCGTCCAGGGCCCCGCCCCAGAAAGCTATTCCTCACGTACCGCTTAAAGTAAACGGATAATTTCTGTGGACTATTGTTCCAGAGTAAGAAGATGATGTACCTTCTACTCCATCCACGAAGATCCTGATAGTTGAACCGTCATAGGTTCCGGCAACATGGTGCCATTCACCAGATGAAAAAGGTGCAGACGCGATATGATCACTAAAGTGATTAATAAAGAAATGAACTTTTCCGTTTCTATAATAAAGTCCATATCCGTCTTGAATGCCCCAGCCCCAGCTGCTCTTAATTACGATTGTGTCTATTGTACCGGGCGGCAATGCTGAGTCTTGATACACCCACGCCTCAACTGTAACATCGCCTGTAATATTTAAACTTTCATTACTCTTAACTGCAAGCTCAGAACGAACAGATCCATCGCCCTGAAATTGGAGTCCTCCGTTAACCCGTCCAGTTGACCGGTCTGCATGATTAATGACCCCGTCATTATTTTCGTCATTATCAACGGTGTCGTAACCAACCAGCCCTTCTTCCACGTCAAGTTTCCAGTATGCGACCATTCCCGGAAGAGCGCCGTCGCTTTCAGCCTGGTCGTGATTGGAGGCAACAGGGCAGTTGTCAGCGTGGTCAGGGTGAGCGTCTGAATCAGAGTCTAAAAAATGAGCATAGCCGTCACTGGAAGTTCCGCAGAAACTGATATGAGGGTAATCAAGGTCATCCAGTGCCATGGATAATTCAGTAATAGATTGTCCAGTTGTTACGGGCGAGGCCTCTATATTCCAGGAGGCCCCATTATAAGAAGCATATCTCAGTTCCTGATCGCCGCTGTCATAATAAGCAATATGCGGGTTGCCGTCAGAGTCAAGTGAAAGAGATGTAGGCCCTGGGGCTGTCAGGTCATTAGCGGCATCAATATCAGTAGTGCTCCAGGAGCTTAAAGATGAATCATATTTTGCGTATCTCAGAAAATGTGTTCCCGTACCGTTTTTGTCCCAAAATATATAACTTATGTGCAGATCATTTGATCCGTCCATTATTGATGAAAAACCGCCTGTGTCAGCAGCGCCTTCATCAGGGAAGGGGCCGGCAACAGTGCTAAGAAACCGCGTCCAGCGATCTCCTGACGGCTCCGCATTGTAGTGGATAAGATTATAGTTATTCGAAGAATCCAACGCTAAGGAGTTGTCCACTCCTCCCAGAACATCAAACTCAGCTGCGGGCAAAACCTGAGTCCACGGCGGGCTTCCATCGTCATATCTATAGCGCAGGCTCATTGTAGACTCTGCCGAGCAGGGAGCAGCAAAGGGATAATTAGTACTATCACACCACCAGTTAACTGCATAGCTTACGCGAGCGCTCCCTGTATTATCCAGAACCAGGCTAATATCGTCATATGACGTGATTTGATGAGTTACAGCATTCGGATCCGCCGTGTAGAACGGAGGAAGATCTACATCTCTTTTATGTTCTTCATATTGCTGAACCGTCTGAGTGTCCCATGAACCCCCGTTGAAACCGGATGTTCTTTCTGTATATTTGATTTCAACGGAATTTGTAGAAGAATAGGCAACATGAGGAACACCTGAAGAATCAAGAACAAATGACGCGCCGTCACCATTGCCGTCAGCAACTGTCTCAGCTGTCCAGGAAGAAGCACCTGTGCGGTACGCGTGCTTCAGTCCGGAAGAGTTGTAGACAATATGCGGAACATCCGGAGCATCTGTTACAGTTTCCATTGCGATACTATTGCTGCATGCGGGTGTGGTTTCAACGTCCCAGTCAGCAGCAATTGCACCTAAAGGAACAGTCACTGCCAATAAGATTGTAATGATCGGTATTAATATGGATTTAAATTTCATCTTTCCTCCTGATTAGAATAATTGAGTATAAATGTTGTGATTTAGATCACAAAATCTTGAATGTGTAATCTAATTTATCACCAAAATATGCAAAAGTCAACAAAAAAATACTTATGAGTGTTATAAGTATTTCTAATGAGATAATTTGTAATAAATTGTAAGACATTAAGTTTTATTTGTAGTCGTTATGATCTCGGATGACTTCCTATTCAGCACGCCCGCAAAGAGGACTGGAGCAATAAAAAAGGCCTTGGATAACCAACGTCCTTTCAGTGCAAGGAATAAATTAAAAGTATTAAACTACCTCTTCCATGGCGATACTACTGCTGCATGCCGGAGTGCTTTCAATGTCCCAGTCAGCTGCAATTGCCCCCATAGGATTAGAATCAATAAAGATTACATTCAAGACTGAATTGTCCAAAAAGTTTACATACAATTAATAATGATGTCAAGAAGAATATTGTTTCTTATGACACATATAAGAATATTTAATAATGGATTAATATGCTGCCTTTTGTATGCCGGCCATGACCAAGGATTTTCATGAGGAGCAGATCAGGGTATTGACCGTAACCTGTTGAATAAAAAAAAGTGGGGGCTGAGATACCCCCACTAAGCTATTAATTCAGAGCTGTTTACGATGTGCGTTTCTTTTTTATGTAACCCCACATGATAATGGTCATCATGATCCAGGCAGGCATTAACGCTGCAAAAGGGTATTTAATACTATATACAAGCGGTGTAAGCATGATCCTTGTAATTGTCCGCAATGTTTTGCTTTTTGAGATGAAGTCAGCAATTGGCGGAGAGTATTGATAATAAAGACGTACAAATTTTCTGCCAGCTGCATTTGTCAGAAGATAATTATCCCTGAACTCCCTTAATGCCACTACTTCATCTTCCATGTAACTGCCGTAGGCGGCTGTTGCTATGAAACAGCTGTCTCCGTCTGCGTGTTGAGGCAAAAACCAGACAACGCCGGGTGCGTCCGGGGCAAGTATTATCATGTAGATGTCATTGAATCCTGTGTTATTGTCAAGTGCGTGGTTAACAATGTAGACCAGTCCTGCGAGGGCCTTTATAACCGGATTTTTCTCAATACCGGCTTTTGTACCCGTTCCATCAGGCTGCAGGAAACTGCCGGTGGTTGTAAGCCCTGCGGCAGGTTCAAGCATATTAATTAAGCCGCCTGAAGAATCAAACATCATATAATAGAGTTCAGCATATGTCAGCCCGTCGAGATCGTCTATCCATGCTACATGTACATTTCCGTTTTCATCTATTGCGATATGAGGATAGTACGATTCAATATCGTCGTCAGGTGTCAGTGATGCCTCCAGTACCGGGGAACCAAGTCTGGAATAAAATAGTTCATTATTTCCTCCTCTTGCGTCATGCCACACAATATGGACATTACCTGAAAGGTCTACAGCGACTTTTGCCATAGCTGAAACAAAACCATCATCACTTGTCACCCTGGTCGGGGCAATGAGCGTAGTACCGGCTGTATTGACTGAAGTGTAGTAAACTTCAGGAGCAGTATTGCCATCACTTGTTGTATATACGATGTGAGCAATACCTGATAAGTCTACAGCGATCTCCGGCTCACCCCAGCCGGTCCCAATTGTAACGGGAGTTATCGTGGTCTCCAGTAGTATTGGGACGCCTGATAAATTCAGTACGCGGTATCTTAATTCTCTTGCACCAGGCGTCAAGCCTCCGTAATACCAGACAACATAAAGGCTGTTGTTAAAAGGATCATATGCAATATTAGCTGCCCTGGAACTGTTGCTTCCATCAAGAGTGTTGACAGGGGTCTCCGGCACTACAACAAGGTCAGTAATATCGGGCGCTGGTGCGGCAAGGTAAGCCGCGGGATCGATCTGCGTGTATATTACCTGAAACGCGCTGATGCCGACTGATATGGTATAACCTGCAGGTGTAAGGCTAGCATAAAAACTATTACCATGAAAAACAATGTGAAGTTTTCCGGAAGAATCTATTGCAATAGAAGGCCTTCTTACATGAAAGGACATCGGGGTTACGGCGGGATTCACTATTGTTTCATCTATGACAGTATTCCCGTCTCTATCTATCATCTTATACAGCAGGTATTGCATATTATTGCCGGCGTCCCCGCCAGACCATACAGTATGGGTATTCCCTTGGGGGTCAACGACCATGGCGGGCATCTCCTCCCCATGAGTAGTAGATATTGCAGTTTGATCAAGAATTGTTGTGAAACTGTATGAATTGCCAGGAATAAAAGCCATAAGAATGAACAATACGGCAAGCACTGAGATTAACTTCCCATTGAAAATCATTATTAATACCTCCGTTTATTGACTGGCCAGCAAAAAAATAATATGGAAAATATTTATTTTGACAAGCATATAATATTTACAGCGTTATTGTCCAGATTTATACAAGAAGTATGCAGTTAAGGGAATACTTTAAAGGAAAGGGCGGGTAAACTTCGCTTTTCGCTACGCTTACCTTATTATTCTTATCTTATGAAAAGAATCAATTAATTGTTCGAAGCGTATATGATTGTTGCGTGCCATGAACTACTTGCCCTGAACTGCATTGAGCTCATGGCTTCGAGTGCACGGCACTGAACCCTACGTGGTTCAGTGGTGCCGAAGGCGGGATTTGAACCCGCACAGGATTGCTCCCACTAGACCCTGAACCTAGCGTGTCTGCCAGTTTCACCACTTCGGCTGTATTGTTTTTTGATCTAAAATTAATAAACACAATATTGTTTAATATGCGTGCCTGCCTGCCGGTAGGCAGGTCTGCCAGTTCCACCCTTGGCATGTACCGTATGGTTCATGCACTTCGGCAAGTAAAAAACCTACGATAATGAGTCTTATTTCAGCCTGCAGTTTTTTGCTTGCCCCCTTGCATAGAAATTCATGATTTCTAAGGGGGTAAACAACTTTCAACTTTTAACCTGCAACTTTTAACTATTTGTTCGAGGGTGTTCTAAACGGATTGTCTCCCTTAATTTGGGTCAACCTGAGAGATTCTCTCTGAAATGATAAAATACCGGATCCCCTATCAGTTAATGTTTTGCCGTCAACGATCCAGCTGCCGCGCCAGGTAATGTGAATGTTTATACTGGAATCAGTACTTATCCTGACCATTTTAGGAGTAAAAGACAGCTCCGCTGAATCAAAAGAAAGTTCCTGCAGTATCTGCTGCGACAGAGTTTGTTCCATTTTATCCTGAATCCCTGTCCTGTCTTTCTTCTCGTAAGCCTCCTTAATTGAATCAAGAGCGCTTATCGCACTCTGTGTCATTAGAGAGTCTGCAGATGGTTTAACTTTTTCTTTGGCGCAGCCAGGCACCAGAAAGATCAACATAAACAGGACTGCAATGGTTTTTTTCATGTTTGCCCGCCTTTTAATGAGTATTTCTGAATAAGGAATTTTACATTTTTAAAGAGAGTTTTTCAACCCGGTATCTGACGGTAGGCCCCAAAAAATATAAACCCTGACCGTAACAACAGGTCAGGGTTTAATTACAACGCATTGAATCTTATGTTATTTAAACTCCACCTTTTTATTAGCCTTTTTAATGACCGAGGATTTGCCTTTCTCGTATATATAGGAGAAGGCCGCCTCGATATCAACGGATTTTGTGCCCTCTTTCAGGGGAATTACAAATGTTTGAGAATCAGTCTCGTGAGGTTCAATACCAAAGTTGTGATGTTTCTGGGCTGTTATATCAAAGTTTGAGAGACCAAGATAGCCTTCTTTATGCTCCTCAAAGTGAAGGTCATATACTGCGTATACTTTGTTCTTGGAAAAGACTACTTTACCGTCCTGGTCTTTAACGGTCACATCCAGTGCCGTTTCAGGTATGTACATTCAACCATGGGGTAAGCCGTGGCCGGAAGTGTTTTTAGCACCCACTTCCACGACAACTGCAGGGACTATCCTGTTTTCGAGGTAATAAACAAATTCTGTCGTTTTTGCATTGATAGTTAGTTCTATACCTGTGCCTGCAAACTCAGTTTCATAAATCCCGGGGAATTTGTGGCTTACTTCCCCGTCTTCTCTCATATGGCAGTCCTGACAGGTTTTGTCTCCGCCGTGGGCTATATATTCCTCTTCATAGCTTGTGTATATGGTAGGACAAATAGACGAAGGCATATCAGGCGGACAACCGTGATGACATTCCGCGCATACCTTGGAGGTCTTCATAATATCGGATTTAATTGATTTAAGCCCCAGTTCTTCCATATGAGGGGAATCTTCATCATCAAGGCCGTTCGGGCCGTAAATTTCTCCGGGTTTGGGTTTTCCGTCAGGCGCGCCTTTCAGGCTGTGACAGCCGTGACAGTTTATATTGATCTTTGCGAGTTCCTTTTTAGCGGCTTCTCTTTTTCCCTTGTCTTTGTCATCTGCGGCAGTTACGATCAGGCCGGCGATCTCAACGACCAGTTCATCAGAGGCATCTTTTGTCTGCGGTGCGTGACATGGGAAACATATGTACTTCATGTCTTTTCTTGACCCCTGATCTGTTTTGTCAAGCCCGCTTAAAATATAGGTTCTGAATGACCTGACCACGCGGGAATCAACCATGGATTTGGCATGCCATGAAGTTTTCCACTCGTCATGAATGTCTTCATGACAATCCACACATGCCTCGATATTGTACATCGCAGCCAGTTCATCGATCGTATTGGCTGTTGCCGACGACGCGGTTTGAGGAACAAACGCAACGGTAAAGAGCAATATCAATGTGACTAATCCTCTCATACAGACCTCCTCTATATTTATTTTTCTGGATTGATTATTTCCAAAAGGATTTCAGACTACACATTATTATAAATGAAAAAATGAGACGTGTGTCAAGGCAATATTGGTTATATTGAAATTAACAATGTTTATCAAGCTAAATGTGCAGTGACTGATTCTCGCTTGCCACAACTGTTATCCCGGAGGGGTCTGAGTAGGAGCGCAAATAAGGTTTATCACTGCCTTCTCCGATATACACGCCTTCTTCAATTATGTTGGAGCGGTCAATGATAGTTCTGTTTATGCGGCAGCCTTTTTTTAGGACTACATGGTCCATTATTATTGAATCTTTAATTTCAACACCGTCTTCGATGATAACTCCGCGCCTGATCACGGAATTAACAATTTTGGCGTTATTAATAATTGTTCCGTCGGCGATCACGCTGTTAATAATTTCGCCGCTGAGTATTTTCAAGGCCGGCAGTTCGCTGCGCGAAGGCCTGATAGGCCAGTACTCATTATGCATCTCAAAAAGCGGCTCCAAACCAAGAATATCCTGATGCGCTTCCCAAAATGCCTTTATTGTGCCCACGTCTCTCCAGTAGCCCTTTTTCTCGTAAGGTTTTATCCCCGGCACATGGTTCATTGAAAAGTCATATGAATAAAGATTTCTCTTCCCGATAAGGTTAGGAATGACGTAGCTTCCGAAGTCGTGCTCATTATTTCTTTGAGCGTCAGCAAGCGCCTCAATTAATACTTCAGTATTGAAAATGTAGTTGCCCATTGAGCAATATGCCCGTTTAGGATCATTGGGCATGGATATTGGACTTGCCGGTTTTTCTTCAAAACCTCTTATTCTTCCATCGACGTCAGCGGCTATGATCCCAAAGTCACTTCCCTTATTAATAGGGATCGGCCTGGCGGCAACAGTTACATCAGCATTGTTATTTATATGGAAGTCGATCATCTGCCGTATGTCCATTCGGTAGATATGATCAGCTCCGAAAACTGCCACGAGTTCAGGCTTGTGATAGCGGATAAGGTTGAGATTTTGAAATACAGCATCAGCCGTACCCTGAAACCAGTCGGGCCCGTACCTCATTTGAGGAGGGACGACAGTTACAAAATGGTCAGGCATAACTGATGAAAGTCCCCAGTTCTCTCTCACATAATCTATAAGGGACTGAGACTGATACTGAACCAGAAGATAAATGGAAAATATCCTTGAGTTGATCAGATTGCTCAGGACGAAATCCACAATACAGGTGCGCCCGCCGAAAGGAACAGCCGGTTTTGAGCGTTCAAATGTAAGCGGGAAAAGGCGCTTGCCCCTGCCGCCTGCCATTACCATTGCTAAAACTTTTGGATGTGCCATAACTTCGTAATAAGTGATTCGTGATGAGTTAAAGGTTGAGAGTTTTATCCCGTTACTGATTACGGGTTACTGATAATGGCCTTATTTGTGTTGATGTGCCCGACTTTGCTTTACAGGCTATGTCGCAGCACTGAACCCTACGTGGTTCAGTGGTGGTCCCTGCTGTATAAGGTTCGCCTGCCCCGCAGTTAACTGCAAGATATACTTCTGGGAACCTATTAAAAGGAATTTTACCACATAGAATGCCTAAAATCACACCCCTCTGAGGTTTACCCCCTCTGCTTTCTTGCGAAAGCAAGAAGAGGGGGTGCCGGAGTCGGGCGCCTGTAAATGGAAATATGTCGAAAAGAGCAATGATGATAATGTAATGGTAAGGCCGATAAGGCAGAAGGTTGGCTGATGACAAAAATGTTATTCGTAGACAATATTGTTTAACAATTAACAATATTGTAGCAGTTATCAATTGAGGTTTCTATTAAAACCAAGAAGTTGCAGGCTGGCATGGTTTTCGCTTTTAAACGTGATGGTTTTGCAGAAAAATAATAATGAGCAAAATGAGAAAAAGGCATATGTATGTCAACAGCCTTAATAAAGGAGGAGCAAAATGAGAAAGATCGCAATTTATGGAAAGGGCGGTATTGGGAAATCTACTACCACACAGAATACAGTAGCGGGCCTTGTGGAGATGGGCAAAAAAGTTATGGTTGTCGGATGCGACCCCAAGGCAGACTCAACAAGGCTGTTATTAGGGGGATTAGCCCAGAACACTGTTCTGGATACGCTCCGCGCGGAAGGTGAAGACGTGGAACTGGATGATATCAGGAAAACAGGCTATGGAGGCGTTGTAGCTGTTGAATCCGGCGGACCGGAACCGGGAGTAGGGTGTGCGGGCAGGGGAATTATCACATCGATCAATCTGCTGGAACAGCTCGGCGCGTATGCGCCAAGTGAAAAACTGGATTACGCGTTTTACGACGTGCTTGGTGATGTTGTGTGCGGAGGCTTTGCCATGCCGATCCGTGAAGGCAAGGCAGAGGAGATCTACATTGTGGTGTCCGGCGAAATGATGGCCATGTACGCGGCCAATAACATATGTAAAGGAATAAAAAAGTTTGCTGATTCAGGAGGTGTCAGGCTGGGCGGACTGATCTGTAACAGCCGTAACGTTGATAATGAAGAAAAGATGATACAGGCTCTGGCAGAGAGGATCGGCACCCAGAT
>VAPB010068213.1_pt1 | contig 11586 bp, 4 predicted proteins | sample 3395101 | NCBI WGS metagenome assembly VAPB01 (sample SAMN08290433, study PRJNA428436) | hydrothermal vent metagenome | isolation source: Deep-sea hydrothermal vent chimney | place: Indian Ocean: Southwest Indian Ridge | reverse complement strand
TGCGACGTTTTCGGGTCAAACTTGTCAAATGGCCCGAAAATGTTCGCTGCACGAGCTATCACAATTTCCATGTCGCAAGTTTCATGCCAGAACCGGCACAGCTTCTCGATAAACCGGACGACCCAACCCATCCCATAATGAGCCTTACACGGATCGATGTTCAGATCGAGATCATCCTCACTCATTTGCTTTCCACTTTCGTGGTACAGGGACGCCGAGCTGATATAGACGACCCTTTTGACGTTCTCAAAACCGAACGCTTCCAGCATCTGCGCGTTCATAATCACATTGTCGTTGATCTGACTCCAGGGTTCCGACTCCAATATCGCCGCGCCGCCGGTATTGGCGGCGCCCATGACAGCGCAATCGCAACCTGCCGCCAACTCTCGGCAAGCTTCGCGGGATCGCAAATTACCCTGCACATATTCGATCTGCTCGTGCTCGATGAACGGCGTGGCCCTGTGATGAACCGCACGTATGCGCACCTTTGGATACCTTTCGAGCAGGTGTGCAATAATAGCCGAGCCGGCGAGACCGGTCGCTCCAGCCAAGAAGATGGTTTTGTCGTTGAGATCCATCCGCTAAACCTTCTCCAAACAGAGAGGGGATTTGCACAGCAGCTTTCGCCAGTATTCCAACGTGTCGGCCAACGTCTTCTCAAACGGTATCTCAGGTTTCCATCCTGTAGCCTTGTAGAACTTATCAACACAAGGCACCTGCAGTGTTACATCGGAAGGACGCAGCCGGGCGGGATCGACTTGAACCTCTATACCTTTCAATGTTGACATCGCCAGGAGTCTATCGAGCATCCGGCCGATCGTCATCGTTTCGGTTCCGCCGATATTGTAAACTTCCCCCGGTTGGCATTTTTTCGGTATCAGCCAATAAGCTCGCACGGCATCTCTGACGTCGGAGAACGTCCTGACGCTGTCGAGATTTCCAACTTTGACAACCGGCTCGGCCAGGCCGGCTTCAGCGGACACTATCTGTTTTGCAAAATTGGAGACGACGAAGACTTCACCCCGGCGCGGGCCCGTATGCGTGAACATGCGCGTTCGTATGGTTTTGAGTTCCCATGAAAGCCAGTATTGGAGGGCCAGCATGTCTTCTCCGACCTTGCTCACGGCATAAGGTGAAGCAGGCCGCAATGGATTGTCCTCTTTGATCGGGATTTCATCCTCTCTTACCTGTCCGTATACTTCGGACGAGCTGCATATGTGTATTATGGGGTCGTATCCCTCGGACTGTTTCAACTGCTTGACCACCTCGAGCAAATTGCACGTGCCAACAATGTTGGTCTCGAGCGTGTCAATCGGAGCGATAAAGCTGAAATCGACATAGGATTGAGCGGCCAGGTGGAAAATGATGTCCGGTTTGTGCTCGGTTAATATGCTCTTGAGCGAAGGAAAATCCTGCAAGTTCCCTTGATGCAGAGTAACTCTGCCCAGGATTGCTTTGATGTTCTCCTTTGGGGACCGCCATCGAACCAGGCCGCAAACATCGACTCCAGGATGATTCTCGAGTATGTACTCGGCTAAATGGCTTCCCACAAAACCTGTTATACCTGTTATTAATGCTTTCATATTCAATTCTCTTTTCAAATGGAAAACTACTGTGTATCGTTTCCAATTTCGTTGTTCCGGTTCCGGCACCATTTGTGCCACATTTTTCGATAGGCAGCTTCGACGCTGGCGGCGTAAGCCTTGGCGTCACACAGTGTGCTGTTCGCCATCCGCACACGCATGGAAGCGCGGATTTTGGCGAGTGCTTCAGGGTTTTGCGAAAGGGCGGTTGCTTTTGCGATGTATTCAGCCGGCGTCGGGCATGCAAAGAACTCCAGGTCGATACGGCTAAGCATGCTCAGGCCCACCCTGGAAAGGAAATAACTGTTGTGGTCGCCGTAAAGCGAGATTACGGGAACGCCCATCCACATGGCTTCCAGCGAAGTCATCCCGCCGGTATAAGGATATGTGTCTAAAGCGATATCGACATGGCTGTACAGTTGCAGATGTTCGACGGAAGATTTCCAGCCGCAAGTCCCCACCCTGTCACGACCGATTCCCAATTGCTCGAACCGGCCGCAGTAATAGTCTTTGATTCTCTGGTCGTAACCGCCTCTGAACTTCATCAGGAGGCGCGAATTTTCGTTGGCCTTGAGGATTTGAGCCCAGAGCGCCATAATATGGTCGTTGATCTTGCAACTGTTGTTGAACGAGGCAAAAGTGATATAACCGTTTTGGGCTGCGGGCAGAGGTCCGACGGGCGGGGCGAATTCAGGAGGCTTGTAACAGTTCTGTCCTCCCGGCAAATAGACGGATTCTTCGGTGTAGAACTTCTGGGATTCCTCTGAGTCCATGATGCTATCGGTCAGGCGGTAGTCGATCTGCGGCATTCCCATTGAGCTTAGCCCCCCGTAATCGACCTGAATCGGGGCGGGCCGGTGCGCCAGGACACCGAGCCGATTGTCGACTGTGTGTCCGCCAATTTCCACCATGATGTCGATTTGATCGTCTGCGATCATCTCCGCGACGACTTCATCGCTGAGGCCGCGAATGTGCCGGTAGTGGTCGAATTTCTGTTTGAGACGCTCTGTGACCTCGTCGGGCAGGCCGATGTTGCCATAACCGTAAGACTCAACAGCTTCGCGATTGGAGCCATCCAGAAACGCCTCGAAATTGTACGCTACCGAGTGTTTGCGAAAGTCGGGTGAGATGTAGCCCACCTTCAGCTTGCGGTCGGGATCGGGGCTGTTGCCGTGACATGTTCTCGCCAGGCTTGCGGGTGCATGAATCTGTGCCCACTTCTTGTGTTCATCGAGGAGCATCAGAGGATTAACGTCCGGCAGGAAACTCAAATTCCACAGGAGCTGGGAGTGAATCAGCGGATCGGCCGGTGCGATTTCCACAGCCTTTCGGAACAGTTCTATGCCTTTTTGCTTGTCGCCGATTCGCATAAGGTCAGTCGCATAGCCGCTGCAGATGCTTGCGTTCTCGGGATCGCCCTCCATTGCCTTCTCTCGATACTGCATTGCCTCGGACATTCGACCGGTGAACATGCAGATGCGGCCCAATTCATGGTACACCAACGCGTGTGGTTGTCGTTTCAGCACTTCTTTGAACCATATTTCCGAGTTGTGGAAATCTTTGACCGCAAAGAACATTAGCGCAAGCATGAACATGACATCGGTCCGGCACGTGCCATTGGCTATCATTTGCCGGATGGTTGCGATGTTCTGATTGCCGAGAAGTTTCACCGCCTCGTCGATGCGTCCCGCTTTGACGGCAGCATTTGCCTCGACAAGGAACTGCGGCATGTTATCTGCCGAAAGATTGATTCTGGGCGTGCCGTCTTTTCCAACGGTGAATTGCAGTTCATCCTCCGTGCTGGAAACTTCCTTTGGGATGTCCACGCTCTGGTCTTGACACCATTTGTGCCACATTTGGCGATAGGCGGTTTCCACGCTGTGTGCAAAAACCTTTGCGTCGCATAGGGTGCTGGCAGCCATGCGTTGACGGATCGAGAAGCGAATATCCACGAGGGACTCCAAATCCTGCGCCAGTTCGCAAGCTTTGGCGACATATTCTTCAGCACTACATGCAACCAAATGCTCCAGGCCGATGCGGGTCAGCATACTTAATCCCCCCCTCGACACGTAGTTTTCCCCGAGAAGTGACACCAGCGGCACTCCCATCCACAGGCCTTCCAAAGTTGTCATGCAGCCGTTGTACGGATAGGTATCCAGGGCGATATCCACCTGGTTGAATAGCTGCAAGTATTCGACGGATGGTTTCTGGCCGTGTATCTCGATCCTGTCAGGAGATATTCCGAGCTGCTCGAACTGATCGTAATAAGAATCCTGCAGGCCTTTGTCGTCGCCGGCCCTCGATTTGAGCAGGAGTTGTGCTTTGCCATTAGCTTTGAGGATTTGTGCCCAAAGTGACATCATCTCGGGGTTGATCTTGGAGCCGTTGTTGAATACGCCGAAAGTTACATAACCATTGGCCAGTGCCGGCAGAGGCCCGACAGGCGGGGCGTGGTCGGGCGGGCTATAGCAGATGAGCCCCCCGGGCAGATAGACCAGCTTTTCGGCGTAGAATTCCTGCGACTCGGGTCTATCAAGGATGCGGTCCGTGAGGCGATAGTCGATCTGCTCCATTCCGGAGGTATTGATCCCACCGTAATCGACTGCAATAGGGGCGGGTTTATATGCTGCCGCGAGCAAGCGATGGTCGGGTGTGTGGCCCGCGACCGGCACGAGGATATCGATCTTGTCCCGTTCTATCATGCTCGCAACTTCTCGGTCGTCCACGCCGCGAATGTTTCGATAGTGGTCGAACTGGCCGGCGAGTCTTTCGGTCATGCTGTCGGGGCAGGCGACGTTGCCGTATCCATAGACCTCCACGGCATCGTGGTCGCGTCCGCTCAGGAACGCTTCAAAATTATACGCTACCGGATGCATGCGAAAATCAGGTGAGATGTAGCCGACCCTGAGCCGGCGATTCGGATCGGGGACATTGTCATGAGATTTCTTAGCCAGGTTCGTAGAGGCATGAATCTGCGCCCACCGCTTGTGCTCTTCAAATAGGCTTGACGGATCGAGTTCGGGCATGTGATGTAGGCGGAACAGCAACGCTGAATGAATGCTCGGGTCGTCCGGGGCTATTTCCACGGCCCTTCGCAGCATCTCGATGCCCTGTTTCCTGCGGCCTACGAATATCAGCGAGCAACCAAGATCGTGATATAGCGATGCTTCGTCGGGACACAGTTCCAGGGCTTTTTCTCTGTTGCGGATGGCCTCGGAAAGCCGCCCTGCGAAATGGCAGATATGCCCCAGATTGATATACGCCAGAGGACTGGGTTCGTGGTCCAGGACCCTTCTGTAATAATGCTCGGCCTTGCCAAACTCTCTGGTAGCATGGAAAGTGTTGGCCATCAGGAACATTAAGTCTGTCCGCGACGGATCGGCATCTATCACCTTGTCAACGTTATCAATCACTTGTTCGTCGAGCATTGTTGTTACTTGTTCGGTGCGCCCGGCTTCGGCGGCAGCCTTGGCTTCGGTAAGGATCTGCAACAAGCTCTCTTCGGTGAGTGCCGACCTGGAGGTTGTAGATTGTTCCATCTATTCGCCCTCCGGGCAATTGAATCTCGACTCAGTGGATGCGGACGGACAAATTGGTTCGCAGTCGACGCAGTGGGAACTGCCGGAATTTGCGCACCATTTGTGCCACATCTTTCGGTACACATCTTCCAGGCTTCGAGTGAAGCCATTCTTATCGCACAAGGGGCTGTTGAACATCATCGACCGCAGAGAAGTGCGGATCTTTGCAAGGTTTTCGATTTGGCCGGAAAAGGCAACGGCTTTGGCAACGTATTCGTCGGGTGTGAAAGCAGCAAAATCACCAAGGCCTACCCGGCTAAGGATGCTCAGTCCGACGCGCGAAGCATGAGCTTTGCCCACCAATGAAATTGTAGGTACGCCCATCCACATTGCTTCGCAGGTTGTTGTCGTGCCGTTGTAGGGGTGTGTATCCAGCGCTATGTCCATCCGGCCGTACAGTTTGAAGTGCTCAATCGTGGATTTGCGGCCGCAGATTTCAACTCTCTGTCGAGCGATTCCCAAGTTTTCGAATTGACCGAAGTAATGCTCTCTCACTGCTTCGTCGTCTCCGCCGCCGAATTTCAACAGAAAGCGTGATTTCTCCGTTGCCTTGAGGATCTTTGCCCAAAGCTCCATGATGCTCGGCTGTATCTTGCAGTTATTGTTGAACGATCCGAAAGTGAAGCAGCCTTTCTCGATGGCGGGAAGCTGTGTTACCGGCGGGGCAAAGCCCGGGGGTTTGTAGCAGAGAAATCCCTGAGGCAAGAAGACAAGCTCTTCGGTGTGGAATTTCTGCGCTTCGGGAAGATCGGCCAGCTCGTCGGTCAAACGATAGTCGATTTGGCTCATTCCGGTAGTATCGGGAAATCCCAAATATGTCACCTGGATGGGAGCGGGCTTGTGTGCCAAAACGCCGAGCCGATTGCCCGAAGTATGGCCTGCAAGGTCCACCAGGATGTCTATATTGTCCTGCTCGATCAAGCGGACGACTTTTTTGTCACTGAGCCCGCAGATATTTCTGTAATGGTCGAACTTGCCCTTGAGCTGCTCGGTGACCTGGTCCGGGCAAGCGATGTCACCGTATCCGTATACATCGGCGACTTCTCTGTTGTGTCCGTCGAGAATCGACTCGAAGAAGTATGCGACCGAGTGCGCGCAGAAATCCGGGGAGATATAGCCAATTCTGAGTCGGCGATCGGGGTCGGCGGCATTGTCGTGGGAGACCCTGGCCAGATCGGTCGGTGCGTGAATTCGAGCCCATCGTTTATGCTCTTCGAATAGCAGGTCTTGATCGAGTTCGGGCACTTGGTGCAGGTGCCAGAGGAATTTAGAGTGGTTCACCGTGTCCGGCGACGTTTCGACCGCCTTTCGCAAAAGATCAATGCCTTTCTGCGTTTGTCCCATCCGTATGAGGTACTCGGCAAGAGTGGTCCAGAGTTCCGGACTGTCCGGAGACAGCTCGATGGCTTGTTCCTGGTAGCGAACCGCCTGCGAGAGCCGCCCCGTGTCGCGACAGATATTCGCCAGCTCAAAGAGCACCAGAGCATGGGGACGGTGTTTCAAGACTTCTCTATAAAACTGCTCAGCCCTCTCGGCCTGGCCTATCTTGACGAAAAGCGCTGCGAGCATGAACAAAGCATCCGTCCTGCTCGGATCATCGACAGCCATTTGCTGAACGCTTCCAACCGCTTGATCATCGAGAAGAGCGGCCGTTTCAGAGACTTTCCCTACCTTAACGGCATCGCCTGCCTTGAGAAGAAATGAGGGCAAGCCTGCCTTTGAAACGTCGAATTGCAGAGAGCTGTTTCTGGAGATGAAGAATTCCAGGACACCGTCCTGCGCCTGCTTCGAATCGGGACCCACAGTGTCCGGCCGCTGAGTTTCGCACCATTTGTGCCACATTTTTCGGTAGGCAGTCTCCACCTTGCCGGCGAACGCGCCTACGTCGCACAATGTGCTTACGGCCATCCGCTGCCGTAGAGAAGCTCGAACCTTTGCCATAGCCTGTAGGTTGCCGTCAATTGTGGAAGCCCTGGCGAGGTATTCCGCAGGCGTCGAGGCGATAAAGGGCTTCATGCCCAAGTTAGTCAGTATGCTCAGCCCGACACGGGACATGTGATGTTCGCCGAAAAGCGAGATTACAGGTACACCCATCCATAGAGCGTCGCAGGTAGTTGTGCCGCCGTTATACGGATAGGTGTCCAGCATGACATCCACTTCTCCGTAAGCCTTGAGATACTCGGCGATGGATCTGTGGTCGCGAATATCCACCCTCTCCGGCGCTATCGCAAGTCTTTCGAACTGGGCCAGGTAATGCTCTCTGAGCTGCCGGTCCCGCCCGCCCTTGAACATAAGAAGAAGCTTGGAATTCTCACTGTTTTCAAGGACCTTCGCCCAGAGAGACAAAATAAACGGATTGATTTTGCGATTATTGCCAAACATCCCAAAGGTGGTGTAGCCGTTTTGAATCGCGGGAAGAGGCGTTATCGATGGGGCACAATCAGGCGGCCTGTAACAGAGAAATCCATCGGGCAAACAAACCAGCCCTTCGGTATGGAATTGTTGCGATTGCGGTGGACTGTGGAGTTCGTCGGTTAGAAAATAGTCGACTTGCCCCATCCCCGTAGTTTCGAAATATCCCAGATATGTGACCTGAACAGGTGCAGGCTTGTATGACAGGACGGTCAGGCGATTGTCATTCGTGTGCCCGCCAAGATCGACCAGAATATCCATTTGGTCCTGCTCTATCAGACGACACACTTGCTTGTCGTCAAGTCCGCAGATGTCTCTGTATCGGTCGAACTTATCGCCAAGCCGTTTGGTGATTTCGTCCGGGACCAATACATTTCCATATCCGTAGACTTCGATGGCCTTTCTATTGCACCCATCCAAAAGCGGCTCAAAGAAATATGCCACAGGGTGAGCGCGAAAATCGGCGGAGATGTAGCCAACTCTGAGTCTTCGGTCAGGGTCGGGGGTATTGCTGTGGGAAGTCCTGGCTCTGCTCGGCGGTGCATGGAGCCGGCCCCATCGTTTGTGTTCTTCGAAGAGTGTCCGTGGATTTAGATCGGGTTGGTAACGGAGATTGGCCAGAAGGCTGGAATGAACATTGGCCTTCTGGGGAACTTGCTCGACAGCTTTTCGTGCCCAGCCAATGCCTTCGGGCACATTGCCCAACGATATCCGGAGTGTTCCAAGATTGGCCAGGTACTCACCGTGATGCGGGGCCAGCTCTACGGCATTCTTCTGATGCTCCGCCGCCTCCGACAGGCGCCCCGCGCTGCGACAGATATGTGCGAGCCGAGCGTTGACCAAAGCGTCAGGCTTGTGTTCCAGTATTCCTTCGTACCATTCTTCGGCCTTGCCGTATTGGCGGGCCTGGAAAAGCACCTCGGCGATTAGAGACATGGCCTCTATTCGGGAGAGGCTGTGGCCGGTTGTTTTTGAGGAACTTGTTACTACCAAGGCCTCGGTTAGTGACCCATTCTTGATCTCTGTCTCGGGTCGCGAATCAAGTGCTTTTCCGACCTCTTCGACGGCATCATCCGTCCGGCCGAGGCTGACCAAAGATAAGAGTATGTGCTCGAGCAGTTCGGTACAGGCCGGTTGCGAAAGCCGGGCCTTTTGCAGACACCGAAGTGCTGCTTCGTATTTGTGAACCCATAAATACATTTCCCCGAGGGTCTTATGAGCATGCGCGCCGTTGTGGCCCTGTGAAATGGCTTGTTCGTAGAGCGCTATAGCCTCTCCGACTCGTCCGGCTTCAAAGGCGGCTTTGGCCTTTGCGATAAATGCAGGCGGTTCGCGTTTCGAGCAAGTTGTCTCACAAACTGGAGTTTGCTCCATCCACATTTCCTCCGGTACAGTCGTGTGCTACGTTGGATAATACTGAAGAACAAGCAGACAAGTCAGAGTCGAGTTTGCCCGCGACGATGTTGCGAGTTCGACACCAGCGTCGCCACATTTTCCGAAAAGCTGCTTCCATCTCACGTGCGAATCGGTTCGCGTCGCAAATCGTGCTTGCAGCCATTCGCCGGCGCATCGAAGCGCGAATCTTTTCGAGCCCGTCAAGATTCCGTGCGAGTGCGGTGGCCTTGGTTATGAATTCCTTCGGCGTTGAAGCGGCAAAAAACTCAAGGCCCACACGGCTGAGGATGCTCAGTCCGCTTCTGGAGAGGGAGTTGCCGTCGCCGACAAGCGAAACTGTGGGGACCCCCATCCACAGGCCTTCCAAGGTCGTCATGCAACCATTGAAAGGATAAGTGTCCAATGCGATGTCGACCTGGCTATACAGCCGCATGTGCTCGACCGGGTGTTTCCAACCATGGATCTTAATTCTTTCGGGATCGACTCCGAGTTGCTCGAACCGGGTCAGATAATAATCTTTCATCGTCCGGTCGCCGCCTTCTTTGAACTTCATAAGAAAGACCGAGCCATCATTGGCTTTCAAGACTTCCGCCCACAGTGCCAGGATATGCGGATTGATCTTGAGGTTATTGCTAAACGACCCGAAGGTGACATAGCCGTTTTGCCTGGCGGCCAGCGGTTCCAGCGGCGGAGCAAAATCAGGCGGCTTGTAACAGTAAGCTCCACCCGGCAGACAGACTGATTCTTCGGCATAGAATCTTCGCAAGTCGGGCACATCGAGCATGTCATCGGTGATTCTATAATCGATCTGTTCCATCCCGGTCGTGTTGACGCCGCCGTGGTCGACTTGCACAGGAGCAGGTTTGTGGGCCAGAGCAAGGAGACGGTGGCCGCCGATATGCCCGCCGATTTCCACAAGGATATCTATTTTGTCCCGTTCGATGAGAGCCGCCAAGTCTTCATCGCTCATCGTGAAAACACTTCGGTATTTATCGAACTTGCGTTGCAGATATTCAGTGAAGCTATCCGGCCTGGTAACATTGCCGTACCCGTAGACTTCCACCATGTCTCTGTCGTGTGCCTCTACCAGAGGCGCGAAGTGGTAGGCTGTCGCGTGTATCCGAAAATCAGGCGACAGGTACCCGACTCGGAGTCTGCGCTCGGGCTCGGGTGTGTTTGCGTGGTCGGTCTTGGCTCGGCTCAGAGGGGCATGAGTGAGGCCCCAGCGCCTGTGCTCTTCGAAAAGTCCTTTTTGGTCAAGGTCCGGCAAGAAGTGCATGTGGAACAAAAGTTTAGAGTGGGCATCGATATCGCCGGGCTCTTCTTTAACAATTCTGCGCAGAAGCTCCACGCCGTCATGCGTTTTGCCCTCCCTTATCGCATCCAGTGCAAAACTAATCCGGAAAAGAGAGTTCTTCGGCTCGGCCTGGAGTGCTTTCCTTGCGAATTCATTAGCCTCCGATATACGGTCAGTAGAGCGGCAGATGCGTCCCAGCTTGTAGAATGCGTGGCCGTTGGGTTCAATCTGCAAGACTTTTCGGTACCACTCTTCGGCCTTGTGGGGCAGTCCGATCTTGCCGAACATCAATCCGAGCATGAACATCATGTCAGTTCGAGATGGATTATCCTCAAGCGTTTCATTGAGAGTCTCGATAGCCTGATCATTCAGCAACTGTTTCGCCTCTTCAATGCACCCGCTCTCTATGGCGACTTTCGCATCGATTAGAAACTGCGGCAGATCGTCGGCGGATACCACGAGCTGCCGGCCCCCGTGTATCGAGTTGTCTGGCTTGAAGGTAAGAGCCATGCCCCCTAGATTTCCTCCGGAGTGCCGGGTGCAGTCTCGGTCACACCGTGTGCATGAGACTCGATACTACCGGCACAAACTTCCGTGCCGGCGTCTGATTCGTCGTCCGGCACATCTACTCCCTGATTTCGACACCAACGGTGCCACATTCTTCTATAGGCGTCCTCCAGGTAATGGCCGAAGACTTTGGCATCGCGCAGCGTGCTGCATTCCATCCGCTGTCTCATTGATGCTCGAATCTTTGCAAGGGAGGGCAGGTCGTTTGCCAGCGCAGTAGCTCTGGCAACATACTCGCCGACAGTGGAGGCTGCAAAGAACTCCATATCTATTCGGCTGAGTATGCTCAGACCCATGCGGGAAAGAAAGCCGTGTTTGCCTACCAGTGAAATCGCCGGAACTCCCATCCACAAGCCTTCCAACATTGTCATGGCGCCATTTACCGGATAGGTATCCAGCACGATGTCCACCTCGCCGTATAATTTCAGGTGCTCAACCGGGCGCTTCAAGTTGTGGATTTCTATCCTCTCTCGTTCGATGCCAAGCCGCTCGAACATGTCGAAGTAATACTCGCTCAGCAGTTCGTCATCGCCCCCCCCGATTTTCATAAGAAAATGCGAGTTCTCGTTGGTCTTGAGAACCTCAGCCCAGATGGACACGATGTACGCATTGGTCTTGAGAGCACCGTTGAACGAGCCGAACGTAACGTAGCCGTTCCGCTCAGCGGGCAGAGCTGCCACGGGAGGCGCAAAATCAGGCGGCCTGAAACAATAAAACCCTCCCGGCAAACAAACCAATTCTTCCACGAAGAATT
>VAPB010369408.1_pt1 | contig 11592 bp, 10 predicted proteins | sample 3395101 | NCBI WGS metagenome assembly VAPB01 (sample SAMN08290433, study PRJNA428436) | hydrothermal vent metagenome | isolation source: Deep-sea hydrothermal vent chimney | place: Indian Ocean: Southwest Indian Ridge | reverse complement strand
TCTCCTCATGCCCATATAGACAGGGCAAATCAGCCATCTCCAACATTAAGATAAATAGGTCAAAACCGGGTGCCTGGCCGCGCCCACTTCGTCCAACCGTTTGCGGTAGGTGTTGTGCGGGGCGTCTTTAACCAATTCCGGATCATCCCCGGCCTCCTTGACGATGGCTTTAACCGCGTCCACGAAGCGGTCCATCTCCTCCTTGGGTTCCGTTTCGGTGGGCTCGATCATCATGGCGCCGTGGACGATTAGGGGGAAGTAAATTGTTGGTGGGTGAAAGCCGTAGTCGATGAGGCGTTTCGCCACGTCAAGCGTGGTGACGCCGTTGGGCAACCCTTTGTCGCAAAAGACCACCTCGTGCAGCGTCGATTCCTCGAAACCAAGCGGAAGTACGTCCTTGAGCCCGGCCCTTATGTAGTTTGCGTTAAGAACCGCCAGCTCGCTCGCTTTTTTGAGGTATTCTCCGCCCATGGATTCGACGTAGCACAGTGCCTTGAGCAGAACCAGGAAGTTGCCGTGGAAGGCGTGGACCTTGCCGATGGACTTCGGTCGATCGTGGTCCCAACCGAAGGCGTTTTCCCTCTTTACCAACACCGGCTTCGGCAGGAATGGTTCAAGGTACGCTTTTGAAACAACGGGTCCGGCGCCGGGTCCGCCGCCGCCGTGCGGGGTGGAGAAGGTCTTGTGAAGGTTGATGTGCATGACGTCCGCACCCCAATCTCCGGGTCTTGTGATGCCCATCATGGCATTGAGATTGGCGCCGTCCACGTATACAAGGCTGCCGTTCTCGTGCATCAGTCCGCAGATTTCGGCTATGTTTTTCTCGAAAATCCCGAGGGTGTTCGGAACGGTGAGCATGATTGCGGCAACGTCGGGCCCCAGCCTTCTTTTGAGAAGTTCAAGGTCGTTGCAGCCATCCGGGCCGCTGGCGATTGCCTCTACGTCAAAGCCGGAGAGGTGCGCGCTTGCGGGGTTAGTGCCGTGGGCGGAATCGGGGATGAGTACCACGCGCCGCTTCTTGTCGTTTCTGTCGGCGTAGTAGGCACTGATCAACCGCATACCGGTGAATTCGCCCTGCGCCCCGGCAGACGGCTGGAGCGTGCAATCATCCATACCGGTTATGAGGCAGAGCGCCCTCTGGAGGCGATAAATGACCTCCAATGCTCCCTGCGCCGCGGCGTCGGGCTGCATGGGATGAAGGTTGGCGAAGCCGCGGAGTTCGGCAACGTCTTCGTTCAGCTTGGGGTTGTACTTCATCGTGCAGGAACCAAGCGGGTAGAGGCCGAAATCCAGCGCGTAATTATAGGTGGAGAGACGAGTGAAGTGGCGGACTACGTCCACCTCACTCAGTTCCGGTAAACACCCGGGCTTCTTCTTCCGTAGGAGGTCGCCCAGCAAGGCCCCGGCGTCTACCGGGGGGAAACCGTTCTCCGGCAAAGACGCACCCGTGCGGCCGGGGTGGTCCATCTCGAAGAGGAGCTTCTCTTCGATCGGCGCCGTCATGACAACCTTCCAAGAAGTTCGGCCAAGCGGTTGCAGGCCTTCGCGGTAACGCACTCGGTGGTGCAAAGCAGATACCCGCCGGAGAGTTCCGGATAGTCCCGGCCGAGGTCGTAACCTCCGACCATTCCTCCGGAAGAGACCGCCTCGTCGGCCTTGGAGCCGGGAACAGGCAGCCTTACGGCGAACTCGTTGAAGGTGGGGCCGGAGAATAGCGGATAGATTCCCTTCTTTCCGAGAACTTCCTTGAGGTATTCGGCGGCGCTGAGGTTCATAAGGGCGAGTTTTTTGAGTCCCTTCCTTCCCATGAGAGCGAGGTAGGCGACGGCGGCCACCACGCATAGACCCTGGTTTGAGCAGATATTTGACGTAGCTTTTTCACGGCGGATGTGTTGTTCCCTCGTGCTGAGGGTCAGAACAAAGCCGCGCTTGCCGTCCCTGTCGGTTGTTTGGCCTACGATACGGCCCGGAAGCTGCCTGACGTAGGCCTTCTTCGTCGTGATAAAGCCGAGGTTCGGCCCTCCGTAACCGAGGGGAAGGCCGAAGGAACCGGCGTCTCCGGCAACGATGTCGGCACCGAAAACCGCCGGTGGTTCCAGTAGGGCCAGTGAAAGCGCCTCGGCTACGATTGTCACAAGTAGTGGTTTCTTAGCGCCCTCCGGCAGCGTCCCCGCCACCGCGGCCAAGTCTTCGACGACGCCGAAGAAGTTGGGCTGTCCCACCAAAACCGCGCAAACGTCGGAAGTCACGGCGGCCGTGAGCACCCCTGCGTCTATTCTGCCGTCCGGACCCGCCGGTATTTCGACGATTTCGATGGCCGAGCCTTGGAGGTACGTTCTCACAACCTCGCGGTAGGCCGGGTGAAGACTCCTCGCTACGAGTACGCGCGCACCTTTGTGAATGCGGTGGGCCATAAGCGCGGCTTCGGCGGCGGCCGAGGCGCCGTCGTAGAGGGACGCATTGCACGCATCCATGCCGGTGAGGTCCGCCATCATGGTTTGGAACTCAAAGGTGGCTTGAAGGGTTCCCTGCGATATCTCCGGCTGGTAGGGGGTGTAGGCGGTATAAAACTCTGCGCGTCCGATAATGTGGCCGACGGCGGATGGAACATTGTGGTTGTAGGCGCCGGCTCCCAGAAAAGCGGGGCGGCTCGTGAGAGAATCGTTCTTGTCGGCTCGCGCGATAAAGCGCTCCCAGAGTTCCGGTTCAGAAACGCCCGCCGGGATATCGAGGGGAGTCTTTAACTGCAAGTTATCCGGAATGGATGCAAAGAGGTCTTCCACCCGGCCTGCTCCAACGGCCGACAGCATCATCCGGATATCTTCCTCACTGGCGGGAAGGTAACGCATATTCCGGCTCCTTATCGCTTCCCGGATTCAGCAACGTAGGCGGCGTAGGCGGCCCTGTCCAGGACAGCAGCCGGTTCCGACGCGTCGGAAAGTTTGATGACCACGATCCACCCGCGTCCGTATGGATCCTCGTTAATGAGTTCGGGATGGTCCTCGAGTTCTTTGTTGACCTCGGCTACCACGCCCGAAACGGGAGCGCTTATCTCTGAAACGGCCTTGACGCTCTCGACACTGCCCATGGCGGCACCCGTCGACAGGGAAGCGCCGACTTCCGGCGGTTCAACAAAAACCACGTCGCCAAGTTCTTGCTGGGCGAAGCCGGTTATTCCGACGGCGCCGCTATCGCCGTTCATTCGTACCCACTCGTGCGTCTCCGTGTACTTGAGGTTATCGGGAATATTCATCTCTATCCTCCACTTCGGGCTTCCGGTTTTACGGCTCTCGAGTTTCACCCTTATTGCTAAGCCCCCGGCTTCGCTCTCTTGTAGAAGGGCTTGCGTACAACCTTTGCCGCCACGCGCTTCCCTCGTATGTCTACGTTAAAGGCCGTCCCCTCAGCGGCCATTCCGATGGGTAGGTAAGCCATTCCAATGGGTCTCCTGAGAAAGGGCGCCATTGTACCGCTGGTGACGTGGCCGACCTTTTTATCTCCATCGTAGCAATCATATCCGTGGCGGGGAACACCGCGTTCGGTCAACTCGAAACCAACGAGCTTGCGCGATATGCCCTCGTTTTTCTGCTTGTCCAGGGCATCCCGACCGTTGAAATCCGGCTTGCTGAACTTGAGAATCCAAGCCAGGTCGGCCTCCAAAACCGTGGTAGTATCGTCTATGTCGTTTCCGTACAGGGCCATCGCGGCTTCCAGTCTCAGCGTATCCCTGGCGCCCAGCCCCACGGGAACCATTCCTTCAGCCTTCCCCTTTTCAAGCAGGAGAGCCCACAAATCCGGTGCTTTCTCCGCTTCGATGTATATCTCGAAGCCGTTTTCCCCGGTGTAACCGGTGTGTGAGAAGAGCGCTTTCCGGCCGACTATCGTGCCGTAATCGAACCGGTAGTACCCGATGGTTTGAAGGTCCAGGTCTTCAACCAGCGGCTGCAGGATGGCCTCGGCCTTTGGTCCCTGAATGGCGATCAGGGCTGTTTCCGGACTGCGATTAGCCACTCCGGCGTCAAAGCCGGTCGACTCTTCTTCAATCCAGGCGTGGTCTTTGGACTCGTTTGACGCGTTCACGACGAGGAGGTAGCGGTCCTCCGCCACCTTGTAGACGAGCATATCGTCCACAAAGCAACCATTCTTGGTAAGGAGACCGCTGTACTGAATCCGCCCCGGGGCAAGCCGGGAGGCGTCGTTGCTGCTTATGTGCTGAACCAGACCGAGGGCCTCCGGACCTTCGACCCAGATTTCACCCATGTGGCCGACGTCGAAAAGACCGGCTTTCGTTCGCACCGCTTCGTGTTCCGCGAGGATGGACGTGTAGTGCACAGGCATGTCCCAACCACCGAAATCCACCATCTTGGCCCCCAGGGACCGATGTTGCGCGTTCAGGGGCGTTTTTTTAAGCTCTACCATGGTATTCTTTCTCCCACCGGTTCTACATGATAGGCCCACAGCATTGTGCAGGTCAAACGCCTTTATAGTTCCAATCTCCGCTATTGAAACGTCTGCGCCTTCGAATCGCGGAATTCGGCCGTTAAGAAAGTCCGTAACAAATCGTAAGCTTTGCTCCCTATCCCGCGCCTCTCACCCCGCCAACCCCCAGACGGCGCCAGAGCAGGTAAAGGGCGGTGTTGGCCGCAAGCTCTGTAAAAAGTCCCCGCCCAACGGGGAAGAAGAACTTTCTGGCCCACTCTCCTTCCGGCGTGGCAACCGCCACCCAGAGGGTTCCCTCCGGCTTTTCCGGGCTGCCCCCCGTGGGACCGGCAATCCCCGTAGTTGCCACGCCGCACGCGGTGCCGAACCCGGCCCTCGCGCCACGCACCATGGCGCGAGCCGTGGCTTCGCTGACCGCACCTTCGCTCTCCAGCACTTTAGTTGGTACTCCCAAAAGCCTTTGCTTTGCTTCGTTGTGGTAGGCGATGATCCCACCCATGAAGTAGCGGGAGGCGCCGGGTACGGAAACCATGGTGTGGGAAAGGAGACCGCCGGTACAAGACTCGGCGCAGGCCACCGTCCAGCCCCTCGCACACAGAGCATCGCCCAATTTTTCGGCCGGTTCAGCGCCGTCGAGGCTGACGAGGTGGTCGCCCAATCCCTTTATCAAGGCTTCTTTAACCTCGAATTCCAGGGCCGCCGGTTCCGCCGCCGGCGGGGATGTGATGGTGAATGTAATTCTCTGGATCCCCGCCGAGGGTAGAATGGAGACCGCTACTCCTTCGCGTCCGTACCATTGGGCCAGCGTTGCTTCGGCTTTGACCTCGGACAGCCCGGCTGCTACTGCTTTTACGACGCAAACTCCCGGACGTTCCGGATAGGCGGCACCAAGGCGGGGAATAACCGTGTCGGCGAGCATTTTCTTGAACTCCCTGGGAACCCCCGGCAATAGGACAAGGTTCTTTCCGCCTGGTTTCAGCCAGCAGCCGCAGGCCAGACCGGCGGGGTTGGGAATGGCCTCGCCCCCTTCCACTACAAGTCCCTGCCTTCTGTCCAGCGCGTCCATAATAAGCCCACGGAGCTTGAACCTGCCTTCGAGTACCTCAAGCCACCCCGCGTCTTCGCCTATTCCGACGCCAAGGAGCGCCGCGGCCGCCTCCCTGGTTACGTCGTCCCCGGTGGGCCCGAGACCGCCGGAGGCAATGACCACGTCGCAGATGGCAAGGGCAGTTTCCATGGCCGCTGCAATGGCTTCGACGCGGTCCTCAACCCTCACCAGGAGGGATACGCCAATGCCCAATTCCGCCAATGCCAGCCGGGCAACCGGTCCGTTGGCGTCCCCGCGGAGCGGGTCCACCATCTCCGAGCCGATGATTAAAAGAGCCGCCGAGACCATCTCAGCGCCCGTTCTCTTGCAGCGTTGTTTCCATCAAAGTTACCTACTCTGTGTAGTCTCCGTGGCCGTTTTTCTTTAGCAGTTCGACAAGGGCCGCTCTCGTACATTCCGCTATTTTTTCGGGGTCGCTCCTCTTTTCAATTACGATCGGTTCTCCAACGTAAAGCCTGACCTTCAGGGGTTTAGGGAAGTCGCTTCCCACGGGATAGGCTTCACGCGTGCCGACGATGGCCACGGGTACTATGGGTGCGCCGGAGATCGAAGCGATGGCGCCGACGCCCGGTTGGAAGGGAAGAAGCGTCCCCGCCCGGGAGCGCTCTCCCTCGGGAAAGATTGCCACGCCGTGACCCTTTTTAAGCAGGGTCAAAGCCTTTCTGATGGGAGCAATTTGAAAGGTATCGCCCGCTTTGACCGGTATCACGTCCGACATCCGTGCGAAGAGGTTGAGACCCGGCGCGTCGAAAAGCTTCTCCGCCATCATAAACCACAGCCTTCGTTTGAGGAATGTCCCCAACAGGAGCGGATCGGCGTAGGAGAGGTGGTTTGCCGCCAGGATAAAACAACCGCGCCGTGGAAGTGCCTTGCCGCCCTTTACCACCACCCTGAAGTAGGGCTTCATCACGATCCACAGGAAGATCTTCGCCAATATGTAGAAGAGGGCCTTCGCTTTTTTCTTCATCCCACCCTTCGCAAACCACAATCGTAAACCAAGCTGCTTCCAACAACAAGGGCCGGTCCGGAGAAGGGTGTCAACGTTTCGTTCGTGATTACCAACTTGAGAGATAGAACGTTTTCTTTTATCACCTTCTCACCTTGTAGGTTAGGTCGGGGGGGCACTACCTGACCGAGGACCGAGGGCGGCGAATCCCGGTTCAGGTGGTGAATTTCGATTTGACTCCCCCCACGGGAGAATGTGCATGTGTTATGCTCTATCCCCGCGGTGGAGCGGAAAAAAGGTCCGTGTCGGTAGCCCCCGGCCGTTTTGATGGAGAGTTTGATGTTGTGCCCCGACGAATTGCAAGATGGCTTGGCCAAACGCATACGCGAAGCGGCTCGCGAGAAGAACGCCGTCATCCTGGCACACAACTACCAAATTGGTCCCGTACAGGATGTAGCCGACTTCGTGGGAGACAGCCTCGGCCTCTCCAGGCGGGCGGCGGCCTCCAGGGCCGACGTTATCATTTTCTGCGGCGTTCACTTCATGGCCGAGACGGCCAGCATTCTCTGCCCCGACAAGACGGTCCTCATTCCGGACACGGAAGCGGGTTGTTCGCTGGCCGACACCTTGAATTACGATCAGCTCAAGGCATGGAAGGAACGCTATCCCGACGCCGTAGTCGTAAGCTACGTGAATACTTCGGCGGCCGTAAAAACGCTTAGCGATTACTGCTGCACTTCCTCCAACGCCGTCCAGGTGGTCCGGTCCATTCCCGAAGACAAGCCCGTTCTCTTCGGCCCGGACATGTTTCTCGGCGCATACGGCTCCCGCGTGACCGGACGCAAAAACCTGCATATCTGGGCCGGCGAGTGCCACGTCCACGCCAAGGCGAGGCCGGAAGACATAGAGAGGGCCAGGAGGGCCCACCCGGGCGCCGATTTTCTCATCCATCCCGAGTGCGGCTGCGTCACCTCGTGCATGGTTTACTTCGAAGACGAGGACGTTACCAGGGAAAACGCCTACATAACGTCAACGGAGGGTATGATTAACCACCTGGTTTCATCGCCGAAGACGGAATTCGTGGTGGCGACCGAAACCGGCATTCTCCACCGCATGAAGAAGGAGGCCCCTGGGAAGTCCTGTTACCCGGTGAGTGAGGAGATGGTGTGCAAGTACATGAAGATGATCACGATGGAAAAGGTGCTTCACTCCCTCGAAGCCGGGGTTTTCGAGGTGAAAGTTCCCGATGGTGTGGCGGACAAGGCCCGCTTGCCCATCGAGCGCATGGTATCCATCGGAGGCCGGGAAACGAAATAGCCGGCCCTGTCCTCCCATCCACCAGTGCCGATACGGCGCCGGGCGTCTTCCTCAAGGCGTCCCGAAAGATGGCTTCGGTCGCCCTCTCCGGCGAAAAATTCTCCAGGAATCCGGAGAAGAGGGTTATCAAGCCCCTTCCGCTTAAACCCGCATCAACGTGTGTTCTGGTATATGTCATAAGTGTAAAACTCTTCAGTCGTGGGCTTTCCCCGCTCTGGTTCGCCACAAACCCTTGACAGATGGATATTATAGCCCTATATTAACTCGTGACCTATAAGGAGGTGTACATGAACAAAGCAGAACTCATCACCGCAATCGCCACAAAAGCAGATCTTAGCAAGGCCCAGGCTCAGGCGACTCTTGATGCCTTCACCAGCTCCGTCACCAAGGCGCTCAAGAAGGGCGACAAGGTGACGCTGGTCGGCTTCGGGACCTTCAGCGTGGGCAAGCGCAAAGCCCGCACCGGCCGCAACCCCAAAACCGGCAAGCCCATCAAGATTGCCGCGAAGAAAGTGGCCAAGTTTAAGCCCGGCAAGGGTTTGGCCGAAACAGTCAGGTAAACTCGTTCCATTTGATTACGGTAGAAAAGGGGGCCTTAGGGCCCCCTTCTTTTATCCACCGGGTCCGGCCGCACGGTTTCTCAGCGACAAGCCCTTACTTTCGCATATCGCTCTTATTGAGCACTACGAGTTCGGCACCACCTTCAACACCGTCGCCCTCTTTCACCTTGATCGCCTTCACTACGCCGTCGGAGAGTGCCTGGAGTTCGTTCTGCATCTTCATGGCTTCGACAACGACGACACCCTGGCCCTTCTTTACCTTCTGGCCGGGAGAGACGAGGATCCTTACGACCTTGCCCGGCATTGGCGCTTTGACCGAAAGTGCCTGCCCGCCGCTGACGCCCCCATGGGCGCGCATGACGAGGGCCATAGGGCTCAAGAGTTCAACGCGCCGCATTCCGTCGTGGAGGTAGACGTTATAGACGTCGGTTTCGGGCGAATAGACAGAAACCTCGTAACTTTGTCCGTCAATAATGAGGGAGTAGAGCCCCGGCAGGATGAAACGGCTATCGACCTCGTAGGTTTTATCGCCGAGGGTTGCGACGTACCCGTTGTTTCTTTTCTCCACGACAACCGGAATCTCTTCGCCGTCCCGTACGATAACGTACCGCATCTTACCATTCCTTCCATGGCTGGAACCGCCAGGCGCTCACTCCCGTTGTTGCCGCCCCGGGGGCCTTCCTCCGCTTGGAGGATTCATACGCCGCTATTGCGGCGGCGATGTCCGCCACCGGGTGGGGCGCGGGCTGCTTGTATTCACCCTGGCCGATACACTCGGCGATGAATCCGGTGTCGAGCTGCCCCAGCGCGAACTTCTTGTGACCTACGATCCGCCTGAGGAAGTTTCGATTGGAACGTATCCCTACTATCTGAAACTCCTCCAGGGCTCTTTTCATGGTGGCCACGGCCTCGTTTCTCGTGGCGCCCCACGTCACAACCTTTGCTATCATGGGATCGTAGTACAGGCTGACCGCACCGCTTCCAAAAATGGATGAATCCACCCGAACCCCGGGGCCCTCCGGCAACCGCACGGCCACAACCTTGCCGGGGCAGGGGAGAAAGTTGTTCATGGGGTCCTCGGCGTAGATACGGCATTCTATGGCCCAACCGCGAATCGTTACGTCCCGTTGCCGGAAGCCCAGGCTCTCTCCGTACGCTATCTTGATTTGCTCCTTCACGAGGTCGATACCGGTAACCATCTCGGTAACGGCGTGTTCCACCTGTAGCCTTGTGTTCATCTCCATGAAGTAGAACTTCCCATCCTGGCCGACCAGGAACTCGATGGTCCCGGCGCTGGTATACCCGACGGCCTTGGCCGCTTTTACCGCCATGGCGCCCATCTTTGCTCTCATGCCGGGTGTAACAAAGGGAGAGGGCGCCTCTTCGACTATCTTCTGGTGTCTCCTCTGGATGGAACACTCCCGTTCGCCAAGATAAACCGCGTTGCCGTGGGCGTCGCAGAGAATTTGCACCTCGATATGCCTGGGCTTGAGAATCGCCTTCTCGACGTAGAGTGAGCCGTCGCCGAAGGCTTTTTCCGCCTCCGAAGAGGCGTCCCTGAAAGCGGAAGCGAGTTTGTCGGACGATGAGACCAGGCGCATTCCCTTTCCCCCTCCACCGGCGGAGGCCTTCAGCATCACGGGGTACCCGACGTTTTCGGCTTCCCGCCCGGCTTCCTCCTCCGTGGAGACCGTTTCCAGGGATCCGGGGACCACGGCAACGCCGGCGGAGGTCATGATTCGCCTCGCCTTCGTTTTTATACCCATATTTTCAATGGCTTCCGGGGACGGACCAATGAACGCGACGCCCTCTTGGGCGCAGCGGGCGGCGAAGGATGCGTTCTCCGATAGGAAGCCGTAGCCGGGGTGGATTGCTCCAACCCCCGCACGCCCGGCGACGGAGAGTATCTTGTCGGCCTTCAGGTAGCTCTGGGAGGAGGGTGCCGGTCCGATGAAGTAGGCCTCGTCCGCCTGGCGCACGTGGCGTGAATCGCGGTCGGCCTCCGAGAAGACCGCAACGCTCGTGATGTCCATCTCCCTTAAAGCCCGGATTATCCTCAAGGCTATCTCGCCACGGTTCGCGATCAAAACCTTTTCAAACACCGGAGGCCTCCGGGAAGGAAAAGCCCCCGCCCTTCTTGAGCAGTCGCGTTGGACGGCGCCAATTCGCGTCGTCGGTCTTGGGATAATCCTCGCGGTAGTGGGCTCCGCGACTCTCCTTCCGGTATTCGGCGGAGGCCGCGATCGCCTCACCGAGGAAGGCCATATTCGAGGTTTCCAGGACCCTGCGGTTTAAGTGGCCCTCTTTTAGCCGACGTCTTATTTTGCCGAGTTCCACGCGCGCTCTTCGAAGCCGTTCGCCGCTTCTTATGATGCCTACTTCCTCCCACATCAAGGCGGCGATTCTATGCCTAAACCCGTTGCAGCGTTCAATATCGGAAAGTCCGGGGAGAACCGGGGGAGCGACGGCGCCTCCCGTGTCTTCCTTCCAGCTTCGGTCCAGGGCGTCATGCACGGCTCTCACGGCGAAGACCAGTCCCTCCAGCAGAGAGTTGCTCGCGAGCCTGTTGGCTCCGTGGACGCCGGTGCAGGCTACCTCGCCCGCGGCGTATACTCCGTCCATCGAACTCCTGCCCCTATCGTCCGTTTCGATTCCACCCATCATGTAGTGGGCGGCCGGGTAGACGGGTATTGGGTCCCGCGATATATCAATGCCGAATTTGCCGCACGTGGCGAAGATGGTTGGAAAGCGTTCCTTCACGAAAGTCGGATCCAACCCTGTCATGTCCAGGGTTACGGGATGGCCGCCCTGCGCCCTGATTTCCGAAACCACCGCCCTTGTTACGGTGTCTCGTGGTGCGAGTTCGGCCGCGGGGTCGTAGCGCACCATGAAGCGTTCACCCTTGAGGTTTCTCAGCAGGGCGCCTTCCCCCCTCATGCTCTCGGAAAGAAGGAACCTCGGTGCACCCTTGAGGAAGAGAACCGTCGGGTGAAACTGGACGAACTCCAGGTTTGAAGCTACCAGGCCAGAAGCAAGAGCCATGGCTATCCCGTCTCCCGTGGCAACGGGCGGGTTGGTGGATTCCTGAAAAAGCCTGCCGACGCCGCCGGTAGTGATGAGGACCGCCTTTGCCATGATCGGCTCGGGGCGGTGTTCGGTTTCATCCAGCACCCATGCGCCCCTGCATCCGTTGTCGCCGGGTATGAGGCTGATTCCGGTAT
>VAPB010828884.1_pt1 | contig 11613 bp, 4 predicted proteins | sample 3395101 | NCBI WGS metagenome assembly VAPB01 (sample SAMN08290433, study PRJNA428436) | hydrothermal vent metagenome | isolation source: Deep-sea hydrothermal vent chimney | place: Indian Ocean: Southwest Indian Ridge | reverse complement strand
GTTCCCATCACAGGTCAGACCCTGATTATTTTATTGGCGGGTCTGGTCCTGGGTAAAAACAGGGGTGCAGGGGCAGTAGGGATTTATTTGCTGCAGGGTGCTTCCGGTTTGCCCTTTTTTGCAGGTGGTAAATCGGGGCTGGTCACATTATTTGGACCAACAGGAGGATACTTGTTCGGTTTCCTGGCCGCGGTTTATATTGTGGGTATGTTATCTGAACTCAGATTTAAACGGTCCATTTTCCAGGCAGCAACTGCCCTGGTGATCGGCAATACCATCATCTATGTTTTCGGGCTGGTCTGGTTGGCACGGTTTGTAGGAGAGTCTCAGGCGCTGCAATTGGGTCTTTATCCCTTCCTGGTTGGTGACCTGTTAAAAATCTCCTTAGGAGTCGTCCTCGTAGGAGGAAGCAGCGCAATTTTATCCCGTTTAAAAACCAATGGAGACCTGGCTTAACATATCCGGGTTAAACCCCTGAGATGTCACCCAGAATTAGATAATCTTATGAGTAAGAATTTATTACAAGAAACACCCATAGCTATTATTGGCCAGGCAGCCGTATTTGCCAAAGCGGCCACACTTAGCGAATATTGGGACAATATCCTTAATAAGATTGATGGGATCACTGAGGTTCCACCATCCCGCTGGAATACGGATGACTATTATGACCCGGACCCGACTGCAGAAGATAAAACCTACTGCAAAATGGGTGGTTTTATTCCAGATATTGACTTTGACCCCCTTGAGTTCGGTTTACCACCCAATCTTCTGGAAGTGACAGATTCAAGCCAGCTGCTGGGTCTGGTTGTTGCCAGGGATGCCATGGAGGACGCCGGATATGGATTAGGCCGCGAATTTAATCGTGAAAACACCGGAGTTGTCCTCGGTGTTGCCGGCGGTCAAAAACTGATCACCGATTTAACTTCTCGACTGCAATATCCCATCTGGCAGAGAGTCCTGGAAAGCAGCGGTATATCCCCCGAGGACACTGAAATCATTATTGAGAAGATCAAGCTGGCATATGCACCCTGGAACGAAAACTCCTTTCCTGGCTTATTGGGAAATGTGATTGCTGGGAGAATTGCCAACCGCCTTGATCTGGGCGGCATGAACAGTGTTGTTGATGCAGCTTGTGCAAGCAGCCTGGCAGCAGTTAAAACTTCAGTCAGTGAGCTTATTGAAGGCCGGGCTGATATGATGATCACCGGCGGCGTGGATGCCGACAACTCCCCCTTCACATACCTTTGCTTCAGTAAAACCCCGGCTTTTTCACCATCGCAGAAGATCCGGCCTTTTGACCAGGAATCGGATGGTATGTTGATCGGTGAAGGCCTGGGAATGGTAGTCTTAAAACGACTTGAAGATGCTGAACGTGACAATGACCGTATCTATGCAGTTATCAGAGGTATAGGTAGTTCCAGCGACGGTAAGTTCAAAAGTATTTATGCTCCACGTCCGTACGGCCAATCATTGGCTATTGAACGGGCCTATCAAGAAGCCGGTTTTGCGCCCCAATCCATCAGCCTGGTCGAAGCTCATGGTACAGGAACAAAAGCAGGTGATCCGGCAGAGTTCGATGGACTCAAAGCAGTCTTCGGAACCCCGAATGGAAATAAACAAAGCATCGCAATTGGTTCTGTGAAATCCCAGATTGGACATACCAAAGCAGCAGCCGGCGCTGCCGGATTGATAAAAACCGCGCTTTCCCTGCATCACAAAGTTCTGCCGCCAACACTAAACGTCAAACAACCTTCCCAGGTCCTGGGCATTGAAGAGACCCATTTTTATATCAATACAGAAACCCGTCCCTGGTTCACGGGAGGTAATGGAAATACCCGCAAAGCAGCCGTTAGCGCCTTTGGCTTCGGAGGCACAAATTTCCACATCGTATTGGAAGAATATCAATCTGAAACCCAACCCTTTACCAGGCTGCAATCTGTTTCTCAGCCCATCTTGATCAGCGCAGATACTGTGGATAAACTGATTAAAAAACTTCAGGATGCGGTATCAGCCCTGGATGGTAATGATGGACTGAATGCCTACCGGGATCTGATTAGAAATTCCAAATCAAATCTCCCGTCTCAAGAGCATCCCCGACTGGGATTTGTAGTTGATAACAAAGATGAAGCTCATAAATTCCTGTCGGATGCTTTGAAGCTGCTTGAGAAACAACCCGAAGCCGAAGCCTGGGATCATCCCAGGGGTGTTACCTACCGCGCCAAAGGTATCGGGGAGGATGATAAGATTGTTGCCTTATTCCCTGGTCAGGGTTCTCAATACTTAAATATGGTCAAAGATCTGACAATTAACTTCCCGCCAGTAATGGATGCCTTTGAAAAGATGGATGAACTGTTCTTGAGTGAAGGGCAGGAAACCCTATCCAGCGTGGTATACCCGCGGCCGGTTTTTTCAGATGACATCCTGGAAGAACAAGTCCTTTCTCTGAGAGAGACTGACTATGCCCAGGCAGGTATCGGTGTTGTCAGTTATGGCATTTATAAAATCCTTCAGCAGGCCGGGTTCAAACCTGATATGGCTGCCGGACATAGTTTTGGTGAACTCACAGCGCTCTGGGCAGGTGGTTCGCTTTCGGATGAAGCGTTCTTACGGCTGGTTAAAGCTCGTGGAAAAGCCATGCGGCCTCCCGTTGGAAAAGATTTTGACGCTGGAACAATGGCAGCCGTGAAGGGACCATTGCCAGAAATTGAAAAAATCATAGAATCCCTGGATGATGTGATTATCGCCAATGAAAATTCACCTACCCAAATAGTTCTGGCTGGGCCCAGAGAGTCTATTAATAATGCTGAAGATTTGTTAACTAAAGCAGGATATAAAGTTACCCAACTTCCTGTATCGGCAGCATTTCATACACCTCTTGTTGAGCATGCTTCAAAACCCTTTTCAAATGCAGTCAGCCAGGAAAAATTCAATAAATCCAGTATCCCTGTTTATTCCAATACAACAGGGAAAGCTTATCCGGTCGATGTTAAAAAAGGCCAGGAAATTCTTTCCAGTCACATCCTTCACCCGGTCATTTTCAAGACTCAAATCGAGGAAATATACAAAAAAGGTGGAAGGGTATTTGTAGAGATCGGCCCTAGGCAAATCCTTGGAAATCTTGTAAAAGATATCCTTGATGGCAAACCGCACTCCACGGTATCACTCAATCCCAGCAGAGAAAAATCAAGTGATAGGCAGCTGCGGGAAGCCGCAGTCACATTACAGGTTATAGGTTTACCAATTAAGGATATCGAGCCTTATCAGTTGTCTCCGGAAATGAAATAAACCGGAATAAATCGAAATTAGAGGAAAATTAAATGGCTAAATTTCAAATACAGCTCAATGGAAGCAATATTGTCAGTAAAGACCGCCAGCAGGCATTTCAAGATGCCCTGGGAGATGATCACCAGGTTGTTTGCGGAAACGGTCCTCAGCTCAAAGTTGCTGAGAATGGAAAATCCAGACCATCCCTGCCGGCCAAGAAACAAACTCAAGTTCAACGGTCATCCCCTTCCCCGGCCTACCCAACCAGTTTGGGAAATGCCCTGGATCACACCTTTGTTCATCAATCCAGAACAATGGAGATCCACCAGCAGTATCTTGCTCAACAGGGAGAGTATATTCAGCTGATCACAGCAGTTCTGGATCAGCAGGGTAAAGTACTGGATAGCGAAAATGGAAATACCAGTGCTGATATTATCGAGACCTTTCAACGAACGCTGGACAACTTCCATTCCATTCGGGAGCAGGGTTTAAAAGTCCATCAGGAATTTCTTGCCCGACAGGCAGAATTTTCTGACCGGTATCTCACCGCTCTCGAAGGTGGAAACTATTTGGCTCAAAAGGCAATTTCTCCTGCAATGCAGGAATCCCGGGTTTCAAACCCTTCTGAGTGGGTTGTTCAAGAACCACCCATTGTCCTGGATGAGCAGATCTCAGAACCCGAAAAACCCGTTGATGAAGTCCCTGAACCTAAAGAACAACCAGCATCAGGCAAATCAACGATCACAATTGAGGAATTATCAGGGGCATTACTGCAAATCGTAGCCGAAAAGACCGGTTATCCTGCTGAAATGCTGGAACTTGATATGGACCTGGAAGCGGACCTGGGTATAGATTCCATTAAACGGGTCGAAATACTCGGTTCCCTGGAGGAAAAGTTCCCCTCCCTTCCAGCAGTGGATACCGAAGTTTTGGCCCAAACCCGAACACTTCAGGAAATTGTCGACTACATGAACAGCGAAGCTGGAGATTCTAACTCCGCTTCCCAACCGGATGAAGAAATACCTTCCCAGCCAGAAGAGAATTCGGCGTCTAAAGAGATCCAGGAAACACAAAGTTCTCCAACCCAAAATGGATCGACGCCTAACGTATCTGATCTGACATCCATCCTGCTTGATATAGTAGCTGAAAAAACTGGTTACCCTGTAGAAATGCTGGAAGCAGATATGGATATGGAAGCAGACCTGGGGATTGACTCAATTAAACGGGTCGAAATTCTGGGCGCTATGGAAGAACGGGTTCCCGGATTACCAGCAGTCGAAGCTGAAGCCCTGGCAGAATTAAGGACTCTGGGACAAATTGTTGAGTTGATGAGTACAAAACAAACCTCAGCAAGCGAAACTGCACCGATCGCATCGGAAGACAAAAAAAAAGCTGACCTGGTAGAACTGGAAAACACACCGGTAAAACTGGTTTCATTACCCACGCCAGATGAATTGGATTTCATAATCTCAAAAGACCGCCCAGTCATCGTAACTGATGAAGGAACTGCCCTGACAGTTGAGGTAGTTAAGGCTTTGAGTGAAGATGGCTGGAAAGTAGTTTTATGGGATTTTCCAAAAAATTTGATAGACAAGGAAAAACGAAAACTACCCAAGGACATTAAAATAGTCCTCCAGGATGAAACAGGTAAAGAGGCAATTGATGCTGTTTTTGACAGCATTAGATCAGAGCATGGATCCCCGGGTGGTTTTATCCACCTTCATCCGCAACCAGCAGACAATGGACTCTTCTCTGACCGGGAAAGCCAGCTTGTTAAACAGGTTTTCCTAATTGCCGGTTCAATTAAACCGGATCTCAACCAGGGGGATCCCGCCAGCCGGAGAATTTTCCTGGCAGTGACCAGGACAGACGGCTCTCTGGGAATCAAAAACAGCAAATTATTCCAGGAAGGTAGTGGTCTTCCCGGATTGGTGAAAACACTTAATTGGGAATGGCCGGATGTGTTCTGCAGAACTGTTGATATCAAACAAGATACAGGTTTTCAGGATGCCAGCAAATTGTTACTGAAAGAAATTCATGACCCTGATCAAGGATTATTAGAAGTAGGAATCAGTACAACCTCCCGGGTCACTATTAAACGGGATAATGGATAAAGCATATGAGTGGAATTAAATACTCACCTCCTTCAGAAAAAACTCATTTTCTGGTCAGCGGAGGCGGGAAAGGCATCACAACAGCAAACGCAGTTGAATTGGCAAAAACCTATCATTCCAGATTCACGCTAATTGGCCGGTCTGAGTTATATAAAGTTGAACCTGTTTGGTCGGCAAACCTGGATGAGGAAGCAGCCCTAAAAAAATCTGCCCTGGAATACTACCAGAATGAGGGTCAGAAAAAAACTCCCAAGGAGATTGGCCTGGTTGTGAAACAGGTGCTCTCAAGCAGAGAGATCAACCAGACTGTTCAACAGATCAATCTTTCAGGCGGAAGCGCTGATTATATTCAGGCAGATATCACAAACCCGGCTGATTTGAAGAATAAGATCGGGGACTTGCTGCCGGAAATCAACGGTCTACTGCATGGCGCAGGTGCCCTGGCAGATAAATATATCGAGGATAAATCGGAATCTGATTTTGATCTGGTTTATGGTGTGAAAATTGGGGGACTGCGGAATATCCTTGATCTAATCCCAGCAAACCAGCTTGATTATATAGTTCTGTTTTCATCTGTGGCGGGATATTATGGTAATGCCGGCCAGGCAGATTACAGTCTAAGCAATGAAATCCTCAATAAATTGGCTCATCACCTAAAACTGACCTACCCCACCTGTCAGGTCCTATCCATTGGATGGGGTCCCTGGGATGGCGGCATGGTGACGCCGCAGCTCAAGCGGATACTGACCAGGAAAAATGTTCCATTGATCTCATTAAAAGAAGGAACCCGGGCTCTGGCTGACTTATTGGCGTCGCCCCAGGAAAACCCTCAGCGTGTGATCGGTAATCCTCTCCCGTTTCCTCCCCGAAAGCTTTCAGAGGACTTAGATCAGTACAGGATTACCCGCAATTTAAGTTTGGGTGCAAATCCCTTCCTTCTCGACCATGTCATCGGAGGAAAAGCTGTACTTCCAACAGTATGCGCTGTAGGCTGGTTTGTCAATTCCTGTGAAGCCCTTTATCCTGGTTATCAATTCTTCTCTATCAAAGATTATCGGGTTTTCAAGGGTATTGTCTTTGATGAGGATTCTCCCTCAGAGTACCTGCTTGATTTAAAGGAACTAGAGAAAAACCAGGATGCCCTTATTTTTGAAGGAAAAATAAGCAGTGAAACAAAACAAGGCAAAAACAGATTCCATTATCAAGTCCAAGTTGAGCTTAGAAAAACTCTTCCGGAGCGACCCAGGATAAATAATATCAATCTAATACCAGATTCTCCTATAACGGGCGAATCCCTATATGAGTCAAAGGTATTATTTCATGGTCCCAGGTTCCGGGGAGTTCAACAAGTACTGAATATTTCTAGCGCTGGTTTGACCGCTGAATGCATGCTTGAAGGATTTCCAATAGAAGAAATGGGACAATTCCCTGTTCGATCATTTAATCCCTTTCAGGCTGATGCCCACCTGCAAAGCCTGCTAATCTGGGCTCACTCCCAGCAGGGTAATATTGGACTTCCCCTGCAAATCGCTGGTGCAAGCCAATATGAACAGGTCCCATTTGGAACAATTACATATGCCACCATGCGGGTAAAATCCATCACTCCTCACAAGCTGGTTGCTGATGTGATCAGCCATGACAAAAATGGATTGATATTCTCGGAAGTGATTGATGCAGAAATCACCTTGAATGAAAAATTGTATGATCTATTCAAGGAAAATAAACTGGAGAAAGAGCCTGTATGGATCTAGTTATTCGCGGGATGGCTCTTTCTTACAGTTGGTGTCCATCACTCAAGAAATTTGAAGATAGTCTCTTTATAACAAAAGAAAATTCTCCTGATGATTTTGAGGATCTTGGGAGTGTAATTCTCCGGGCTCTTGCGGACGCAGAAGCAGAAGGCGGGGCTGTAATTGGGTTGACCAGTGAAACAGGGGAAGAACATATTGATGACCTGCCCTGGCTGGAAAAACAATTTGGCTCAGCGCAGCGGCTCACCCTGGCATCCAATTATCTTAATGACCATCTGGATCTTATTAATGACTGGATCCACGAGGATTCGGACCGACTTGGGGTCATATACAATACTTCAAAAATGGGCTCTGCCGCGATTGTTCTGTCTCATCCAGATCTATCCGAATCAGGATATGTCCACCTGAAAACTACAGATTCCGAGGGGGTTATTCCCTCCGGGGCTGATCTTGTTGAAATTTTTTCCACCTTCAATCCTTCTGAGACAGCAGGGTTCGTCGAGTTAATGAATGTTTTCGAAGAAAGACCTGACCCCTTTCCTGTTTCGCTCGGATCCACTGACCTAAACGAATCCAATTCCTCCCCGTTAACCAATTTGATCCATACTGCCCTGGCTGTTCACCACAAAGTAATCCCAACTTCCAGCAGTAAACAGATTGAGGCATTGGCTGGCATTGTCAAAGAACCATTATATGTCAATTATGAATCCCGTCCCTGGTTATCACCCGGACCGGATTTTACGCGCTCTGCACTCTTTGTGAACCAGAATCCGGATTCTAATAAATGGGATTATTTGGTCTTAGAAGAATGTAAAAAATCTGGTGTTCAATTGTCTATCAGAACCATATCGGGTATTGATCCATATTTATTTCTCATCCCTGGGGATGATCGTGAAGAACTGCTAAACAATCTGGAGGAACTTGAACGCCAAATTTCAGGTTCTCAAACCCTCAAATCTATCGCCGAGTATGCCTATGCGAAACAAATTTCGGGAGAATCGGCTTTTCTTTGCTGCCTGCTGGGTAAAAATCAGGAAGAACTAATCAAAGAATTAGCTCACGCTAAAAATGGAATTAATGAGGCTTATAAGACTGGAAAGACCTGGAGCACCCCCAACGGAAGCTACTTCACAGCCCACCCCCTGGGATCTGAAGGAGTAGCTTTTGTCTACCCGGGCGCATTCAATTCATACCCGCGTATGTGTAGAGACTTGTTTTATTCATTCCCTGGACTTCATGAAACTGCAGCAGAACTCATCCCTAACATGAGTCGCTCGCTGGCTGAAGAATTCCTATTTCTGCCCCCAAGCAGATCGAATTCCTCATCTGACAATCCAGGTATATTAGCTGATATTTATGATCATCCTAATGAATTAATTGAGTCTGGTATCACCCTGTCTGTGATGCATACACTCATCCTGGATCAATTATTTGATCTCAAACCTGATGCTGCCCTGGGATATAGCCTCGGAGAAATCAGTATGCTCTGGGCCAACAGGATCTGGCAGAACTCCCAGGATAAATCAGATTCCTGGAAAGAATCAACTCTATTTAAATCTGACTTAATTGGTGAAATGAATGTTGTCCGCAATTTCTGGACTGGCCGCAAGTTAGCTGATGATTTCTGGAAATCATATATTCTCAAAGCCAATCAAGATGATGTCAAAAAAGCCTGCGATAATGAAGAACTTGTTTTTCTGACCATTGAGAATACACCGAACGAGGTGGTTATTGCCGGGGAACAGAATGCCTGCCAGAGAGTGATCAAGATCCTCAATTGCCATGCCCTGCCCATGCCTTTTAATGCCTCTATCCACAATCCTGCCATGCAATCGACTATACCTGATTTCGTTGACCTTTTCACCAATGAAACCAAACCCAGGGAAGGAATCGATTTTTATTCAGCTGCTGATTATCAAAAATTGACATTAACAGAAGGATCAATAGCAAAATCCATGGCATATATGACCTGTAAACCGGTCAATTTTCCCAAATTAGTGGATCAGGTATACCAGGGCGGAGCCAGAATTTTTATTGAGGTTGGTCCTCAGAAAACCTGTTCCAGATGGATAGAGAGAATCCTTGACGGGAAACCCCACGCAGTCATACCCCTTAATAAGAAACACCAGCCAGACTTTCATGGCTTTTTAAAAGTTTTCAGCCTGTTAGCCAGCCACAGAGTACACCTAAACTTAGGTGCGCTATACCATGATCCGCAATTGCCAATTAAAGATGAAATTGAGAGTATGGAAGATAATTCAATAGAAAATTCCTCCCCCCCGGGACCCTCAAGTGAAGATACTCCAGGTGGTCAAAATGGGAACACTGAAGAAATTCCTCCCTCCCCTGATTATTTTGAACATCTTGATCGAATATCTGCTGACATGGCACAAAGCCATCAAGATTATCTGACCAGCCAGCAAACGCTCACTCGCAATCTTGTCAGGGTGATCCAGATGCAGGCCGGCAGCCCTGCTCAGAAAACCCACCTGACCTCAATGTCTCGTGCCCTATATACACGGGATAAAATCCAGGCCTTTACAGAGGGTGATCATCGGGTTTGTTTTGGGTCAACTTTCAGCGGTTTTGGTGACCGAAGGATCCCCCGCCTACCCAACGGTGACCTACAGTTCATCGATCAGGTAATAAGCATTCAAGGGCAAAAAGAACAGATCCGGGAAGGTTCAAAGCTCACCAGTGAATTCGCCCTGCCAGAAAAAGCCTGGTACAGGAACGGAGATGGATCGTCCCTCCCCCATGTATCCATTATGGAGATAGCCTTGCAGCCTTGTGGGTTTTTATCCGCTTACATGGGCAGTATAGCTGGCAGAGAGGCCCAAGACCTATATTTCCGGAACCTTGATGGCGAAGGCACCCTGCTGGACTGGCCCGAAGCTCCCGGGAATATAATTACAAATAATGTAAAATTGTTATCATCAAGTTCCCTTGAGGATGTCATCATTCAGAACTATGCTTTTGAACTGTTCTGGGGAAATCAACGGTTCTACCAAGGTACATCTTCGTTCGGTTATTCCCCCCTGCCCATGTTGGAAAATCAAGCTGGCCTGGATGGCAGCAGGGAAACTTCCACATGGTATGAAGAAAATTCTCGATCAGGAGAATGGATCAAGATCTCACAACCTGGAATTTCTGATCCATCATTAAAAGAAGCCCAGCTTCCAGAGATTGAAAATTTGTGGATCTCCCGCACTGGCGGGAAATATTCAGAAGGTTATCTTTATTTGCACCAAATCATTCCAAGTGATCCCTGGTACTACCAGGCTCATTTTTATCAGGATCCAGTAATGCCCGGGTCCCTGGGAGTGGAGACCATGGTCCAAGCCATGATTTCAGGCATTTCACAATGGGATCTTCCCTCTGATCTGAGCTGGAGGATTAAACCTGGGGCCAGTCTCAGCTGGAAGTACCGGGGACAGATAACTCCAGATATCAAGGAATTTATTATTGATATTCATATCAAAAAAATCACCAGGACAAATAACAGCTGGGAAATCAGCGCTGATGGGCAGCTCTGGAAAGAATCAAAACGCATCTACCAGGTCGATAATCTTACCCTGGAGACCTACTGAACAGCTCAGGAGATCATTTACCACATGTCAACTCTTTCATACGCAAGACCCAAAAGTTTCATCGGCACCTGGGAAGGATCTGAAGCAGATATTCTAACTGACCCAACCGAAATTAATAATACTTTAAGGGATCTATCATCTGAATCATATCTGCTTGATTATCAGGGCCAGATCGGGATCACCAACACAGGAAGCTTAAGAACAGGAAAGATTTCAAATGATGGCATAGCTGCAGTCGCGATGCTTATCGCCATATCTCCCTCCCACTTTGGTGATGCAAAGTTCATATCCAGCCATGGTTTAAGGTCTGCCTACATGGCTGGCTCAATGGCAAATGGGATCTCAGGAGTTGAATTAGTTACAGCCCTCGGCAAGGCTGGGTACCTGGCATCTTTTGGATCAGGCGGTATCTCTCCGGCGAGGCTGCTCGATGCCATTTCATCCATTAAAAACCAGCTTCCTAATGGCCCTTTCGCTTTTAACCTCATCCACAGCCCCAATGAGCCTGTTCTGGAACAAAAGGCGGTAGATCTATTCCTGGAACATGAAATTCAGACGATCGAGGCCTCCGCATTTCTCCGCCTCACTCCCACTGTAGTTCAATACCGAGCAGCCGGATTATCCTCAGATAGTTCAGGTAAGCTGAAGATCCAAAACAAGGTTATTGCCAAATTATCCAGACCAGAAGTTGCTATTCAATTCCTGAATCCGGCGCCAGAAAAAATCCTGGCCCAGCTTGTTGAGGATGGAAAGATCTCATCCCAGCAGGCTCAATTGGCGAGGGTCGTACCCATGGCGGATGATATAACTGTTGAGGCAGATTCTGGGGGACATACAGATAATAGACCCCTGGTTGGCCTGCTGCCATCTATCCTCGCTCTCAGAAACGAAATC
>VAPB010295516.1_pt1 | contig 11630 bp, 10 predicted proteins | sample 3395101 | NCBI WGS metagenome assembly VAPB01 (sample SAMN08290433, study PRJNA428436) | hydrothermal vent metagenome | isolation source: Deep-sea hydrothermal vent chimney | place: Indian Ocean: Southwest Indian Ridge | reverse complement strand
TTTCATGCTCCTTTGTTACGACTTTTTTAAGTATACTATAATTCACTAATTGCCTTTTCACGAAAAGATGGATTGTTATTATAAATAAAAAGAAATATAATATATTAAATATGTTGAGGAGGTCAGTATGGCTAAGGTAAAGGACATGTCTGTCGATGATCTTGAATATTTTATTGAACAGAAACTTCTGGAAATAGTTGGTGATCCTGACTCGGGTCTGCAGTTAATGGAGGGCTTCAAAAGGAAACTAAAGCAAAGAATCAACAAACCTGCTAAAAGGGTTTCACATGAAAAGGTCATAAAGAAACTTGTCTAAAGTCGAGTGGACAGAGTTTGCCGTTGAAGATTTAGGCAAACTTGATAAACCTATTGTAAAACGTATCTTCAGTAAAGTTACCTGGCTTTCCAATCATTTTGACAATATAACACCTGAATCACTATCAGGCGGTTTTAGCGGAACTTTTAAACTCAGGGTAGGCGATTGGAGGGTTGTTTATACGGTTGAAGATGGTGTAATTGTTATCCAGGCTGTTGGTCACAGAAAAGAAATCTATAAATAAGCCCCCTACCCTATCATATTTTTGATACTTCGGCGGCGCTCAGTATTAACCCTGAGCATACTTGCCTTCCTTTCTTTTTTTGGTGGGGTTAGTTTAACTAAATCCTTGGGGGGCTAACAATCTTTCATAGTATCTCCATAATTTATATATTTGATAGAGTGTGTTTTTATCTTTGTGTGTAAGTTGTATGGAAATGTGTATCCGGGTACATAGTTGTATGAAAGTAACTACATACAGCATGTTTGTCGGGACGCTAACAGTTTGAAAACAATGAAAATATTATTTGGCATTGTAGTTGCTTATATATAAATGTAGTGTTTAATTTTGGGAAAATTAAGGAGATTACAGCTTTTCTAATTGAACTTTTACAAAATAAATTTACAAAATAAATAAAGGGGTGTGATTATGAGAACACTATTTAAATTTTCAGATAATATGTCAAATACCGGGCTTAATACTATGAATGGAATGAAAAGCATTTTAGCCATTATATGTGCTGTATTATTGATATTCCTGATCAGCTCACCATCTATTGCAAAAAAAGACGATAGAGCACATAGAGGGCAGTCATATATGAATATTGAAGAGGATGCTGATATGGTGCTGGCAAATGATGAGGTTATTACAGGCGATGTTGAGAAATATTCAAAGAGAACAATTACTCTGGACGGCGCCGGTTATTATAGTCTCTGCCGCGGGTTAAAGGTTTATGATAAATCCGGACATTTCAGATCTTTTGAGGATTTAGAGACAGCAGAAGAGGTCAAGATATTTTTGAGTGGAAATTGTGTAAGAAAAATAAAAATTCTAAGAGTTGCGCAATAGGGGGGTTATTATGAAAGGCAAATATAAATATATAATTATCCTTTGTTTAATATTATTATTTCCTTTGATACCCCTGCTGACAGATTCTGCTGTTTTGAATGATTATGTTTTAACCCCTCCGTTTATAACCACTGTGGTGCCGCCAAACATACTCCTGGTTCTTGATGAATCAGGCAGTATGCAGTTTCCGGCATATTTGGGTTGTAGTTTTAATAGTTACAGCAGCAGCCGCGCACTTTGCCAGTCGTCTGACAGTTCCAGCAACCCTGAATATAATTATGACTATGATTATTCCACTATGGCTGATGAGTTAATCAGGGACTATTACGGGTATTTTGACCCTGAAAAATATTATGAGTATGACAGCATAAACAATAAATTTATCGAGAGCGCTTCTCCTGGCTGTTCATTTGTAGAAGGGGCAGTAGGTTATAAAATTGGTGATAATTCAGGAAGCTGTATCTCTGGTAATATCCTGAACTGGGCTGCCATGTCAAGGGTGGACCTTCTTAGAAAAGCGCTGATGGGCGGAAAGTCTGTTGCCGACCTGGGCGGCGGTGTCCATACATTAAGGGGTGAAGGCGGTCACAGGACATTTGAAGATCAGAATCTAAACTGTACTTTTGATTTATCAGGCGGGACCTATCCTGCTCTTGACCATGTGCTTTCTATAAGCACTTCAGGCGGCGCTGTCTGCACGCCTGACGCTGTTTATTCTGATGATTTCAATGACACAACTGTTGACGCCAAGTGGACTGCCTTGGATATTGGTGATGCATCAGGCGGTTCACAATGGGAGTCTGGCGGTAATCTCTATGTCAGAGCTAATGGCAGCAGAATCTGGGGCACAAGTGATGACTTCCGGTATGTTTATCAGTCAGCAAGCGGTGATTTTGACATACGGTTAAGAATTATGAATGCGCCGGATATCAGCAGTTCTTCCAAAGCTACGTTAATGGTGCGTGAGACCACTGCTGATAACAGCAAGCATGTTATGATATCGATGAGAGGCAGTGAGAGCCAGCTTCAATTTGCATACCGGGGGACTACCGGCGGCGATACGTACTACGCCGCGAGCAACAGAACCCGTTATTCACCCGAATGGGTCAGACTGGTAAGGACAGGGAATACCTTTAGGTCTTATTACTCGGACGGCGGTACAATCTGGACGTATCGCAGCGGTAGCGAAGTAAGTGTCACTATGACTGACCCTGTGCTCATTGGTATGGCTGTTTCAGCTTATAGCAGTTCGTACGGTAATGGAGTATTTGATGAATTTGTTTACTGCGCCGCCGTTGCCGGGGGCTGTGCAGTCGGTTCTATTACAAATGCCTCAATAAGAGTTGACACAGACGACAGAACAGGTGTTGTCCAGTCAGTGGCTGATAAGGATAATGACGGCCTTTATGATGATGGTTCGCCAAGGTTTGGGGTAGAGGTGTTTGCCAGTAACAGCAGATACGGTTGTATAAGAGTAGGCTTGAATTATCCTGATAATCCTAATGATTCTCTGGCAAATGTAATCAATGCTATTGAACTTGAAGTCCCCTATAGCGGTACTCCTACGAATTATGCCCTGGAAGAGGCATGGGACTATTTTGCCCAGGAAGACCTGCCCGGACACGGTAACTGTAACAACAGCGCATATATTGACCAAGGTACTATGACAGACCCGTTTTATGAAGAAGATCCCGCTAACCCCGGCTCTGTAGTACCTATTGCATGCAAGGGCGCATATGTACTGCTTATATCTGACGGTGAGTGGAACACAGGAGGGGAACCTGTACCTGTAGCAAGAGACAGCCATGTTTTTGATATACGCACAGACGCTGATATGTCAGGAAATCAGCTTATAGATTTCTATTCATTCTTTATCTTCGGCTCTACAGGATCCGGGAGGAATGCAATGCAGCAGATAGCAATGTATGGCGGGTTTGATGATTATGACGATGATACCTGGCCTCATGACAGGGCAGGATACCCTGCAGACAGCAGAAATGTTGTGCTTCCTGCTTCGCCCTGTGATCCGGCTAATCCTCCAATGGACAGTCAGTGCAATGAGTGGGATGAAAACGGTGATGGTATACCTGACCAGTATTTTGAGGCCTCCTCAGGAAAGGAGCTTGAGGATAAACTGAATGAGGCTATAGCGGCAATTCTTCAGAAAGCATCATCAGGTACAGCCTCATCTGTTCTTGCCTCTGGTGAGGGAAGCGGCGCAAATATCCTGCAGGGGGTCTTTTATCCGGTCAAAAGGCTCTATAATAACGAAATAGAATGGACAGGCGCAATCCAGAACCTGTGGTTCTATGTTGACCCCAGGCTTAGAAGCAGTTCTATCAGGGAAGACACGGTTGCGGACAGCAAACTCCACCTGATAGAAGACTATGTTGCCAGGTTCCATTTTGACGATAACGACAAGAAAACAAAGACTGAGCTTTATGAGGACCAGTTTGGTGATTACAGTCAGCTTAATTTGATAAATGACGTGGAATTTGAAAAGATGGGAAACCTGTGGGAAGCAGGCCTTATGTTATGGAAAAGAGATCTTGTGTTTGACCCGAGGACCATTAAAACTACTATTGACGAAAGCAGTTTTATTGACTTCTCCACTACAAACGCAGTGACACTGGCGCCGTACCTGCAGGCTGTTGACACTGCGGAGTCAGAGGCGTTTATCAGGTATGTACATGGGGAAGACACCAAATGTTCTGGCACGACAACTATTGCCTGCGAATCTGATGCAGAATGTCCTTCCGGGGAAACGTGCGGCGGATTTAGCCCGGCTATAGCAGGTTTTTCCGACATTTTCAGGAAGAGGACTGCTGCCATAGACCTGGACGAAGACGGTACACTTGATCCGGGTGAAGAGCCAAAGACGTGGAAACTCGGGGATGTTATAAGCTCAACGCCAAAGGTATTGTCGCCTATAAAGCTGAATTCATACGATGAAAAATTTCCCGGCGGATATGAAGACAGCACATATACCACGTTTATTGACAGCTATGAATATGAAAATCGCGGACTGGTCTTTGCAGGTGCAAATGACGGTATGCTCCATGTATTTAATCTGGGCAAGATGCAGTTTGAATGGAGCGGTCAGGACAAAGCGCTTGAGCCGGCAAGAATGATCAACCAGTACACAGGCAGTCCATGTGACCCGTCTGATACTATTCCATGCGGAAAAGAGTTATGGTCGTTTATACCCAAACATGTCCTGCCTTATCTGAAATACAATGCTGACATCTCTTACGAGCATATTTATAATGTTGACGGCACAGTCTATATGTTTGATGCAAGCATAAATGTGCCTACAGGCTGTATAGAGCCTTTATATGAGGATTGCACGAGAAAAACGACAGTAGATTCCTCTAACAATCTGGACCTGGACCAGACAAGCTGGAGGACCATTGTCATAGGCAGTATGAGACTGGGCGGTGCGTCAAGAAAAACGGGTGGATCATGTGTTTCAGGCACTAATTGTGTAAAAACCCCTTTACTGGATCCTGACGCCAGCGGCAAAGGCCTTGGATACTCTTCATATTTTGCTATTGATGTTACAGACCCTGACCCTGCCAACTGGGACCTGCTGTGGGAATTTTCAGACGCGGATATTGATGATACCGTTCTGGCGACAGGAGGACTTGGTTATTCTACAACAGGCCCTGCTGTTATAAGAATAAATTCCTTAAGCAGCGGTGTGCCCGACGAAACCACTAACGGTAAATGGTATGTTGTAGTAGCGTCAGGCCCGACAGGCCCTATAGATACATCAGTAAAACAGTTCATGGGACGGTCTAACCAGGACTTAAAGCTCTTTGTCCTTGACCTGAAGACCGGAAATCTGGTCGAGACAATTGATACAGGCATATCAAATACTTTTGCAGGCTCTTTGATTGATTCAACATTAGACCCTGACCGCGACTACTCTGATGATGCCTTCTATATGGGATATACATACAGCACTACAGGAACAGGTGACACATGGACCAATGGAGGTGTTATAAGAGTCCTGACCGGAGAGGACCTGGACCCTGCCAACTGGGAATGGAGCAAAGTGATCGAAAACATAGGCACTGTTAACGCAGCTGTCGCCAATTTGTATGATACAAAGACGAACACTGTATGGCTGTATTTTGCCACAGGCAGATATTACTATAAACTGCCCAATATTGTAGATGATGCTGACAGCCAGAGGAACCTGTTTGGAATAAAGGCCCCGTGTTTCATTGTTATTGATAATGATTTTGAGCTGGTATGTAACACGACACTCTCAAAGAGCGCTGATCTGGTTAATGTAACAGATATTGCAAATGTCCCTGCTAACCCCGATGATTCAGCTTTTAAGGGCTGGTATATAGACCTTGAGGCTACAGGTGTTCCTGATCCCCTGTTTAAGGCTGAAAGGGTAATAACAGACCCGCTTGCATCAATTCAGGGAGCAGTATTTTTCACAACATTTAAACCTTCCTCAGAATTATGTGCTTTCGGCGGAGAAAGCTATCTATGGAATGTTGCCTATAAATCAGGCGGCACAGGCCCTACAATTAAAGGTAAGGCCCTGGTTCAGGTTTCTACCGGAAGCATTGAAGAAATAGATTTAGCGGAAGGATTCAAGGAAAACACACCCGGCGACCCGGATTACAATCCTGATATGCCCGACAACCTGGATTCAAAAGGCGACCGCAGGACTGCTTCATTTAAAGGCGTTCCTCCGACAGGTCAGGGTATTAACCTTGTGACTTCGCCTCCTCCTATAGCGAGGGCTATACATATTAGGGAGAGATAAAAGAATGAAAGACAACAGAGGCCTTACCCTTATGGAAGTGCTTATTGTAATAGCTATAGCTTCTGTACTGACTGTTGCCATGGGATATGAATATTTCGGATGGCAGGGTTCATACAAGGTCGAGAGCCAGACAAAGGATATATATGCTGATCTGATGGATGCAAGGGCAAGGGCAATGCAGAGAAACAGACGGCATTTTATTTCCCTGCTGACCCCTACAACATATACAATACACGAGGACGATAGTAATGGTGTTATTAAGGTACCTGATGGTGATGGAACGCTTCAACTTCAAGCTGGTAACCCGGCTGATTCTGAAGACACCCGACTCGGGACATTCCCAAAGACAACTGAATTTGGTATATACTGGAATAACACTGCAATAACGGCCCGGGAAGACCTGGTTTTTAATACACAGGGGCTGGCAACGATTCTGGGCACGATCTCTTTATATATAGACAAAGACGGAGACGGAGAACAGGACTATTTGCCTGATTACGACTGTATTATAATATCTCCGACAAGGATAATTGTCGGACAATTAGATGTTAATGACACACCTGTGAGGTCGGATGATGTATGTACTCCCAAATAAAAAAGGATTGACCCTGATCGAGGTAATGGTGGCGTTATTGATTACACTTGTGCTTTTTCTTGCACTGATGCAGAGCGCATTGCTGTCAATAAATACTAATGTGACAAATGAACTGAGGAATGAGGCCGTGAGTGTTGCGGAGATGAAGATGAGAGAGCTTAAAAACCTGTCATTTACAGATTCACAGCTTGATGCAGGCACTACGACTGTCCCAACTATCCCTGTTGAAACAAGACAGGTCAGGAATTTTACCACAACTTTCACCCCGACAATTACAGTTACACCTATTCCTTTTTTAAATCCCGATATAAAGCAGATAGAAGTAAAAGTCGCATGGACAGACCCGTCGGGTGAGGCTATTGAACATATTATTTCTTCAATGAAGAAAAAATAAAGGTGCAAAATGGTTAAAAAAAGTGATGGATTTTCAATGGTTGAACTGTTAATGGCAATGTCATTGTTTGTCCTTGTAATTATGGCGGCCTCAGGTGTGTTTACAACATTTCTGACCCAGTTCAAACAGCAGAGCAAGATAGCAGAGGGTCAGATAGAAGGCATTATAGGGCTGGAAATTTTAAGGCGTGACATATCTCATGCAGGATATGGATTACCGTGGCTCCTTGTATCAGGCGGCTATACAGCTACTTACAAAGAAACTGAAAATGAGCTAAAAACCTCGTGGGATGACACTGATTTTAATGACGGCCCTCCAAATAATCCAACAAGGGGCACTGACATTGCGCTCAATTCAAATCCTCCGGGCGGAATACGCGGTGAAGATGGCGATGGAGTAACACCTTTCGCTGGTACACTCAATAATTCTGATGTGTTTGTGATAAAGGCGGCAAATATTGCCAGAAGTGAAGCAAGCCAGAAATGGACAAATCTTTTCCCGGGAAATACAACAACCAAGTGGGACTCGGCAATAGACAGGCTTGAAACAAACGACAGGGTAATTGTTGTTACACCCTTAGAAAATTCAAGGAAACTGAGGCTGGTCAGCTCAGGAGCGTTAGGCTTTACCACGAGGTACGATGCCAATGCAGACCCTGTTGACGATGCTTTGTTTGACAGCAATTTTGCACCTCAGGTTCTTGAAGAACCTTCAATAGTGTACGGTATTACACCTCCTGCCAATAATGTGGCTGATGCTCTGAGGATGCCGTTTAACAGGGCGGATTATTATGTAAGGAGACCTGCTACTAATTTCCCAAGCAGGTGTGCTCCGGGCACAGGCATACTTTACAAGGCTGTTACCAGTCATGTCACCGGTGGACTGCCCAATGAGCTTCCACTTTTGGACTGTGTTGCTGATATGCAGGTGGTCTACAGGCTTAATACAGGGGGCTTTGCGTCTGCATCCCAAACAAAATTTCTGACAGCCCAGCAGATAAGGACGCAGATAGATGAGGTGATGATTTATATCCTTGCACACGAGGGACAGAGAGATCCTGATTTCACTTTCAATAATTTCACGTGTGGTGCAAACTGTGTATTGGTCGGAGACCCTGCTGTGGGGAATGGTCACAACTTCAATTTCACCAGTGACTTCGACACTGCTTCTCCCAACTGGGCAAATTACAGATGGAAACTATATAGACTGGCTGTGACACCCAATAATATGTGAGGTGATTAAAATGAAAACTCTTAAAAATAATAAAGGCATTGTACTTGTAATGGTACTAGTATTATCAGCAATTACACTTGCTGTCATATCCGGGTTGATATATATGGTGACTTCCGGAACAAAAATGTCCGGTGCAAAGAAAAGATACACGACCAATCTTGAATGCAGTCTGGGAGCTACAGATGTTGTATATATCCTGATAGGCGGCAGGGGGGATGCAGAGGATATATCGCTTTTTTTGAATACGACTATGACATCCTATTCTCCTGCTGTTACCACACCTGCCACATGCACTATAGATACATCTGTTACAGGATGCGATAGTTTTGATTCATACACAGGACTTGAGGCTAAACTCAAAACGCCGTCATACTGCTGGACAGGCTGTGATTCTTCTCTTACAATTAATACTGCCGCCGGCTATGAAACTACATATGATATGAAGTTTGAACTCGGACTTGACCCTAACAAATGCAAGGTCTATGCAAAGATAGTTGACTCTGCCCTGGAAGGCAATACAATGAAGGATTTAGGATTAATTAAAGGCGGGGTGGTCACATCAGAAGGGGGTGAACCGCCAATAATCCCTGTGCCGTATTCATATACTGTTGAATTGCATGCAGAGAATGATGTTACAGGTGAAGTTTTGGAAAGGGCTAAAATATCCGTACTTTATTATTACTGATGCGTATATCTCATAAACTGTGTGCAAAAAAGAACCGGCACGGCCTGAAGGCATTTAGGGATGCGTAAGTTTTTGCCTGTTATAGGTATTCTTATATTTTTATCCTGCTCTTCGGATAAACCTGCTGACATTACCGGGCAGGAATCTCAGGAAACTGCAGGCAGAGGCATTTCGAAAAGCGCTGAAACACATTCTCTGGCAGGCAGTGAATTCTATTCACTTGAGATCGGGCCGTTTGATATTTCGCGAAAATCAACAATTTATATAATTCCCCGCGGTTTTAAACTCTCAGATACAAAAACTGAATGGCTGGTAAACGGCGAACTTGCATCTGATTCTACTGCATCTCAATTCAATGCCGGGGATACAAAAAGAGGCGATAAGATACAGGCCAGGGTTGTAATTAAGGGCAGTGAGATATTGTCCAATATTCTGGAAATAAAAAACGCATCTCCGGAGATCATAGGAGGTAAAATAATTCCTGAAGTTTTTAGAAAGGGAGATACTCTGGGTGTGGAGGTTGAAGCCGGTGACCTGGATGGAGACAGTGTAATGATTTTATATGAATGGACAAAAAACAGAGATCCTGCAGGTACAGGCAATACAATAGGGTCTCAGCTAAAAAGGGGAGATAAGATATCCATTAAAATTACTCCTTTTGACGGCATAGAATATGGACGATCAGTTGTTCTGCATAGAGATATAGGGAATATGCCGCCCATGATCATTGAGGACAATGCCTTTAGTTTCGACGGAAAGGTTTATTCTGTTCAGGTCAGCGCAACAGACCCTGACGGTGATACACTTGCCTATTCCCTTAAATCGGCCAGGGGAGATATAAAAATCGATTCTCAAACAGGTTTACTAACCTGGCAGGTCCCGAATGATTTCCTTGGTGATGTGCCAATAACTGTTTCTGTAACAGACGGCCATGGCGGAGAATCCAACCGGAATATTACCCTGTCAATTCAGGAAGAAAAGGAAAAATAAAAAATATTGTTCATCAATGATATATATGGTAAAATAGGAATATGAAAAACAAAGGGTTTACCCAGTTTAAAAGAATATTCTGCTCTTTAGGCAAAGTAAAGAAATATATAATGAGACTAATTGGAAAAAATACTTCTAACAGTTTAAGTTCTCTAAAGGGGTTTACTCTCATAGAGCTTCTGATAACAATAGCTATTGTTGGTATACTTGCAAGTGTTGCTTTAACATCGTATGTAGGAACAGCCAAGAAAGCAGCCCGCTCTGAAGCATATTCAAATCTTGAATCATTAAGACTGCTTTCGGAAAAGTTTTTTGCTGATAACAGCGACTATCCGGACCCGGCAGGTTTAACAGCGTGTGGAGCAGACACACCAGAAAATACTTTATACATTCGGCAGGGAGGATCTGCTGCTGATACTGCAAATGACCTTCCCGGGTTCAGGCCTGGAAATGCAACATCTTTCAGTTACTGCACTGAACATGATACTGATATTGACGGTAATGCATTAGTGCCGTGTTTCAGGGCGCAGGCTTTCGGTAACACTAATACAAGGGTTGAAGGCGACACGTTCGCTATAGACTGTAATAATGACAGAACATTCTAGTGTACTGTCTCATAAATAAATCTACATAATTCTGTCATTCCCGCAAGCGAAGCCCTGTACCATTTGGTTCAGGGCTTCGCTTGCGGGAATGACACTTCAAAACAAAAACTTCAAAGAGATTTTCCCGTTCCTTCCTTATTTTTACCTAATGATTTTTCTCTGTCTGGTATAATTTCTTAAAGAACCCGAAAAGTCTTTCACACTGAAAATGAAACGTATTGATCCCCTGAAAAACGATCACAGTTCTTCTCTCGTGATATATATAACCATCTTCCTTGTTTCAGGGGCAGGCCTGATGCTTGAGGTATCACTCACCAGGCTTTTTTCCATTTATCTCTCCTATCACTTTGCTTTCATGGTCATAAGCATTGCCATGCTTGGTATTGGCTCTGCAGGAACGGTACTCTCAGTTTTTCCAGCGCTCAGAAACACAAAAAATATGAGCATATATGCAATGCTTTCCGGAATAGCTGTCTTTACCGGCTATATCGTATCAAACCAAATACCGTTCGACCCTGTTAAGATCTCATGGGACAGGATGCAGATCCTGTATGTTGCATTATACTGCCTTGTGCTCAGCATCCCGTTTTTTTTCATCGGTATGCTCATTGCCTCGGCATTTTCTTCATTAAGCGAAAGATCAGGCCAGATTTACGGCTCAGACCTTATTGGCGCAGGGTCAGGGGCTCTGGCCGTTATATTCCTTTTAAACCTGACCGGGCCTGAATATGCTGTTCTTACGGCATCTGCATTATGCCTTACAGCCTCTTTTATATCAGGTACAAAGAGAACAAGATTCTTTGTTGTTTTATTACTGGCAGTGAATATCATTACAGCTGTCTTTCACCCTGACTTTATCAATGTAAGGCTTTCCCCCTATAAAAGTTTTTCCCTGGCTTTAAAATACCCCGGTGCAGAGCATTTAAAGACCTTTTATAATTCCTTTTCCAGAAT
>VAPB011259980.1_pt1 | contig 11635 bp, 7 predicted proteins | sample 3395101 | NCBI WGS metagenome assembly VAPB01 (sample SAMN08290433, study PRJNA428436) | hydrothermal vent metagenome | isolation source: Deep-sea hydrothermal vent chimney | place: Indian Ocean: Southwest Indian Ridge | reverse complement strand
TGTGGTCTCAAGTGCAACAACATCAGCTCCAGCGGTTGCTGAAGAGCTACCGTAGAGTGAGGTTGGACCGTGCATGAGAACTTGGCTAACACCAGCTACCAAATCTGCGACATATGGATCAGTGCTTGTACCGTTAGCAACGACTCTGTATGAGGCGTTAGCATTGGAGCTAGCATCGCTGATCGAGATTGCTTCTGGGTAGACGTGTGAACCAACAGCATCAAGAATCAATGAAGCGTTGTTGTTGATGTAGGCATAGCCTGAGTAGTCAGAATCTGATCCGACCCACAGGAATTTCTTACCCGCATTAAACCATGCGGCTACATCATCAACCTCAGCTGTTGTGAAGCCATTTGTAGTACCGTAGATACCACCAACTAATAATCCTGTAGCATCTGCAAGAATGGAATCATTGAGACCACCCCATGCGAATACTACTTCAAATCCCATAGCAGTCAGGTTGTTAGCCAACCAAACGTCCTCTTCTCCATAGACGTATGAAGAGTACTGGCCGTGGCCCATGTCAATCACAATCAATGGATTGATTGGATTTTCTGCAGCCACAACTTTGGATGGAACAACGCCGACGCTAATGAAGTATGGCGCGAAGAGTGCGGCAATGAGAAGCATTGCGGCAACCTTTCGCGTCCGTAAACCTGTGTTCAACGCGTTTTTGTCCTCCTTCGAATCTTCTATTAAGTTAACTCGAATAGTAGGCAGTTACCCTAGTGATGAGTATTTAGACTTTTAGGCACCACTACGTTTTGTGCCGATGCTCTCATCGCTTGTTGAAAGAATAGATGGATTGTGTATAAATCCTCATGAATGAACATGTACTCACGTACACATTCCCATTGGTGACAAAGCTTTAATATCACTCCTCGTTGTGTCGAGTCTTACCAGACTTGAAAGGAGCTTTGAAAAGGCACGGTGTTATATCTTTTCAGTGAAAGTTCATTTCAAAAAGGTGATACTTGATGGCCGGAGAGTTCGAAAGCACACGTAATATGAAGACGATTGTTATTGCAGTCGTAGTAATCGGTATCGTTGTAACAGGAGGAGCGCTAGTTGTTCTGAATATGGGCCCCCCCGCAGGCCCACAACAGAGCATAACAGTTCTCACTCGCCACGACATAGCCATTCATAATGTTTATGAAAACGCATTTCTTGCAAGTGATTTTGCAGTGGAAAATAGAATCACAGATATTGTTTGGAAGACACAAGCTGGTGGATTCTGGGATGCTGTGATTGCAGCTGGCGGTATTGATATATTGTGGGGCGGTGGTCCTACCTTGTTCGATCAGATGCAACGAGATGAAAATCTTGAACCCCTCAATTGGGCATCAATAATAGATGTTATTGATAGAGTCCCTGATGAGATAGCCAACACAGACATGAAACGTCGTGATGGAAACAGTGATATTATTTGGGTGGCAGCAGCCATCTCTACATTCGGATTCACTGTGAATCATGCATTTCTTGATGCCAATAGCTTACCTACTCCAAACAATTGGACACATCTTGCTCAACCAATTTGGGGTTCGCTACTACCAACAGCGACAATTGCCATGGGTAATGCACCAGCGACCACATCCAACACTCGTATCTACGAGATTATCACACAAGGAATGGGTTGGGAAGCAGGTTGGGTAACCATGGCCCGTATGGCAGGAAGTGCACGCTTGTATCCAGGATCTGTTCAGACTCAGTCAGCTGTTGAAGACCAATCAGTCGGTGTTGCTATGTCAATTGACTTCTATGGATACAACACACAAGCCAACAACCCTGATTGTGAATACATTCTTCCAGAGGGTGAAACAATAGTCAATGGTGATCCAATTGCTATGGTTAAGGATACTCCAAAGAAAGACCTTGCTGAAGGATTCATCGATTTTGTCCTTTCACCTGAAGGACAAGCAGCCTGGTTATCACCCGGCGTCAGCAGAATGCCAGTTCTAGGATCTGCATTTCTGACACCTTATGGGTTAGGTTTCCCTAATCTTTACTCTACCTACAACGATACAATCGCAACATCGGGAATTGTCTTCAATGACACACTGTCTTTGGAGATTAATACTGCATTCACCTCTTACTTTGAAGCAGTTTTCAACGATGCACATGACAATTTAGCATTATTATGGGAAGCGCTCGTTGATGCCTATTATGCCACAGACATCACTCTAGCTCAACTCAACAATTGGTCGATCTATATGGGACGTCCTGTGACCATTGTCTACGAAACCACACCAACGAACTTCACAATAGACTTCGCTAGATCAATTAATGACCAAATGATCTATGACACCGGATTCTATTATGATATGCAGACGGCTTGGACCGCAGCAGCCAATGCTCAATATTTGGCCACACTCGCAGATTTGAATGCATATCTGACACCATGATGAGTTAGGTACAATAACAAACACAAGGATGTGGATGATGTGGAGCAAAGCGACATCGATACTGAAGTAGAATCAGAAATCATTTCTGAGGATATGGAGGCGTCCTTTGCTCCCGTCGATATCTTTGTACGAATCATAATGGGGATAGTTGGTTTCTTTGTTGGTCTTGGAAAACGAATCATATCTTTCTTCAAATGGATTGGGAGCGGAGTTCATCGTATATATCGCTTCTTCAATAATCCCGGACAGAGCATTAGACAATTCATCAAACGATTGGGTTCCTACGCCGGAGAATTCTCGAGAGAGATGGATACTCTAAGTTGGATACAACTTAGTGTGATAGTCTTTGTCTTTGGTCTGTTCTTAATTGCTCCATTGCTGAGTGTAGTCTGGGGCTCATTCGTCACTGATACAGGTGTCAACCTGGACCTGATCACGCAACTATTCAGCAATGCTGCATATGTCCCACAGTGGCAGCCTCAAGACTTCAACTGGATTCGTCCAACTGGAGCAGGTTATGTTGAGATTTGGGGTATCGACCTGGGTATCATTCTGAACTCAGTGTATTCTGCTCTTGCAGTTACAGCAATTTCGGTTGTTCTAGGCACCTCATTTGCTTTCATTATAGCTAGGTATGAATTCCCTGGCAAAGGGATTCTCAGAACTCTCTTACTATTTCCAATGCTCTCGACTCCATTCATTGGAGCGATGGGTATTAAGTGGTTCTTGGGCGCAAATGGTTTCCTCAACAACTTAGCTGCGGCCGGATTCGGAGTTTTAGGGTTAGAATGGGTTCGGTTTGAGTTTCATGGATTGGCGGCAATCATTATAGTGCAAGGGTTCTCGCTCTTTTCATTGGTGTATCTCAATGCATATTCTTCATTTATGAGCATTGATCCGTCTCTGGAGGAACAGGCTGAGAACCTTGGAGCAACTGGCTTCACGCTGTTTAGATCTGTAACATTGCCCTTGGCGATGCCCGGCATTCAAGCAGGCGCCATCCTCACATTCATCTTGAGTATTGAAGACCTCGGAACGCCAATTGTCTATGCAGAGGATTTGCAAGCACAGAAAACATTGGCGTACCAAGTGTTTGACAGTATTACTGCAGAGGCGGGATCAATAAATCCTCTAGGCCCTGCAATTGGTATGATTTTGCTTGTTTTTGCGTTGTCTGGATTTCTAGCAATACGAAAGTATGCCTCACTGAGGAGTTATGCATCTGGTAGTAAGGGAGGTCAATGGAATCCTCGGACCCGACCTCTGCGACCCAAAACTTCGATTCTAATGTATCTAATAATCATCCCTGTACTAGCATTTGCGTTGATACCACAAGTTAGTGTCATCTTGCTTTCAGTCTCCGAGTACAGGTCGAGTGCGCTCTTTCCACCGCTCACTTTGGACAATTACGCGATATTAGGAAATGGTGATATACAAGGGGCATTATCGAGAACCGTTGGGTATGCAGCGGTAGCGACGTTTGGAATTGTGTTACTGGGCGTATCAGCAGCGTATATCATATCTCGGAGGAAAATCCCCGGTCGCACAGCTCTGGATATGCTTGTTACATCTCCCATTGCATTGCCAGGTATCGTCATTGCAACAGGTTACTTCACATTATTCTACAATACTCCATTCTTCCCAATTGATGGACCGATGTTTCTCATCGTAATGTCATATCTCGTTAGGAAATTTCCATTTACAGTACGGGCGGCGTATGCAGGGATGCAACAAACCCCAGAGGTTTTGGAAGAGGCAGCTCAAAATGTGGGAGCAAGTAAGAACAAGACGTTCACGAGTATCGTTATACCCCTCATAGGTGTCAGTGTTCTAGCAGGATCTCTTCTCTCATTTGTTTACTGTGTGAGCGAAGTCAGCACGAGTCTGTTACTCGGAGGTGCCAATTACTATCAAGCACCACTCACGTATTGGATTAATGAAACGTACGCAGGATTACCACCATTGTATGGTATAGGACCTGCGGCTGCTCTAGGTGTCCTCATGATGATTATGCAAATGATTGTAATAGCAACGACCAATGCCATCCTGAAGACCAGGGCATCTGCTATGACAGGAATCTGAGGTGAACACAATGGTAGAAATAATTCTCAAGAATTTACGAAAGACGTTCGGTGAAGTCATAGCTACAGATGATGTGAATATGGTCTTAGAGGATGGAAAGCTCTCCACACTTCTCGGCCCATCAGGCTGTGGAAAGACAACCCTTCTGAGACTGATTGCTGGATTCTATGTTCCGGATAGAGGTCAGATATTCTTTGATGACAGAGAGATTACTAATGTTCCTCCAAATTTGAGGAACACTGGAATGTGTTTCCAGAACTATGCACTCTGGCCGCACATGACCGTCTTCGACAACATTGGCTACGGTCTCAAGCTGAAGCGTGTAGAAGGTTTGAAGTTCACAAAATCTGCTATTAAATCACGAGTAGATGAAGCACTTGAACTCGTTCGAATGGAAGGTCTCGGTCATCGGACACCACACCAACTTTCTGGCGGACAGCAACAACGTGTTGCACTTGCTAGAGCTTTGGTGATTCAACCTGATGTACTTCTACTCGACGAGCCACTCTCAAATCTTGATGCAAAATTGAGGAATGAGATGCGTGAAGAGATTTTAAGAATTCAAGGTGAGCTTGGTATCACAACTGTCTACGTCACGCATGATCAAATTGAGGCTCTCAGTATATCCGACATGGTAGCTGTTATGGATTTAGGATACATTCAGCAATATGCACCACCTCGTGAAATCTATGACAAACCCCAGACTCTCTTCGTAGCAGATTTCATAGGTAAGTGCACGTTCCTTGATGGAGAAATTGCATCTCTTGGTTCGGAATTAACCGTAAATCTACCTGATGGTCAATCTGTGAAGGGATTTTCTCCCGTAGAGAATTATCCCTTCGAGGTGGGTGAGAAAGTCCGATGCGCTGTTCGTCCAGAGGATCTTCACGTCCAATCCACAACAGGTAACGAGAACGAGATCTCAGGTATTGTAAATCAGGTGATCTTCATTGGAGGTAACGTGGAAGTTCATTTCAATGTTGGAGAGATCTCTGCAGTTTCACTTCTCCCTCCTGAGGCTGATTTCCAGAAGGGTTCTCAAATACGCCTATACTCCCCCACATCACAAATGATGGTTCTACCTATGGGTGGTGTTGATGCTCTGAGAAAAATACCTGGTCATCCTCTCTATGCAGTAGCTGCAGAAGAGCCCACTACCTAGCTCTTCTTGGAATGTCGTATGTTTACAGCCACTCCTCGTTGGAAAGCAATCATCTCACGTCCAGTCAGCAGAGCTTTTCCTACTCCCAACAAAGTGTTGGAGCTATCAACTACAACAACCTCCTCTCCTGCACGAAGATTCGGATTGGCATGAGTAATAAACTTAGCAAGAGCGGACTTTCCATCTGCTACGTATTCACGTACTTCATCATCCAGTCTGACAATGTACTTAGAGTCAAGATCATGTTTTAGGAGCTGGAATCCTCCCTCATAGGTTGCTGTGAACAGCCCTGTTGTTGGAACAAGTGTAAAGATGATTTCACTTCCTAGCTTTACATGTCTGATTTTTCCAGTGCTCCTAGAGATGTCTATACTAAGACCTTCAAGATTCACCATAGATGCAACTTCTGGTCCCCATTGGTAGGTGAGTACAGCCCGAAGCTTCCTCTTGATCCAATCTTGTTTTTCATCTGGTTTATCATCGATCCCTCCGATTAAATCTGAGGCTGTTTCAACAATGACGATTTTTCCACTATCCTTGAAAGAATCAGAAAGTGCATTCGTTGCTGCATTCCGTCTGAACCACAACAGGTTTTCAAATGAGATACTATCAAGGAATTTGTGTAATCTCTGTTGAACAACCTCCAGTGACAAACTATCCGTAGTTTCTGGAAACACACCTTGCTGTGCAGGGTGGACGTGTTCTAATTCCCAAGGTACTATTCCTATAGGAGTCAAGAACAGTAGAATTAGATCTTCTGGCTTTCTTCGTCGAACTTCTTCAATTATTATGCCTGCACTCTCTGAATATGGCCTGTTAGCATTATCGGGAACAATTATGATTGTGTTTGTATTTCTGTAAGGATAGAGCTCGTATAGTCGTTGATAGAAACTCACAACTTCAGGCCGCATGACAGTTTCTGAACCTGTATAGAATATTGAAGAGGTCTTTCCTATTGGGTCGGATTCAACCATAATTTGACTATATTCCATCATAACTCTGAATGCTTCAAGAAGTGCTGGGTGACTTCGCGCACGTGTAGCAGCAAGATGGAACAATTTTCCTTCAGAAATAGCTTGTCTAACCCTACGCATCTCGGCAGAGGTGACGTAGAGATTATGTTTCATCAATTGAAGATCTCGTTCGGTCTTATCTAGAGTCTTGAACTCCGGCGCAGTAGTATTGCTACAAACAGGACAGTCACAGGGAAGTTCGTTCAGTTGATCGAGATGAATAGTTCCAGTTGGGTGTAACATACGACCCCCCTCTGCAAATTTGGCATATGATGCAGAATCAAAGAAATCACATCCTAGTAATGCTGCTTGTGCAAAGAACATCGGGTGTCCGCAACCGAACAGATGAACTGGTCTATCAGGTGGTAAGTGTTTCTTGGCTGCAAGAGTTGCTCGGACAATATCCGCATATCGATACTGTTCCATGAAAGGAACGACTCCCCCAATGGGATGCACATCAAAATCAAGTGAAGCAAGTCCTTTGGCTGAAATTTCCCTGAGGTCAGGATAAGAACCACCCTGGACAGTTCCAGCAAGCATCATATCTTCCTTCATGTCCACTGACAGCTTGGCACGCTCAAGGGAGATTTTCATATCTTGTTCTACCTTGGTCTTCCCCACCTTTGGGTCAGAGAACACATCAAGAATGGTTCCAATATCAGTGCCAATAGATTTCTGAAACTCCACAATCTCGAGTGGATCAATCTCCTCATCTGGAAGTGAATGAAAATACATCTGAAATGTTCCCGAGTCAGTCATGATTGGTCCGCTGAAATTGAGCAGCTCATGAACTCCTTTCTCTACTGCTATGTTTCTGAACCGTTCATGAGACCTAATGATATACGAGTTTGTTATGACCATTTGAAACCCATAATGACTAACCAATTCCGGGGCTTTGATTACTGATTTTCCAGGATGAACAACTGGCATGAGTAGTGGAGTCTTCACGGTTCCATGCTTTGTTGTAAATCTACCAAGCCGTGCGAGACCATCCTTTGCTCTTATCTCAAAATGTGTCATACAAGTTCTATTCGGTGAACAATGAAAAGGGCCATGAATCTTTCCCTGTGGACCTATGAAACAAAAATCAAATCGTTTAAGACACAACACGACGTGGATGCATCAATGGTCGAAGCTACAGCATTACTAGTTCAACGTAGACGTTATCGAGAACCCAATCTCCTTAGTGAGTTTGAGGCCTTAGCAACTACTGCTGAATACACTGTTGTAGGCACCTTTGACATAGTAAGTGCACCCTCTGCAAAGTATGCAATACGTTCTGGAAAAGCAGAAGAAATTCAGACGTGGATTGAGGTGAACGAACCAGAGTTCGTTTTATTTTCTCCTGGACTCAAGTCTGGTCAGGTCTTCAGACTAATGGATCTCTGGAAGACTGAAGTCCGTGACAGAACTCAGGTCATCCTAGAAATCTTTGACAAACATGCACGAACTCCCCAAGCCAGGCTTCAGATAGAACACGCTCGGCTAAAATACGAGCTTCCGTTCGAACGTCATCAGATACGGATGCGTCTACAAAAGGAACATACTGGAGACCGCCCGGTTGCAGAACAGATCGGTGCCGGTGAAGACCTACTTAACTTGCGAATTAAAGAAATCCGGCGACGATTAGCAACCATCAATGAGAAACTGAAGAAAATAGTCCAAGAACAGAAGCTCAAGAAAAAGAAACGAATTCATGAGGGGTTCATCGAGCTAACGCTTGCCGGTTATACTAATTCAGGCAAAAGCACACTCCATCGAGCTCTCACAGGATCCGAAGTTAAAGTTGCAGATGAGTTATTCACTACTCTCTCTACCAAAGCTAGTGAGATGGAAATGCCCGGCCGCCGTGTTGTGCTCTCAGATTCTGTTGGCTTCATTAGCGACCTTCCAAAAACCCTTCTACAAGCGTTCAATACAACAATCATGGAGGTTTCAGATGCAGATGTCATCATTCTAGTGGTCGATGCATCTGATTCCGTAGAAGAGATGGAACGAAAGGTTGAGGCATGTTTTGATACCTTCAATAAGATAGACGTAAACGGAATTCCGATTATTACTGCCCTAAACAAGATTGATTTGCTTGATGAACTAGAAATCGAAGAAAGAAGACTGGCGCTTCCTGACGCATGTTCTATTGTTATAGAAATATCTGCTCAACAACATACGAATCTCACTCTATTGGTTGAAACTATGAAAAAGGAGTTGCCCCTCCTACACAAATATGAGATTCTACTACCTTACGGTGATGACGGAATGTCAACTCTATCGTGGTTGCATGAAGCTGGAGATATTGAAAGTGAGGAGTATGTTGATGAACATATCGAGATTGTTGCTAATCTTAGCAATGAAGTAGCTCAGAAGTTAGGAAGAGAACTGCCAGCAAAAAATTTACGTCGAATTGATGCTAAGTGAAGTTGTTTTACACTATCCGTATCTCTGTAAAGTCGTTTGTGGTATCGAAAAGTAATCACCAAATATTTTCAACAAAAGCAATTTAGGGGAGCATCAGTCTGTCATAACTAGAATTACTGGAGATTTGTGAACTGCTCGATACACGTTTCAAACAATTGCTCGAAAGAGGAGAATTTGTTGTAACAGGAGAGATTGGAGCACCACATGGTTCAGATTCAAACCTCGTTAATGAACGTGTAGAAACGGTGCGAAACTATTGCGATGCTATCAACGTACCAGATAATGCACGTGGAGTTCCGACAATGAGTAGCTTGGTCTGCGCACAGTATGTCTTTCAAGCTGGTGTTGAGCCAATCTTGCATTTAACCACAAGAGACCGAAATCAGATTGCCATTCAAAGCGAGCTCTACGGAGCCTTCGCACTAGGAGTTCGAAATATACTATTCATGAGTGGCGACCACGTCCGATTTGGGTCACATCCTGATGCAAAGATGGTTAATGATTTAGATATTCTAGAAACACTCTCTCTCGCCAAACACCTTTCACGTGGTGTAGATTATGCTGGAGATGAGTTAGAAGGAACACCTGAGTTCTACATTGGAGCCACAATCAATCCAAATGATGATCCGATGGAGGAACATGTAGATCGAGTAGAGAAGAAGCGAGAAGCTGGTGCTCAATTTTTCCAAACTCAAGCTATATTCGAAGCATCACGACTCGAGGATTTCATGAGTCTGGTTTCTGTAGATCTGAAAGTTCTGGCTGGAATCATACCATTACGAGATTCAGAGATGGCTGAGTTCATGAATGAATTCGTCCCAGGCATACATATTCCTGAAGATGTCATTAAACGTCTTGACGACTCAGGTAGAGGTTTCGATGAAGAAGTTCGGATAGATATGATAAAAGCGGAAGGTATTCAAATCGCACTGGAGACCATTAAGGAAGTCCGGAAGATTGATGGTATCAACGGATTGCACCTTATGGGTGTCGGATGGACCGAGAGTATAGTCGAGTTGGTTAAGGGCGCTGGATTGTACCCCCGACCAGATCGAGAGAGGTGATACAATGTTCGTCTTCAAGAAGGAACAACAAGTATTCGATTTCGGAGGTATTCGCATTGGTGGTCATCCAGGAGAAAATCCTACAGTCCTGATAGGTGGTCTCTTCTTCAAGGGTCAATCTATCATGGAAGATACTCGAGAGGGACTCTTCGACAAGAAGACTGCTAAGGACTGGATTGATTCTGGTGTATCAATGAGCGACAGAACTGGTCACCCACTCGTAATTCAAACGTTTGGGCGAACTCCTGCAGCCATGGAGAAGCACCTCTCTTGGTTGGTTGATAATTTTGATGGTCCCTTCATGTTTGAATCAACAAATTCCAAAGCACGCCTGCGCGCTATAGAATATTGCGAAGAATCAGGTTTGACTGAACGTGCTATCTACAATTCCATCAACCTATCAATGAAGGAAGACGAGAAAGACAAATTGAAACAAAGTTCGTTAGAGATGGCAGTTATTCTTGGGTGGTCGCCCAGAGCCACAACGCTTCCTGAAAGACTGGACATTGTCCGAGATGTGTTGATCTTCTCGGAATCCCTTGGGATAAAGAAAGTCCTGGTGGATCCTGCTACGATGCCTGTCGGAGCTGGTTACGGATTGGAGCACAGAACGACAATTGCTATCAAATCAGAACTAGGACTTCCAACCTGTCTTGCACCTCACAACGCTCCATCTGCATGGAGGTTCATACGACAAACAGGACTTGATGACAAATCTATTCAGACTGCCACTATTGTTGCTGCAACTGTAGCAGCACAGCTTTTTGCTACAGATGCTATCATGTTTGGATCTTTATCTCATTCAAAGGAGGTATTCACTTCTGTGGCACTAATCGCAAATGCGATGGCATCAGCTGTTGCAGAAGCTAACAGTGCATTGGACATTGACAAATCAATCTTTGATCCACCATCGTTTGAATAGGAGGGAGAACAGAGCGTGAATCTAGAACATGATTGGCCTCCAGTTTCAGGAGACTATGAAGTAAAAGATCACTCCAGTTGCATCGCCATCTGCACTCTAGGAAAGAAAATAGAAGTCGATGCAGATTACGCGATAATAGGAACCTGCAAAACTGAGAATATTGGGATTGAACGTGTGATTATCAATATCATCTCCAATCCGAACATTAGATTTCTAATTCTTTCTGGACCAGAGGTTCCTGGTCATCTAACAGGCAGGTCTCTAAGCGCCCTCTATCACAATGGTGTTGATAGGGACACTCGAAAGATAATCGATGCAGAGGGTGCGATCCCATATATTGAGAATGTCCCACTTGAAGGAATTGACCAATTCAGAAAACAAATTGAACTCATTGAGCTGATCAACAAGAATGATCCTTCAATAATTGCAGCTAAAGCATTAGAACTTCTATCGAAAGATCCAGGGGAATATGCCAACGGAGCTATGTGGATTGAATTCAAAGCTGCTGTAAAATCATCTCGCAAATCATCAATGAGTGGGGATGTGATGCTTTTACCTGAATATGGAGTGATTCT
>VAPB010605708.1_pt1 | contig 11637 bp, 10 predicted proteins | sample 3395101 | NCBI WGS metagenome assembly VAPB01 (sample SAMN08290433, study PRJNA428436) | hydrothermal vent metagenome | isolation source: Deep-sea hydrothermal vent chimney | place: Indian Ocean: Southwest Indian Ridge | reverse complement strand
TCCCTTGATTTCTAATTTGTTTTTGACATGAATAGGTTTTTAAATTATTATAGTCAAATATGAAAAGGATACGACTCACCCAAAAAGTAAAAGCAGGCGGTTGAGCTGGTAAGGTAGGTCCGGCGGACCTAAAACAGATACTGGCAGACCTGCTTAAAAGCAGGGATCCCGGAGTCATAATAGGACCTGGTGATGATGCAGGGGTGCGTCTTTTTAAAGATGGTGCAATAGTTGAAACAGTTGACGTTATAACCCCTATTGTTGACGATCCTTATACGTTCGGAGCTATAAGCGCAGCAAACTCAATGAGTGACGTTTATGCTATGGGCGGGTCTCCTGTCTCTGCACTTGCTATTCTGGGATTTTCAGCCTGTGATTTCAGTCATACGGTCATAAAGAGTCTTTTAAGGGGTGCCGGGGACAAACTCAAAGAGGCTGGTGCATCCCTGATTGGCGGCCACAGTATTGAAGACAAAGAATTTAAATTTGGTCTTTCTGTTATAGGCAGAATCAATAAAAATAAAATCCTCAGGGTAAATGGAGCATCTGCGGGGGACATCCTTATTCTCACAAAGCCAATTGGTACAGGAATTCTGTCTTCTGCATTTAAATCCGGAGCAATTAAAAGCACTGCATTAAAGAAAGCTGTTTCTTCAATGCTTACCCTTAACAAAACTGCGTCTAAAGCCGCAAGCTCAGCAGAAGCTCATGCAGCAACTGATGTTACAGGCTTTGGTTTGCTGGGCCACGCATTAAATATGACAAACGGGACTAAACTTGATTTTGTGATTTTTCATAAAAAAATTCCTGTAATGAATAGCGTAAAAAAACTTGCATCCTCAGGCATAGCTCCTGGAGGGGCTCACAAGAATCTCGCATTTGTAAGGAATAAAGTGGTCTTTCCTAAAAACTTCCCAAAACATGCAGAACTAATTCTGTCTGACCCTCAGACGTCCGGCGGCTTGCTCATAGCCCTTCCTGAAAAAGGTTTTAATAAATTTGACCGAATCGCAAAAAAGGGGGGAATGTCTTATTGGATAATCGGTGAGGTTACAAAAGGAAAAGGGAAAATTATTGTCAGATAATTCGACAAAAAAGATGATTGCAGATTACATGGAAAAGGGATTCCTTGAAAATATTATCGATATGTTCAAACACGATAAAGGTCTGTATTCGATAATCGGGGACATTCTTGAGGATGAAAGAAGCAGAGTAAGACTCGGCACAGTAGCACTTGTCGAAACCTTGAAGGAAACCGACTTTGATCATATTGTGACTGCCATTCCCGGGATTGTAAGACTTCTGAAAAACCGGAATCCCACTATTCGCGGTGATACCGCACACCTGCTTGGTATTATAGGACATAAAGATGCCCTGCCATTTTTATTGGAGGCGTCTGACGACGAAAATGAAATGGTGAAGGAAATAATTGAAGAATCAATAGAAATAATTAATTCTTCATCTACTGCAAAGAAGACATGAAATGCATTATTCAAAAGTAGTTTCTTGTTTTAATTAAATTCGCTCGTATACGCCTGCCTGCCGGCAGGCAGGCTCATTGTTTATTTTATATCTAACTCTTCTTTGAGGAATTTCCTGAGTTATTTCCTTCCTCAACTTCTTTTTCAACCACCCTGGCTATACTAACAACCTTGTCGTTTTCAGCAAGGTTTATGAGCTTAACGCCCTGGGTGCTTCTGCCTACAATAGAGATGGCCGATGCCTTTGTTCGTATCAGCTTACCGCTGTTTGCAATGATTATTATCTCATCGTCATCTGCTACCTGGAGTACTTTAACAACACGGCCGTTTTTAGGGGTTATCTTTAAAGTGAGTATTCCCTTTCCACCTCTGCTTTGAACCCGGTATTCTTTTGATTTCGTTCTTTTCCCAAAACCCTTTTCTGTTACTGTTAAAAGCTTGGTCTTTTCATCTACAACATCTACTGAAACAACCTCGTCTTCTCGGGATCGAGTCGTATCGACCTGCTTAAACCTTATTCCTCTTACTCCGCGCGCAACCCGTCCCATCTCCCGTACATTTTTTTCGTTAAATCTTATTGAAAGGCCCTGCCTTGTGCTGAGTATGATGTCTTTTTTACCGTCTGTTAATCTTACCCCGATAAGTTCATCTTCCGGGTCAATTTTAATAGCAACAATTCCTTTAGCCCTCTGGTTGCTGAATGCTTCAAGCGCTGTTTTCTTAACAACACCTTTTTTAGTTGACATGAAAAGACAGTAGCCCCCCTTGAATTCCTTTACGGGAAAAACAGCAGTTATTTTTTCTTCTTTTGAAAGTTGAAGAAGATTAATAATTGCCTTGCCTTTTGCAGCTCTACCTGTTTCCGGTATTTGATATACCTTTAGCCAATAAAGTCTTCCAAAATTTGTGAAGAAAAGCACATAATTATGAGTTGAAGCAAGAAAAAGGTTTTCAACAAAGTCCTCTTCTCTTGTTTCCATGCCGATAAGACCTTTCCCACCCCTTCGCTGGCTCCTGTAAAGGTCCAGGGGATTCCGCTTGATATACCCTTGATGGGAAATGGTTACCACCATTTCCTCCTCTTGAATTAAATCTTCAATGGTTATTTCTTCTGTCTCGTCTGTTATCTCTGTTCGCCTCTTGTCAGCGTATTTTTTCTTTATGTTAAGAAGTTCTTCTTTTATGATGTTATCGACAAGTGCAGGACTCGTAAGAATCGAGTTAAGACGCTCAATCTCCTTTAATGTCTCCTTGTAGTCATTAACGATCTTTTCTCTTTCCAATCCGGTAAGCCTCTGGAGCTTCATATCAAGGATTGCCTGTGCCTGAATCTTTGACAGCGGGAAATTCTCAATTAAGGCTCCACTCGCTTCTTCCGGAGTCTTAGATTTGCGTATTAATTTAATAACATTATCAAGATTATCGAGCGCAACTTTAAGGCCCTCAAGAATGTGGGCTCTTTCTTCAGCTTTCCTGAGTTCAAACTTTGTCTTTCTGACAACTACATCACGTCTGTGCTGGAGAAAGAGCAAAAGAAATTTAGCAAGATTTAAAACCCTTGGCTGTCCGTTTACAATTGCAAGCATGATAACGCCAAAGGTAGTTTCCATAGGCGTATGTTTGTAAAGCTGGTTAAGAATGACCTGGGGAATCTCGCCTCGTTTTACCTCAAGTACAACTCTTATTCCGTCTCTGTCAGATTCATCTCTGAGATCAGAAAGGCCTTCGACTTTTTTCTCACGAACAAGCTGGGCAATCTTTTCAACAAGCCTTGCCTTGTTTACCTGATAAGGCAGTTCTGCGATTACTATGCGCTGACTCTTTGCATGTTCTTCGATATTTACTCTTGCCCTTATCCTTATCAGCCCTCTGCCAGTATAGTAGGCGTCAACGATTCCCTTTCTTCCGTGGATTAAGCTGCCTGTTGGAAAATCAGGTCCTTTAATCTTTTTTATTAATTGCTTAACAGCAACATCCTGGTCTTCTATCAACATCATAAGACCATCAACAACCTCCCCTAGATTATGAGGAGGTATATTTGTTGCCATTCCCACTGCAATTCCGGATGCGCCGTTGATAAGCAAATTGGGGACTTTTGCCGGCAATACAACAGGTTCTTCCGTAGTTTCATCAAAATTAGGTTTAAAATCCACCGTCTCCTTATCAATATCCGCAAGCATTTCCTCTGCGGGTTTTGTAAGTCGAGCTTCTGTATAACGATATGCTGCAGCCGGGTCTCCATCAATGGAACCAAAGTTCCCCTGACCATCGACAAGCATATAACGCATATTAAAATCCTGGGCAAGCCTTACAAGAGCATCATATACTGCAGAATCTCCGTGTGGATGATATTTTTTGAGTACTTCTCCTACCACACCCGCGCATTTAGAATATTTCTTCCCCGGCAGCAACCCTTCCCTGAACATTGCGTAAAGTATCCTGCGCTGAACAGGTTTAAGCCCGTCTTTTACATCAGGTAAAGCCCTTCCCACAATTACGCTCATTGCGTAATCAAGATAGGATACCCTCATTTCTTCTTCAATATTTACAACTAATCTCGCCATTCAAACTCCTTCTTTACTTCGCAGATAATCGCAGATGAGAAAAAGCAGATTAGCACAGATAAAAAATCTGTGATCATCTGTGTTACTTATTTATATATCCAGATTTCTCACTTCAAGGGCATGTTGTTCGATAAATTCTTTTCTCGGTTCAACCTGGTCACCCATAAGGGTAGTAAAAATCTCCTCTGCCTTAACAAAGTCCTCAATGCTTACCTGCAATAAGGTTCTTTGCTCAGGATTCATTGTTGTCTCCCAGAGCTGCCTGGGGTTCATCTCGCCAAGCCCCTTGTATCTCTGGATATTTATTCCTTTTTTTGCTATGGATAATATGTAGTCAAATAATTCTCTGGAGCTGCCGAAATTATGTGTTTCCATGTTGTGTTTAACTTTATAGGGCGGATGCCCGATCTCTTTGAGAGCCGAAAAGAGGTTTTTCAGCTCCCTGAAATCAGGTGATTTCAAAAAATTATCATCAATTGTTAGTTTCAGTCCTTCTCTCCTTAATTCAACTCTGTGGGATTGATGCTCCTCATCCTCTTTAAGCTCTTCAGATAAATCCGGGAACTCCTGCTTAAGTTTTCTTATAAGGGCGTGGATGTCTTTCTCATTTTTCAATACATCTTTATCTAAGTTATAATGCAGAAGTGCTTTGATTACTGCAGTATCGTTTTTCCTCCTGGCAAACCAATCAAGAAGTTTTTCAAACTTGGCGAGGTTCTTTATGTAAGGAATTATTGCCTTGCCGGCTAAAACGTTGCCATTGTGGATTTCAATCTCATCGGCAGCAAGCTCAAAAAGCATGTTTTCAAGTTTACTTTCACTTTGTATGTATTGTTCTTTCCTGCCTTTCTTTACCCTAAAAAGGGGCGGCTGAGCAATATACAGATAACCTTTCTCAATAATCTGAAGCATCTGCCTGAAGAAAAACGTTAGAAGAAGTGTCCGTATATGTGCCCCGTCCACATCAGCATCTGTCATAATAATAACTTTCTGATAACGGGCTTTTGTAATATCGAAATCTTCTGTTCCTATACCTGTTCCCAGTGCGGTTATCAGAATCTTTATCTCTTCTGAATTCAGCATTTTATCAAACCGCGCTTTTTCAACATTCAGGATTTTTCCTTTAAGGGGTAAAATCGCCTGGTTATGTCTGTCTCTGCCCTGTTTTGCTGAACCGCCTGCTGAGTCACCCTCTACGATAAATATTTCACTCAGACTGGGGTCTTTTTCAGCACAGTCAGCAAGCTTGCCAGGAAGACCTGTATCTTCAAGTGCACCTTTTCTTCTTGTAAGCTCCCTTGCCTTTCTTGCCGCTTCTCTTGCCCTCGATGCCTGTATTGCCTTTTCAATTATCTTCTTCAATACAGAAGGATTTTGTTCAAAATAAGCTCCGAGGGTCTCATTTACCACGGATTCCACAATCCCTTTTACCTCGCTGTTACCGAGTTTGGTCTTTGTCTGTCCTTCAAATTGCGGACTGGGAAGTTTCACGCTTATAATTCCGGTAAGTCCCTCCCGGGCATCATCTCCTGTGATGGCTTCTTTGGAATTTTTGATTAAACCAGTCGATGAAGCGAAACTATTGACCGTCCTTGTAAGTGCTGATTTAAAACCGACAAGATGGGTTCCGCCTTCTTTGGTGTTGATATTATTTGCAAAGGAAAAGAGGGTCTCAGAATAGCTGTCGCTATACTGGATAGCAACTTCTACGGCAATACCGTCTTTTTCCTTTGACACATAAATGGGTTTGGGATGTAACGTGTTCTTGTTTTTATTTAAGTGTTCGACAAAGGATATAATCCCGCCGTTGTAGAGGAATGTCTGTTCTTTATTAGTCCTTTCATCGGTTATCCTGATATCAAGTCCCTTATTCAGATAAGCGAGTTCCCTGAGCTTGTGTGCAAGGGTGTCATAATTAAATTCTATAGTCTCAAATATTTTGGCATCCGGCTTAAAGGTTATTTTTGTTCCTCTGCCCTTGGTCTTTCCTACACGGGTAAGCGGTCCTGCGGGAACACCTCTTTTGTAATGCTGCTCCCAGACCTCCCCGTTTTGTTTTATCTCAAGGTCAAGCCACTCAGAAAGCGCATTAACCACAGAAACTCCTACGCCGTGCAGGCCACCGGATATCTTGTATGCCTTGCTTTCAAATTTCCCGCCTGCGTGAAGCTCTGTAAGAGCTATTTCAGCGGCAGTCCTGCGTTTTGAATCTCCGGGATGTAGTCCTGTCGGTATGCCTCTTCCGTTATCAACTACAGTGATGCTGTCTTCGGTATGAATGGTAACTTCGACTTTATCGCAAAAACCTGCAAGTGCCTCATCGATACTGTTATCTACCACCTCGTAAACAAGATGGTGTAGTCCTTCAAAGCCTGTAGTCCCTATGAACATGGCAGGTCTTTTTCTTACAGCGTCAAGGCCTTTAAGGACCTTTATATCTTCTGCTCTATAGTCTTCTTCCGTATTTTCGATTTTCTCTTTCATTTACTCCGTTTTATAAATCAGCTGTCAGTTCTCAGTTGACAGCTTACAGTTTTATTCTGTGTCCTATTCTCACGAATTCGGATTGCCAGTAACTGTTCCCTGACCCCTGTTTTTTATACTCTCATTGGCATAACAACGCATTTATGATTTTTTTCTTTTATGCCGCAAAGAAGTGTCGGACTGAGAGGGTCCTGAAGCTCAAATCCCACAGAATCTCCACCCATTACCTGAATTGCATCTAAAAGGTAGCGAACATTAAAGCCAATTGAAATAGATTCTCCTTTATACTGGGCAGCTATTTCCTCTCTGGCTTCTCCAATGTCGGGATTTATAGAGATTAACGTTAATTTGCCCTGTTCTAAATCAAACCTTACCGCATTAGTTCTTTCTCTGCTCATTATTGAGGTTCTTCTTAATGCCCTGGAAAAGGCTACTTTATCAAGAACTGCTTTTTTCTCGTTGTCCTGAGGAATAACCTGTTCATAATCAGGGTAAGTGCCCTCTATAAGTCTTGATGTCAGGACTATATCGTCAATAACAAAAAACACATGATTTTTATTCAGACCAACCGTAATGTCCCCTTCGCTTTCCTCAAGCAGCCGCTTCAGTTCTGTTGCAGCCTTTTTCGGCAATATAAGTTTTTTCTCTTCTGACAGCGTTCCTTCAACGTCTCTCGAAATAAATGCAAGTCTATGGCCGTCAGTGCCGACAACTCTCAGTTCAATGTTTTTCTTCTTCGGGACAAAGTGCATGAGAAGGCCGTTCAGGGTATACCTGGCATCGCTGTCTCCTGTTGCATAAACAGTCTTTTCAATCATACTTTCTAATGAGCGAGCGTCTATCTTAAGCTCTTCCGAGCTATCTATCTCAGGTAATTTCGGATACTCTTCTTCAGGAAGCCCCATTAATTTAAAAGTGCTTTTGCCCGATGTCACCTTAAGCCAGTTATTTTCCTGCGCTTCCAGAAGTATGTCGTCTTCGACTTCCTTAGCTATTTCAAAAAGTTTCCTCGCAGGGATACAAAGGCTTCCTTTTGCAAGAATCTCTGTTTTAAGAGGCCCTGTAAATGCAATATCCAGATCGGTTGCTACTATTGATGCTTCCTTGGCAGCCTTCAGTAAAAAATGACTGAGAATGGGCATCGTAGTCTTTTTTTCTACTATGCCCTGAATGTTCTGCAAAGCCTTCTGTATCTCTTCCCTTTTTACCTTTAGCTTCATGACTCCCCCCTCATAATGCTTAACTTTATTTTATAATTCATTATATGTAACTTTTAATCTTTTTTATGAGATACTCAAGCTTTCCGTTAAAGTCCTCGTCTTTTTTTCTCTTGGTCTCAATCTGCCTGCAGGCATGTATAACGGTAGAATGATCTTTACCGCCGAAATGTTTACCGATGTCGGAGAGAGAAGAATCTGTAAGTGCCTTGCTAACGTACATAGCGACCTGTCTGGGAAAAGCAATGTCCCTTGATCTTTTCTTTGCTTTAATATCCTGCGGTTTGAGCCCGTAATATTCACATACTGTCTTTTGAATAGACTCTATACTCAGCACTCTTTCATCATCATCTATTATGTCTTTCAATACATCTCTTGCCATTTCTACAGTTATATCCTTCCCCGAAAGGGAGGAATAGGCACCGAGCCTTATCATACATGCTTCCAGATCTCTGATATTTGACTTCACCTTGCTTGCAAGAAAAAAAGCAACGTCCGGGGGCAACTGTATTCCTTCAATTTCAGACTTTTTGCCCAGGATTGCCACTCTTGTTTCAACATCCGGCATTTGAATGTCAGCTATAAGTCCCATGCCGAATCTCGACCGTAATCTTTCAGTAATAGGCGAAATGTCCTTAGGCGGCCTGTCACTTGAAAAAACAATTTGTTTGTGTGAATTATAGAGCACATTAAAGGTATGGAACAACTCTTCCTGTGTTCCGCTTTTACCGGCGATAAACTGGATATCATCAATTAAAAGGACATCGAGATTTCTGTATCTTTTTTTAAATTCATCCATTTTATTATTTCTCATGGAATAAACAAACTCGTTAGTAAATTGTTCTGCTGGTGAATAGAGCAATTTAATATCCTGAGACTTATCTATCAGAAAATTACCTATTGCATTCATAAGGTGGGTCTTGCCAAGACCTACACCTCCGTAGATAAAGAGGGGGTTATACGCTTTGCCCGGATTGTCAGCAACCGCCATTGCTGCTGCACGTGCAAATTGATTGCTTGGTCCTTCAACAAAAGTATCAAATATATACTTTGGGTTGAGAAAGATACCGCGACTTGCCAGTTTTGCCCGTCTATTATGTCTCTTTGTATCAATTTTTCGGAGGGCAGCGTCTTCCTGTTTTTCAAAGACTGCAAATTTGAGGCTTACGTGTTTTTTGAAAAATTGATCGAGGGTATCGGTAATTAATCCCGGGTAGTGATCCTCAATCCACTCTTTAAAGAACCTGTTTGGAACTCCAAGAGTAATATGCTCGTTTTGCAAATCTTGAAATTTGAGGGGTCTGAACCAAAGCTCAAAGGTCTGAGTGCCAACTTTCTTTTCTATGACTTCGAGGGTTTTCCCCCATGCCTCTTCTATTTCCATTATTCCTCTGTATCTTTTGTATCTTTAAAGTAGTTTTGCTTCTCCCTGGGGGGATGAATCTCTACGAGTCTGCGACAAGTTATAAACACATGTTAGTAAATTGTTGGTATTCCTGAAATATTGGTATGCCTACTAATATGGTTTATACGGCTCTATTATACTTATATCATTAGTTTGAGGCAAGTCTTTTATTATAAAAAAGGCGGGGATAAAAACGTGTATTCTTGACTTATTTAGTCTCTTGCAAATAAGAGGTTTTTCGGGGTCTTCCTCTGGGCTGTTTGGTCAAACTTATACCCAGACTCTGTTCAAGGGTTTCTATAAATAACTTATTGCCAAATGGCCGACCTGTTCTGGTGCAGGAACGAATATCGTTTATCTCGTCATCCCCGACAGCACTGTGCAAAAAGTCTACATATTCACTGCGCCCCTTTTCCCCGAAAATTTCCTCATCCAGCATTTCATCAACTGCTCCGGTAACACGGGATTTGGCACTTGAATAAAGATGTTCCTCTTCCATATCTACCAACCCGCCTCGTCTCGGGTTTTGCTCAATATATCGAACTGCCGGCCATAAATAATTTTCTCCGTCCACAACACAGGAATAATAGCGGCTCTCCCACAATCGGCCGCTCTTATTGTATTTCTTGTTGACGTACTGGGTATAACAAAGGGCAATGCCCTGCATTGTCTTTGGCAGAGAGCTCTTCTGCAAAGGTCTCACAAGTAAATGAACATGATTAGGCATTAAACAGTAGGCCAGAACAGGGCACGAGTATTTCTTTGAATAGTTCTTGAGCAGGTAGAGGTAAACCCACCTGTCCTTATCATCAAAAAAAACATCGGCTTTGTTGTTTCCCCTTTGAGTTACATGATGGGGATAACCTGCAACAACTACCCTTGCACTTCTCGGCATAAATTAAGGTTATTAAAAAATCCTTGGTCTTGTCAAGAAAAAATAGGATGTGTCCCTGTTTTTTATTGACAAAAAATCAAAAAATGGGCATTATTTACACTACTCTTTCAGGATTACTGTAAATGTTGAGGTGTTGTCCTCTCAGAAAACCAATCAGTGTAATATTGGACTTTTTCGCAATCTCCACAGCCATATCAGTAGGAGCTGCACGGCTGACAACTATCGGGATACTTGCCCTTGCTGCCTTAACAGCTATCTCTGAAGAAAGCCTTCCGCTTGAAAGCAGCAGCTTGCCCTGCATCGACATATTCTCAAGAAAGGCATAGCCTACTATTTTATCTACAGCATTATGCCTTCCGATATCTTCCGCAAAAACAATTATTCCCTTCTCATTACACAGCGCTGCGCTGTGAACACCGCCTGTGGTTCTGAAAAGCTCTGATTTTTTTTGGAACTTTTTATAGAGCTCAAAAATTACGTTGATATCAATCTTAAAATCATCCTGAGTTAGAGGCTCAATACTCTGTGATGACGTAAAAGTAACGCCTTTGGCACAGCCTGAAGTAAGGGTCACTGCAGTCTCTGCCACATCAACAGGTAAATTAACTTCTATTTCTTTGTCTTTCCAGAAAATCTCTATCCTCTCTGTACACCATGTCTGCTGCAAATCGCCATGACTTTTTTTGTCTCCAAGGAAACCCTCTGAAAGGGCAAATCCCACAACCAGCTCTCTGACCATCGTGGGAGTGCACAGCATACTCAGAATTTCTTTATTGTTTGAATAGATACTCAGCTTTTTTTCCGTAACAACGCTATCTTCTTTTTCGGAAAATGACCCATCACGGTATTCAACGATATTAATCTTCCCGGAAGAATCCATTTTTTTATTATATCAGTTTGTAATAATTGATTGGTTAGAAGCTGAGAAGTTAAGAAAATGGGAAGATTAGAAACTACCTCTGCTCTTCTATGCTATTTTTCTTCTTCGTTTTGTTATACTGAATTCATTCAGACCTTATCAGAAAAAAAGCTTAAAATGGATGACGTAAGAAAACTCAATACAGCAGCCTTTATTACCAACGCAGATGAGATAAAACATGCCTTAGTGGTCAAACATACCGGAGACTATTAATTATACCAGCCATCACACATCCCATCTCATAGGTGGGCAGAAAGGTAAAGAAGGACTTTATTGACTTAATGGGTTTCCTTAATTATAGTATAGTATTAGTTTTATAATATAAGTTTTAAAATGAAAGGAGACCATTAATGAAGAAAATATTTATTGTATTGGTGACCCTTCTTTTTGTTCTTACCTCAACCGCTGCTTTTGCTGCAAGCGACAATGACGGTATAGCCGTTATAGCGGATTTTTTAATACTAAGACCTATTGGCCTTGCCACTGTAGTAGGTGGCACTGGAATGTTTATTCTCACCTTGCCGTTAGCTGTTATTACCGGCAGTGTGGATAAGACTGCTGATGCACTTATAGTGGAACCAGTTGAATTTACATTTGTTAGAGACCTTGGAGATAACGACTAAGACTGAAAGTGGTTTAAAAGTTTCACTTTAATTTAGTTTTTTAAAGCTT
>VAPB010226348.1_pt1 | contig 11643 bp, 9 predicted proteins | sample 3395101 | NCBI WGS metagenome assembly VAPB01 (sample SAMN08290433, study PRJNA428436) | hydrothermal vent metagenome | isolation source: Deep-sea hydrothermal vent chimney | place: Indian Ocean: Southwest Indian Ridge | reverse complement strand
TATTAGTCCAGAGCGGGACGTGTCGATCGCAACCTTGCTACACCAAAGCGGCGAGTCGCAACAAATAAGCGGTCGTTTGATCGTTGCCGCGGACGGCGCAAATTCGTCCGTGCGTGACATGATGGGTATTACGGCGATGCAAACTCAGTATGGACAGCACGCGGTCATCGGCAACCTGCTGCCGGAAAAATCGCTCGAGAACGTGGCTTACGAACGATTTACGGAGCCTGGCACTCTGGCCTTGTTGCCCGCCGCGGGTGAGCGTGCCGCATTTATCTGGACAGTCGCCGAAGAACATGCGGCTTCGGTGCTGGCGCTGGATGACGAGGCATTCCTGAGCGAATTGCAATCAGCATTCGGGTATCGCCTGGGTACATTTTCGCGGGTTAGCAAGCGAGCGGCGTATCCGCTGGCGCTGAGCAAAGCACTTCGACTTACGGCAACGCGTAGCGTGCTTGTAGGCAACGCGGCACACGGCCTTCATCCCGTGGCCGCGCAAGGATTCAACCTCGGCATGCGGGACGTCGCCGCTCTGTGCGACTGTATTGCCGATGCCTGTGCCGAATCAGATGCGGACATCGGTAGTCAGGAATTGCTAAATCGATTTGCCAGTTGGCGCAGGGAAGATCAGAAGAAACTCGTGCGCTTTACAGACAGTCTCGTAAGGCTTTTCTCATCAAACAAGACGCCGGTTCGACTGTTGCGCAACGCAGGCATGCTCGCGTTCGATTTTGTACCTGGTGTACGTTCAGAATTCGCAAGACACACAATGGGCCTGGCCGGCAGATTACCGCGGTTGTCGCGTGGCGTACCGCTAAAATGAGGGCAGGCCTGGACATCGTTGTCGTCGGTGCCGGTGTGACTGGACTCACGGCGGCGGCTTTGCTGGCTCAGAGTCAGTGCGCAACAGACTTGCGTATAACGATCGTCGATGCAGCCAGGCGACCGGCCTGGGATTTGAATAGCGATGTTGCGCTGCGGGTCTCGGCGATATCCTGTGGCTCTGCAGTGTTGCTGGATCGCATCGGCGCGTGGTCAATCATTGAAGCATCGCGTGTCTGCCCGTATGACCATATGCGCGTGTGGGATGAGGCGGATGAGCCGTCGGGTGCGTCGACATTGCGCTTCGATGCCGAAGAATTCGCTGTTCCGCATCTGGGTTACATCGCCGAGAATATTCTCGTCCGACACGCATTACTTGCGGTGCTGGACGACCTGAACGTCGATTTGCTCTTCGAAACGCCAATAGCCAGTGTCAATATCGGTGCGACACGTCATAGCGTGGTTTTGCGATCCGGGGCGACGCTGGAAACGGATTTGATTGTAGCTGCGGATGGCGCTCGGTCGCTGGTCCGGGAGTCTGCTGGAATCGGGGTTGATCGTCTGTCCTATGCTCAGACAGCGTTCGTCACACACTTGAAGCCCGAACACAGCCACAACGGCACTGCATGGCAACGATTCCTGCGGGACGGACCGCTTGGCCTGTTGCCGCTCTCCGACGGTCGAATTTCGGTCGTCTGGTCAACGACACCGGGCACTGCCGAAAGCGCGTTGCAATGCAGTGACGAGGAACTCGGGACAATGCTGACCGAGGCGTCTGACAATGTGCTCGGCAAGCTCGAAGTGAGCGGCCCCCGGGGCGCGTTTCCGCTGGCCGCGCAACAGGTCGACGACTATGTCAGGCGCGGCATTGCATTGATTGGTGATGCGGCGCACACCGTGCATCCGCTTGCCGGTCAGGGCGCCAACCTCGGTCTGCAGGACGCGAGGGAGCTTGCGGCCGTCATTCTCGCCGCGCTGGACGCCGGTGAGCATCCGGCGGACCGGCCCGTCCTGCGTCGCTACGAGCGTGCACGCAAGGGCGCGAATGCGACGATGATGCACGTAATGACTGGTCTCAATCGCCTGTTTGCTTCAGACTCCTCAGTCCTCGGCGAGCTCAGGCGGGCCGGCATGCAGCTGTTCAATAACAGTGGGCCGGTAAGAGAACGGGTTGTCGGCGTCGCGCTGGGCGTTGGCAGACGACGATGAGCCCGCTCGGCGGTATTGGGGGATACCATGAAGCAAAGGTACGTCTTCGCTCTTGCGATTTTGCTGACCATCATCGGTACGAGCGTATTCGCCTACAAGTGGCGTATTCTCGGCTTCCCGGTTACTGCGAATCAGGAAACCCCGGTCTGGACCATTGAATCTGCGATCAGTTTTGATAGCGGCCCCGGTTCCATCAAGGTCAATCTGCTCATACCGACACTGACACCCGGTTTTCGCAAGTTGAACGAGAACCCCGTGTCGCGCGGTTACGGTTTCAGCCTGAATTACGGCAGTGGCGGTCGCGAAGCGCAATGGGCCGTGCGTCGCGCGGACGGACCACAGACGATTTACTACCGCATCTCGATTTACGAAGACTCACAAGTAGATCAGCAGGATACGACGCCGCCGTTTCCGCCGCGACCCGTAATCATTGAGCCATTCAAAACCGCCGTTGATGTAATCGTCAGTGACGTACGCGAACAGTCGGCGGACGCCGAGTCTTTTACGTCGGAGTTGTTACATCGCATGAATGATCCGTCGCCAGATCCGAATATCGATTTGTTGCTGTCGGATGTGTCGAATGATACCGATTTCGTGGAAGTAGCCACGATGCTGTTGGCCGACGCGCGAATTCCCGCACGAATGGTGCATGGTTTTCCGCTGTCAGGTCGGCAACGACACGCACAGCCCGTTACGTGGCTGGAAGTACACGATGGTGACCGCTGGCGTTATTTCAATCCGGCAACCGGCGCGGAGAATATGCCGGATCGTTTCCTGATCTGGTGGCGTGGCAACGAAGCGCTCGTGAACGTCGAGGGTGGCAGCAATGTGAAGGTCGAATTTGCCGTGCAGGAAAACCATGTTGATGCGATTGCAATCGCTAGGACCCAGGCCAGCCGGGACAGTTCTCCGTTGATCGACTTTTCACTGTACACCCTGCCTATCCGAACGCAGGCGGTATATGGAGTGTTGCTGATGATCCCGATTGGCGCGCTGGTAATGGTCTTGATGCGCAACTTTATCGGAATCGATGCCTTTGGCACGTTCATGCCGGTCCTGATCGCGCTGGCGTTTCGGGAAACGAAATTGATCTGGGGCGTCATCCTGTTCACATTGCTCGTAACGCTCGGGTTGAGTATTCGATTTCTGCTTGAGCGATTGCGACTACTGATGGTGCCCCGGCTAAGCGCTGTTCTGATCGTTGTCGTGTTATTGATGCTGGTCATCAGCCTGGTGTCGCACAGACTCGGAATGGAAACAGGATTGTCAGTCGCCCTTTTCCCGATGGTGATTATTGCCATGACCATCGAGCGAATGTCAGTCGTGTGGGAAGAGCGCGGCGCCGCGGATGCATTGCGCGGTGCGTTCGGCAGTTTGCTGGTTGCGGTTGCAGCTTACGTTGGCATGGGACTGACGTGGCTCGAGCATCTGATATTCACGTTTCCGGAACTCTTGCTGGTCGTTCTGGCGTTGGTGGTGCTGGCGGGCCGCTATACGGGGTATCGATTGCTCGAACTGAGCCGTTTCAAGGTGTTGGCGGGCAACTAATGTTTCGCGTCGCCAAACAACTCCGTGACGCAGGCGTTCTGGGGCTTAACGAGCGCAATGCCGACTTCATCATGCGGCTGAATCCACGCAGCTTGTATCCGTGCGTGGATGACAAGGCAATTACGAAGGAACTCGCGCTTCAGGCCGGAATGGCTGTGCCGGATCTATATGGCGTTATCCGCAATCAGGGCGAGGTTCGGCGATTCGGCGAGATCGTCGAGAATCACGAAAGTTTCGTCGTCAAACCCGCGCAGGGCAGCGGTGGGGACGGGATCCTGGTTGTAACAGGACGAAGTCTGCGCAAGCGTGACAGTTTCCGGTTGTCGAGCGGCGTGTTGATCTCGGAAGCAGAAATTCATCACCACATCGCAAACACTATTAGCGGCCAATACAGCCTTAGCGGAAATTCGGACAAGACGCTGATCGAGTATTGCGTCAGCTTCGATCCGACATTCGCGGCGGTCAGCTACCAGGGTGTGCCGGACATACGGGTGATTGTATATCGAGGCTATCCGGTTATGGCAATGGTCCGCCTGCCGACTCGGGCGTCGGATGGCAAGGCGAATCTGCATCAGGGTGCGGTCGGTACCGGCGTTTGTATGTCCAGTGGTGAAACGCTGACAGGTGTACTCGGCAATGTCGTTGTCGATGAGCACCCGGATACAGGCGCTCTGATTTCGGGTCTCATCATCCCGCAATGGGACTTCATTTTGCAGTCTGCGGCACGTGGTTATGAAGTAACCGGTCTTGGCTACCTCGGTGTTGACATGGTGATCGACCGCGACAAAGGACCGCTGATTCTCGAGATGAACGCGCGGCCGGGACTCAATATTCAGATTGCCAATTGCACGGGTCTTGCGTTGCGGCTTCGGCGCATCGACGAAATTCACAAATCCAATGATTCACCGGAGCAAAGGGCGCGAATTTCGCGTCGCGAATTTCCGGCTAACCGGCAAACGTCAATGAGGTTTGATATGTAACGGGTCGTCACGGGCCCCTACGGTAGTTGCGTCGCGACCCACGCATCCATTCTTTGTTCGAGTAAGTCTAGCGGCAGCGCGCCGGCGCCGAGCAACTCGTCGTGGAAAGCGCGAATGTCGAAATCATCGCCAAGCCGGGTCTTTGCGGACTCTCGCAGCGACAGGATTTTTAGCTGACCGATTTTGTAGGCGAGTGCCTGACCGGGATTACCAATGTAGCGGTCTATCTCGTTGATGATATCGTGCTCGGTCTTGGCGGCATTGTCCTTGAAAAAATCGATGGCCTGCTGTCTCGTCCATCCCTTGTAGTGCAAGCCGGTGTCGACGACGAGTCGCACGGCGCGCCACATTTCATACGTCAATGCGCCGAAACGGGAGTAGGGTTCCTTGTAAAGCCCGAGTTCGTAGCCGAGGCTTTCGCTGTAAAGTCCCCAGCCTTCCACAAAGGCTGTGAATCCCGAGAAACGGCGAAAGTTCGGCATCTTGTCGAGTTCCTGTTGCAGCGCAATTTGCAGGTGATGACCGGGTACTGCTTCATGCACGGACAGAACTTCGATTTCGTACTTCGGGCGAACGCCGGGCATGTAAAGGTTGACCCAGTATGTCCCGGCGCGACTGCCGTCCGCGGCCGGCCGAGAGTAGTACGCCGTTGTGGTGTCCGGCGCGGTCGCCGCCGGAATTGGTTTGACGCCATAAGGCATGCGCGGCAATTTGCCAAAAAGATTGACCAGTTCAGGATCGATGCGCTTGCAGGTCGCACGATAGGCTTCGAGCAGGTCATCGGGATTGTCGAAGTAAAACTGTGGGTCTGTGCGCAAGAAATTCAGGAATTCAGCAAAATCGCCATCGAAATCGACCTCATCAATGATCAACTGCATCTCGTCGCGGATTCGCCGGACCTCATTCAGACCAAGCCGATGAATCTCGTCCGGTGTCATATTCGTCGTCGTGTAGTTGCGAGCAAGAAATTCGTACCAGCTGCTGCCATTGGGCAGGTTCGATAAACCAACGCTGTCGCGGCTGGCAGGCAGGTAGGTACGCTCAAAATAGCGCGCAAGTTTCCGATAGGCGGGAACCACAATTTTCTCAATGGTTTCAACAGCGCTCTCGCGCAAACGCCGTTGATCCTCCGCGTTAATCGAGTCGGGCATCTCGGCAAATTCTTCGTAGAACGGGCTGTCTGCTGCAACCGCAACGAGTTGCGTTTCGATCTGGTCCGGAACTCGCTCCATCAGAATGGCAGGCGCAACGTAACCCTCTTTTCTGCCGTGCTCGGCGCGTTTGATTGTCTGCTCGATGACCGTGCCGACCTTGCTCATTCGTTGCAACCAGTCCTCGAAATCCTGGACCGTCGCAAGACGAATACGCGACGCAGTTTGGTTTAACGTTTGCACGCCGCCGCGATGACTGAAGGGCAGCAGGTAAGCTTTAAATTGGTGTTCGTCAACGTCACTTTGTAGTTTGCGCCGGAACAACTCGTAATTCAGTTGATCGGCCGTCGACATTTTTCGGTGATCGATCGCATACAGACGCCGGAGGAAATCACGATACCTCACATGCCGGTTTTCGACAGCGTCGAGGCTCTGGTCGGTCCATTGGTCGTTGTAACGGCGGTCTCCGAGCGATGACGCAAACGTGGGGAAATCGACCATGCGATTTTCCCAATCCTCATCCAGCAATGCTTTGAAATCGGCCGTGGTGTCTGCGTTGACAGGGCCCGCGAGCAGAACGGCGAAAATGGCGCCAAGAATCGTGACAGCTTGGTGTTTCATTGCTTATTTCCCGGTGAGAGGGCCGCATTGTGTCGGTCTGTCGCGCCGCTGGCAACCGTGTTTCGCTGGCGCGAGCACGAGTCATTGGCTATGATGGCGCGCACTAATCGACAGCGTACACAGAAGAGATCCCGCGAGAAACGGGACGCCGAAGGCGCAACATGCCCGGAAACGCTCAGGCAGAAGGACTGTGTCCGCTGATTAGCTCTGGAGAGTGGTCGCGAGCGGCCCACCGAAGGGGTATGTGGTTCGGCAAGGCCTTCGGCCAGCGGCCATTGATCTCTCAGGTTTACGAGGACAGAGGGGCGGCAGACCAGTTGGTCTGCCGCCCCGTTTTTTACTCCGGAGTGCACATGGGATTCAAAACGCCATTACACGACAAGCACCTCGAAGCCGGCGCCCGGATTGTCGACTTTGGTGGCTGGGACATGCCGGTCAACTACGGCTCCCAAAAAGAGGAGCATCATGCCGTGCGAAATAATGCCGGCGTATTCGATGTATCCCACATGACGATTGTCGATCTCACGGGTGATCGCACCCGGAAATTCCTGCGTGTGCTGCTTGCCAATGATGTGGCGAAAATCAATGATCCGGGCAAAGCCTTGTATACCTGCATGTTGAATGAGGCGGGCGGTGTTATTGACGATCTGATCGTCTACTATTTTGATGCATCAAATTACCGGCTGGTCGTCAATGCGGCTACGCGCGATAAAGATCTTGCGTGGATCCGCAGTCAGGCCGCAAACTTCGATGTCGACGTCAACGAACGTGCCGAGCTTGCGATGCTTGCCGTGCAGGGCCCGAATGCCAGGGAGCTGGCCGCGTTGGTTGTCGATGAAGAGTGGCGTGAACAAGCGCTGGCTATGCGTCCGTTCTATGGCATGCATGCCGGAGACTTGTTCGTGGCCAGAACAGGCTATACCGGCGAAGACGGATGGGAGATCGTGATGCCCGCGGCGAGGGCCGGGTCGATCTGGAATACTTTGCTTGCCGCCGGTGTCGTGCCCTGCGGTCTCGGCGCACGGGACACCTTGCGACTTGAGGCGGCAATGAATCTGTACGGTACCGACATGGACGAAAATGTGTCACCGCTCGAAGCAGGACTCGGCTGGACGATTGCATGGGACCCTTCTGATCGCATGTTCATCGGACGCGATGCGCTGCAGAAAAAACGCGCGGAGGGCGGCAAAAAACGCTTCGTCGGACTGTTGTTGGAAGGCAAGGGTGTGCTGCGGGGCCTGCAGCGAATCGTCGTCGACGGCATTGGCGAAGGCGTGATCACATCTGGCGGCTTCTCGCCGACGATCGAACGGTCCATCGCGCTGGCGCGGGTGCCGGCCGGTGACTACGAAAATGCGAAGGTCGACATTCGCGGGAAACTGCTGGATGTGCGAATCGTAAAGACACCATTTGTTAGAAACGGACAAATACGTATCGACGTTTAGGCGCGGTACCTGTCACCAAGAACAGCGGGGAGAGCTACGATGAATGAAATGCCTGGAGATCTGCAATACACGAAAGAGCACGAATGGTTGCGCCGCGAAGATGACGGCAGTGTCACGCTTGGGATTACCGATCATGCACAGTCCGCACTTGGCGACCTTGTTTACGTCGAACTGCCCGAGATCGGTCAGGAGCTCGAGGTGGACGGTGAGATGGCCGTTGTCGAGTCGGTCAAGGCCGCCTCCGATGTTTATGCACCGCTTTCCGGCAGCGTACTGGCGGTCAACGAAGCGCTTGAGGACGATCCCGAGAAGATTAATTCGGATCCTTACGGCGATGGCTGGATTGTAAAACTACAACCTGCCGGGGAGGTCGACGAGTCCAGCCTGATGTCGCCCGACGACTATCAGACCCTGCTTGACGAGCTGGACGACTGAGATGCCTTTTATTCCGCACACCAGCAAAGATACCGATGAAATGCTGGCCGCTATCGGTGCGCCTGATCTGGAGGCGCTTTTTGACGAGATTCCGGTCGAACTCAAGATTGACTCGTTGAGCCGTGTGCCCGAGGCCATGTCGGAAATGCAAATCTCCCGGCTAATGCGCGAACGCGCAGCGATGGATGGGGCACCACTGTGCTTTATCGGCGCTGGTGCGTACGAGCATCATATTCCCACGGCCGTTTGGGACATCGCGACGCGTGGCGAGTATTACAGCGCCTACACACCCTACCAGGCCGAGGCGAGCCAGGGCACGCTGCAGACGATCTACGAGTACCAGACGATGCTCACGGAGTTGACAGGCCTCGATGTCAGTAATGCGTCGCTGTATGACGGCGCATCCGGGCTGGCGGAAGCGGTTCTTATGGCCGTACGCAGCAACCGTGGCGTGAATTCGCGACGTATTCTGCTCGCGCCGGGCGTCAACCCCGTTTATGCACAAGTTGCGAAATCGATTGCGGGTAGTCAGGACATTACATTCGAGTCTCTTGCAATGGATAGCCGCAGCGGCAACGTAGCCTTCGATGATCTCGATGACAGCGCAGACCCGGTCGCTGTCGTCATTCAACAGCCGTCGTTTCGTGGCACGCTGGAGGATGTCGACCGCCTCACCAACTGGGCGCAAGAACTCGGCGCGATCGTTATTGCGATCGTCAACCCTGTATCTCTGGCGTTGCTCAAAGCACCCGGTCAATGGGGTGACAACGGCGCCGATATTGCCTGCGGCGAAGGGCAGCCGCTCGGTGTGCCGCTGTCTTCAGGCGGTCCCTATTTCGGATTTATGACCAGCAAACAAAAGCACGTCCGCCAAATGCCGGGTCGAATCGTCGGCCGAACCACGGACCTCGATGGCAAGCCCGGATTTACACTGACCCTGCAGGCCCGCGAGCAACACATACGGCGTTCGAAGGCGACGTCCAATATTTGTACGAACCAGGGCCTCATGGTAACGGCAGCAACCATCTACATGTCGCTGCTTGGCTTTGAAGGTCTCGTCCGTGTGGCGTCACAGTCGCACCTGAATACGACGCGGCTCGTTGACGGTTTATGCGCTCTGGACGGAGTTGAGCGCCTGTTCGAGGGCCCGTACTTTCACGAGGTGGCGCTGAAACTCGATCGGCCCGTCGGCCCGGTACTCGATGCGCTGGCACAAAGAAACATTCTGGGCGGGCTCGATATTTCGAGTCATTCGCCGAGCCCGGGGAACGTACTCCTGGTCTGCGCGACGGAGACCAAGACCGAAGAAGATATTGACGCGTACATCAATGCGATGCGCGAAATCCTTGATACACAATCGTTGAGAAGCGCATGAGCGGAACAATTATTGCAAAGATCACGTTCGAGAGTGGCGACTACCGCACGTACGGTGAACTTCCGGCTGTTGGCAGTCGCGCCCCCGACATCATGCTCGTGAACACGAAGCTGCAAAACGTGTCGTTCGCGAACTGGATGGGCATGCGCAAAATCATGAACATCTTCGTCAGCATCGACACGTCAATTTGTGCCAGGTCCGTGAAGGAATTCGATCGCCTGGGCACCGGTATCGATGATCTGGCGATGCTAATGGTGTCCTATGATCTGCCGTTCGCTCACAAGCGTTTTCAGGAACAGAATGATTTGCAAAGTGTCGTTGGCCTGTCGGCGATTCGACACGCCGGTTTCGGCGAGAATTACGGCGTGCAAATCGTCGAAGGTCCGCTCGCCGGCATGTTTTCGCGTGCCGTCGTTGTCATTGATGAGAACAACACAATCGTTCATCACGAGCACATTGAAGATATTTCCACCGAACCCGATTACTTTGCGGCGTTTCGTGCATTGGGTATCGAGGTCGAGTAATGGAAAATTCAATGGACAAGCTGATTTTCGAAAAGTCGCGATCGGGCCGACGGGCTTTTGCGCAGGCGCCGAGTGAGGAAAGCGTTGTTGATATTCCCGACGCATTCCGGCGGGTCGACAAGCCACGGTTGCCCGAGGCGTCGGAGTTGCAGGTCGTGCGTCATTACACACGCTTGTCGCAAAAGAATTTTTCGATTGATACACAATTTTATCCGCTTGGCTCATGCACGATGAAGTACAACCCGCGCGCATGCAACGCGCTCGCATTGTTGCCGGGCTTTGCCGGTCGACATCCCCTGGGCCCGACAAGTCATGGTCAGGGATTCCTGCGCTGCATGTATGAACTCCAGGAGATGCTTGAGGATGTAACAGGCATGAAAGCAGTCTCGTTGACGCCGATGGCCGGAGCGCAGGGTGAGCTGGCCGGTGTTGCGATGATCAGGGCCTACCACAAGGCACGCGGTGACCATGAGCGCAACGAAATACTTGTGCCCGATGCTGCACACGGCACGAACCCGGCGACAGCAACGATGTGTGGCTGCGTGGTGAAAGAGATTCCGACGCTGCCGGACGGTGATATCGATTTTGAGGCGCTGAAGACAGTGCTCGGCCCGCGGACAGCGGGCATCATGTTGACGAATCCATCCACGCTCGGCGTATTCGAGCGACGCATCGCCGACGTTGCGAATCTCGTACACGATGCCGGTGGCCTGCTTTATTACGACGGTGCGAATCTGAATGCCATCCTGGGCAAAGTTCGGCCGGGCGACATGGGCTTCGATGTCATTCACATGAATTTGCACAAAACGTTCTCGACGCCACACGGGGGCGGCGGCCCCGGCTCCGGTGCGGTTGGCGTCAACGATCGGCTGTTGCCGTTCATGCCGATTCCGGTCGTCGGCGCCCGGGAGACAGGCGGAAAAACAGCGTATGGCTGGTTGTCGGAAGCCGACCTGCCGCAAAGTATCGGCCGCCTGTCAGCCTTTATGGGTAACTCGGGGGTTTTGTTGCGCGCGTACGTTTATATGCGCATGGTCGGTCGCGATGGCATGCGGCGCATTGCCGAATATGCCACGTTGAATGCCAATTACCTGCAGGCGAAATTGTCAGAAGCAGGCTTCGAACTCGCATTCCCGGGGCGTCGTGCCAGCCATGAATTCATCATCACGCTCAAAAAAGAGGCGAAAACGCTGAATATGACGGCCATGGACGTCGCCAAGGCCTTGCTCGACCGAAATTATCATGCGCCGACGACGTATTTCCCGCTACTGGTGCCGGAATGTCTGCTAATCGAACCAACCGAGACGGAAAGCAAGGAAACACTGGACGGGTTCGTCGATGCGATGATCGCGATTGCCGAAGACGCGCGCGACAACGGCGTCAGTTACAAAGAAGCGCCGTATACGATGCCGGTACGCAGGCTTGATGACGTCAAGGCTGCACGGCAGCTCGATATCCGTTATCGGCCCGAGTAGCGAATTGGAAAATTGGGAACCGGGACGTCCTGTACCAGTCCCTAATAGTCTAGTATTC
>VAPB010065497.1_pt1 | contig 11647 bp, 10 predicted proteins | sample 3395101 | NCBI WGS metagenome assembly VAPB01 (sample SAMN08290433, study PRJNA428436) | hydrothermal vent metagenome | isolation source: Deep-sea hydrothermal vent chimney | place: Indian Ocean: Southwest Indian Ridge | reverse complement strand
GTTGAATCCTGATATAGAGCCAATGATTCCCCGGCGATGATACCAACAACAGTATATAACTCACTGGCTGGAGTCAATTCCGGACCGGTTATCTCTGGTTGAACTGTGGTTTCAAGTGACAATCCATCCGGGTTGGGTGTTGGTGTATCAATTCTAGGTTTTTTCCTTGTGGAAGCTGCCTGACAAGAGGTCAGGATTAACAGCAGAAATAGTGGAGTTGAAATCCTGATAAATAAATTTCGTGATGATTGATTATTCTTCACACTAAAGGTTTTCATAATATTGGCAGAATGAGTTTAAAGGGCATTCTGTGCAAATTGGTCTCCTGGCTTTACAGATTTCCCTGCCGAGCCGGATCAGGTTCAAATGAACAGGATAATAGGATTCAACTGGAAATTGTTCTGCCAGAAAGGAGTGAGATTTACTAGGGGTCATCTTTTCCGGGCGGATGCCCAATCTGCCGGTCACCCGGTGAACATGGGTATCGACAGGGAAGGCAGGCATTTCAAGGGAGAACAATAACACAATTGCTGCTGTTTTTGGTCCAACACCCTTAAGTTTTTCCAGCCATTCAGCTGCTTCCTGGCTGGTTTTGGTCCTTAAGAAATCCAGCTCAATTTTCCCGCGTTCTTCAGTAATCACCCGCAGGGCATTCTGGATTGCAGGTCCTTTTTGATTGGCCAGCCCGGCAGTTCTTATCGCTGCGATTACCTGGTTCTCCTGTGCATCACGAACACCTTCCCAGGTAGGATATCCCTCCCTGAGGGAATCATAGGCAATGTCGCGATTGATATCATTGGTATTCTGGGAGAGGATAGTGGAAACCAGTTCGGCAACAGGTGACAAGTGTGGGCGCCAGACAGGCAAACCAAACTCTTCCAACAGCATCTGATGTGCTTTTTGTGCAAGAGTTCTTGTGTTCATGAATTAGCTGTATTGTAATTGAAAACAGGGTTTTCCTTCACCGGTAACGATTTGGCATGAATTTCTGATTTCAACGACCGGTCCCAGGTCAGCAAGCTCCTTTGTTTGTTCTGTCGAAAGAACTTTTAGCTGCAGCAGGATCTCGATCATAACTGCTCTTCTGGCACGTTTACCCTGGTCTCCGTCAGCGATTTTCATAACGATACCAAGGGCTGGTGATCCTAGTTTGATCGCATCGGGAAATATACCGATCGCCTGATAAGCCTCGGCACCAGATTTTGATACCAATTTTCCCTTTGCTGCATTCATCAACCTGGTATCAAATCTTCCGGGGCCGGCCACAAGATATGGGTTTTTTACAATTGATCGGGTAATCAGCTGGCAAGCAGCTTTTCTTGAGGTTGATAAAGTAGAAGGATCTAAGAGCTTTGCCCATCCCAGAGCAGCGTTATAAAGGGGCATCGCAAAAGCAGGCACTGAACAGCCATCCCGTCCTAATTGGATCTTTGAAGGATCAAGCCCGCACATCTCTGCCACTGTGCTGATTATCAGTTGTTGAATGGGATGTTCGGGTTCAGTGTAATCCCGGATTGGTATGCCCATGAGCTTTCCCAGGGCAAGCATCCCGGTATGTTTTCCTGAGCAATTATGATGGTTCTGGGTTGGTGCAAGTCCTTGATCCCTTAATTTCGCCCTGACAGCCTGGCTCAAGGGCTGGTGTGTACAGCATAATAAATCGGCTTCAGTAAAGCCGATTTTTTTCTGAAGTCGGTTGATGGTTTTAAGATGGATATCAGTGCTTGAATGGGAAGCACAGCACACAGCGATCTCCTCACCGGACATGTTGAATTTTTCAACTCCCCCTTTTTCTATAAGGGAAAGTGCCTGGAGAGGTTTTGCTGAAGAGCGGAGGAAACACACCGATTGGGGGTCACCATACCAGGCGAATAATTTGCCTGAGGGATCTACAACAGCGATAGCTCCATAGTGGATGGATTCAGCTACACCTCCCCTCAGAGTGTGAAAGAGGGGTAAATAGCCGGGTTCAGCCTGCTGCCGAGGATTATTCATCGTATTTGCCAAGGAGGTTCAACATAGAGTTTTTATTTCCCATCCTCATCGACTGAGGGGAAATAGTTTCTGAGGTAATACTGGGATAATCCGTACTTAAGCCGCTGTAAGAAAAAATCTCTGTCCCTTTTCAGGAAAGTAAATTCATCCATGAATTTATCTGCCAGAGCTGAGACGTCTTCCACTGCTGCCCTGCGGTTTGCTAATTTATCAATTCGGCGGTGAATTTTCCGGAATGATTTTTTTAGATCCTTAATATTATCCATGGTGACTGGGCCGCCCCGACCGCTGATTATGGTATAGTCCCGGAATCTGGGTTTCAGCAAAATATCCAACGTATCGATCCAAGTAGTTAGATTGGCTTTGCTCAAAAAGGGAGGTCCTTTTAGAACTACAGTATCGCCAATAAAAACCACCTTTTGTTCAGGGAGTATCGCCCAGCTGGATCCGGGGCGGGGACCTGGATGATGTTCCAGTATAACGGGTTCTTCTGCCCAGTGAAACTGCATCTTATCTGAGAAAGTTATATCAGGGATCAACCATTGCATCCCTGGTGTGTCCGGGTACCTTTCCCAGGATGAGCCACTTTCCAAAATTGGGCCGCGATATATGGCTGATTGATCTTGGAGGGTTATTGCTGCATCCCGGTGGGTAATTACCGGGCAATCGAGGTTTTTTGCGCCAATTGTTCTGTCAGGGTGATCATCAAGGCAGACCACAACCTTATGAATGGTTCCCTGGCTGCGATTCAACAAAGTTGTTTTCCATCGATGTCCATCTTCTGGTCGGAGGGGAGCGTCGATAAAGATCATCCCCCGGGAGAGTAAGATCGCACCAATTGTGGCTCCTGGATAGGTCTCCTCATAATAAATCCCGGGTCTAATTTCTTGCATTGATGCTCCTTAAAATTAGCATGAATTTTTCTTGATATAACAAAGGAATGATATTATTTTACTGCTGGAATGGTAAATGAAAATTTAGCTCCCCCCCTGGGGATATTTTCAACCCAGATTCGACCGCCATGACCTTCAATGGCTAATCTGCAGAATGCCAATCCTAATCCTAACCCTTTAATTCTCTCGTCTGGATGTATTCGGGTATATTTATCAAAGATGTGGTCTATGTAATCTGGATCTACACCAGGACCTGAATCCAGCACCCAGAACAGTGTGTCCTTTCCATCTTTTTTAACACCAAATTCTATTTTTCCATTGGTCGGGGTAAACTTGACCGCATTTTGAAATAAATTGATTAAAACCCGTTCGAGCATATCGCGGTCGGCGGTGATTTGTGGGATCTTCCGGGCCAGGCTAATACTCACTGAGTGTTTTTTTGCTTTTGCCTGGGTTATGAGAGCTTGTCGGGCATTTTGAATGAGATCCTCTGGATTGATTAATTCCTGGTTGGTGACCTCCCGTCCACTTTCCAGTCGGTTAATATCCAGGAGAGATTTGGTCAGACGCTGAATTCTTAATGTTGATCGGTTGGCGATATCAAAAAGGGATTGGATCTCAGGGTCGTCCGCTCCGGGGAGAGAAGCCTGGATAATATCCAGGCTTGAGATCACATTGGAGAGTGGTGATCTGAGATCATGAAAAATCATTGAAGTCAAATCTTCACGGAGCTGGTCCAGTTTTTTCCTCTCTGAGATATCCCTCAGTATCCACTGCAAGCGGTTTTCATCACCAATCTGGATCCGGAAAACGCTGACATGGATCGGAATTTCTGCTTCTTTACTTGTTTTCAAATTGGATTCGTATGTTTGCGATTGACCTTCCCGGAGATTGGTATATTCTTTTCCAACAATATCCCAATTGATGTCATGAATATCACTGATCGATAACGAGTGGAGTTTTTCCTGGGAGTACTGGCTGGCTATCAAGGTTTGGTTATTCGTTTCGATGATATTTCCAGATAAATCAGTGATGATGATTGGATCGCCGCTGTTTTCAAATAAGTCATGATAACGAATATGGGCGGTCTGTAAATCTTCGTAGAGTTGAGCGTTTTGAATAAAGGAGCCTGCAAGGCTGCCAATTCCAGAAATAATCTGAAGGGTATCGGCCTCGAAATGTCCTGAGTCGGGATTAATTGCCTCTACAACACCCAATATCCTATCAGGAATAAAAATGGGTGCGGCTATGATTGATTCAACTGAAATATCTGAATAGAGTTGTTTGGTTTTTGAGAATCGGGGGTCTGATTCAGGGTCTGTTACTATTTCTCCCTCACATTTTTCGGCGACTGAGCCGGCAATCCCTTCCCCAACATTGATCTTCTTTCCTATCAGAGATGTATGAAGATCAATTGATTTATGGATTGCGGCTTTGTATTCAAGGATATCTTCATTTCGATCAATTAAAGACAAGGTTACTGCCTCAACCTGCAAAGCTTCTTGGATCTCCTGGAGAATGGTCTCCAGGACAATTTCCAAACGCAATGTGGAAGACATGGCAGTAGCGCTGTTTGCTAGAGCTGTCATAACCCGGGCTTGCCGCTGGCTTTCACCAAATAGCTGGGCGTTTAATACTGCAATACCTGCCTGGTCGGCGATTGCCTGAACCAGGGAAATATGTTCTCTCTGAAGGTAATTTGGTTCAGGATGCGCCAAAGTGATCACACCTACCAAATCGTTCCGTACCATAATAGGCAAAGCAACAACGGATTTCGCTCCCCTGGCGGTGTCGTCATCGTCAGGTCGTCGAAGCCAGCGTTCATCATCACTTGTGTCTGGAATATTTACTGAGTCTCGATTTTTGACAACCCAACCAGCCAGGCCTTCATCCAAAGTTGAACGCAGCTGTTCATTGGTGTGGTAAATAACCTGATCTTGGATGATTATGGCGGATTCAACTGGGTTTTCATTCTCATCCAATATGATAATGCTGCCGCTGGTTGCTCCAATTGTTTTAAGAGAAAGTGATAAAACACGCTCCAAAATAGTCGACAGGTCCAGCGTTGTGGCAATTTCTCGGCTGATGCGGTACAACAGCTCAAGAGATGCTCTTGGGGTGGTTTTATGAAACTGGTTAGGGGGTATTTTATTAGTGGTCATAAAAGGGATCTCATCACTATTATTTTAACTTAAACACCGGATGATATTCTTCATTAAATAAAGGTGATTTTCCTTAATAATATTCTCGATCTTCTCAAAAAGTTGTATATTTTACCAGGATTGATTGATGATTGAACAGATACTGAATCTGACGGGATAATAATTTCCCTGAGTATAGCACACTCCAACCAGCCCGCACAACTTGAGTGAACAACTTGAGTGAACAAAAGTTATGAGTTTGTTCGGAGATTAGCAGTCAAGCTTTACCTAAGGTTGCAATTGGGGGAGCTGAAGCATCAAGTCTTCAATTGTCAATTTAAGATTGGCATTTTTCTTTATTAATCCCTGAGCCCTTTTAAATAAACCCAGAGATCTCATTGCCGTAGGGAGGTCAATCTCCTTCAGGATCTTTTTGAGATCTTCTTCCCTATCAATATTTGTGATGGGAGATTGAGCATTACCCGCTTGGATCATCACATCATGCCAGATTGAAAACCAGAGATTCAACAGCTCTTGAACCTGATGGGGGTTTGAGGTAATTTGTGAGGCATAGGCAAATCTGTCAACTGAATTACCAGCCAGAATATTGAGGTGATCGTCTAAAAGAGTTGATCTGCGTTCGAGTGCTGATGAATCTTGATGGTAGGTTAAGGCAAGTTCAGGTTTGCCTCCTGATATATGGGCTAGCAGCTTTGCCTGATCTGCAGGAACTTGATAAAGCTCCTCTAAACCTTGCCTTATAATCCTGCTTGGCACTGTGTTCAATTTTATTTCTTCGCACCTGGAGATGATTGTTTCCAGAACAGAATCTACGGAGGATGCTGTCAGGATCAAGATGACTGGCTTGGGCGGTTCTTCCAGAGTTTTTAACAGGGCATTCTGGGTGCTGATGCTGGCATGTTCAATATCAATGATCAAGCCAATTCTGTTTTTAGCCTCATAGGGAGACAGCGAAAGGCTGTGTATTAGCTCCCGGACCTGGTCAACCTTGATTTTTGAGCTGCCTTCCTCAACAGAGATTGGAAATAGATCTGGATGCTCCAACCTGCCCAGGCGCTGGCAAGCAGAGCACTCAAAACAGGGATCACTATTTTCCCCGGATTTCTGGCAGAAAATTGTTTGGATGAATTTCAGGGATAAATTCTTTTTTCCAATACTCCGGGGCCCAGTAATTATATAGGCATGGCGAAGAGCGTTATTTTTTATATGTCCCTGTAATAGTTGTACAGCCCATTCATGGCCAATCATATTCCAATTCATATGTAAATTCTACGATATAGCAGGCAAATCCGCAATGTTGTTGACATGTATCTGGCAACCCATTAGAATGAGCCCAGTATGGATATCTTGAAATCTCTCAATGCCCAGCAAGTAAAAGCTGTAACGGCTCCCCCCGGGCCTGTCTTGGTGTTGGCAGGTCCTGGCTCAGGTAAAACTCGTGTGCTCACCCAAAGGGCAGCATACCTGATTGGACAACAGAATGTTCAGCCGTATCATTTAATGGCAGTTACTTTTACTAATAAAGCCGCCTCGGAAATGGGTGATCGCATCGTTGATCTACTAGGTCACCAGACTCAAGGCCTTACTCTAGGAACTTTCCATGCTACTTGTGCCAGGATATTGCGGATCGAATCGGATAACCTGCCTGTGGATGCGAATTATGTCATATTTGACGCTGATGACCAGATAAAAGTTGTCCGCCAGGTTCTCAAGGATCAGAATCTGGACGAAAAACGCTATCGCCCACAAAGCATTCATGCCTCAATCTCAGCTGCAAAAAACGAATTATATCTGCCGGAATATTTTCCGATCTCAACCTACCGGGATGAAGTTGTAGCCCGGGTGTATCAGGGTTATCAAAAAATATTATTATCAAGCAATGCTTTTGATTTTGATGACCTACTGCTCTGGATGGCGCTTCTATTGGGAAATAACGAAAATATCAGGGAAAAATATGCCGGCCGATATCAACAGATCCTGGTAGATGAATTCCAGGACACCAATATGGCTCAATATACATTATTAAAACACCTGGCTTCTCAGCATCAGAATATTTTTGTGGTGGGGGACACCGATCAATCCATTTACCGCTGGAGAGGGGCGGATTACAGGAATGTTCGCAGATTTGAGGAGGATTATCCAAAAGCTGAAGTGATCCTGCTGGAACAAAACTATCGCTCGACCCAGAACATATTAGATACAGCGATGGCAATAATTGACAGGAATACCAACCGGACCCCCAAAAAATTATTTACTGAACGTGGAGCAGGGGAGAAGATAATCATCCACGAAGCTTATGATGAGCGGGAACAAGCTCAAATGGTTGTAGATACCATCATCAAACAAATCGCAGATAAAAAAGCGACACCAGCTGATTTTGCTGTAATGTACCGAACCAATGCCCAATCCAGACAGATCGAGGAAGCATTCCTGTCAGTGAATTTGCCTTATAAACTTGTGGGAGCACAACGGTTTTACGGCAGGCGGGAGGTTAAGGATGTCATTGCCTACTTGAGATTGGTTGCCAATCCGGAAGACAGTTTTAGTCTGTCCAGGGTTATCAATACCCCCAGTCGGAAGATAGGCACCAAAACCTTTGCTGAACTTATTACAATAGCCCAACAGCTTGAGGTCAGCCCCGGAAAATTATTGCTTCGTCTTGCTGAGCCTGATCCCCCTGAATTGGAACTATTCTCAACGGCTCCAGCCAGGAGATTATCAGGGTTTGCATATATGTTTTCTAAGTGGCGAAAAGGATACGAGAGTCTACCTCCTGTGGAAATCATGGATTTAATTCTGGGGGATGTCGCTTACAGGAGATATATTGAAGATGGCAGTGAAGACGGGTTCGAACGTTGGGAAAATATCATCGAATTAAAACGGCTGGCATCCGAATACCAGACTGTGGGTTTGCTCTCTTTCTTGCAAGATATTGCACTGGTATCAGACCAGGACACATTGGATCCTGACCTGGAAGTACCTACGTTGCTTACTTTACATTCTGCCAAGGGACTGGAGTTTGGCCAGGTCCTGATCATTGGATTAAATGAAGGGATTTTGCCACACCAACGGTCATTCGACGAACCGGAGGCCATGGAAGAAGAACGGAGATTGTTCTACGTGGGAGTTACCAGAGCCAAGGACCGTTTGTACTTGTTCCACTCGCTGAATCGCTACACTTACGGTTATTTTGAACCCATGGGTGCTTCCCGATATTACCATGATATCCCGCCCGCCTTGAGAGCGGATGACAGCTTAGTTTATCAGTCCCAATCACCGATCACTTCCTCAACTGGACATCGTACATGGAAAGACCTCCAGGAGGAAACCATCCGACCAGTCAGTCTGGAAAAACAATATCATCCCGGACAAAAAGTACAGCATCCGAAATGGGGGGACGGGTTAGTGTTAAACAGCCAACTTCAGGATGATGATGAGATTGTGGATGTGTTCTTCGAAGGTGTGGGAAAGAAAAAATTGATTGCCTCACTGGCGGATTTGAAAACTGTCCGCTGATTGTGGATGGTAAAATTGTTTTAAGTTTCTCTGAATTATCAGAGAGGGAAATTTAAATGGCCGTAATTGAAAAAGGCTCCTTTGAAGTTATCAGCCGAAGCCCAACACAAACCCGTCGGGTTGGTATGAGATTGGGGGAATTGTTAATGCCGGGAGATGTTGTGTGTATGGAAGGAAATTTGGGGGCTGGCAAAACAACCCTCGCTCAGGGTATTGCATCTGGCTGGGGGTCCTATGATTCCGTGACCAGCCCAACCTTTGTTTTGGTAAATGTGTACCGGAGATTGGACCAATCCCAGTTATTTCACCTGGATGCGTATCGGCTTTCAGGTCCTGAAGAGGCCCTGGACCTGGATATTGATGCCATGCTTGCGGGTGGACCCCTGATCGTAGAATGGGCAGACCGGGTTAGTGAAGCTCTGCCAGGTGAATTTTTATGGATCAAGATGAAATTTATCAATGATGAACAGCGGGATTTTGTTGTCAATGCCCGCGGAGAACGGCATAAACTCCTTCTGGAGCAATTCCGGGGGGATATTTACGGAGCCTAGGCATGTTATTAGCTATTGATACCTCAACAAAATCTGTTGGCATTTCCATTTTTGACGGTTATCAGTTTCTTTGTGAAGAGAGCTGGATATCGCGTCGATACCATACTGTTGAATTAGCCAGGGCCGTTAAGATAAATCTGTCTCGAGCAGGATTGTCAGCAAAAGACCTGGAGGTACTGGGTGTGGCAGTTGGTCCGGGATCCTTCACAGGGCTGCGGATTGGTCTTGCATTGGTAAAGGGCATAGCTTATACCCATCAACTTCCTGTGATTGGTATTCCTACGTTGGATATTACTGCCAGGGCTATTCCTCCCGGGGACCATCTGCTGGCTGCTGTATTGCAAGCGGGGAGAGATCGCCTTGCTGTTGGTTTGTACAAAACAGAAGACGGTGCCTGGAAACAAGTAGGAAGTATCGAGAATTTGTCCCTTGAGGAGCTCTTAAAGAAAATTGATGGTCCCTGCCTGATAACCGGAGAACTTTCTTTGGAACTTCGCCTGGCCGTAGAAGATCATGAATACCTTTCAGCCGCAAATCCCACCCTGGCCATACGCAGTCCCAAGTACCTGGCAGAGCTTGCCTGGGAGCGTTGGAAAAATGGTGATGTCGATGATGTCTTAAGCCTGAGTCCTTTTTACCTGCATAAAGGGGAACCAATTCCCGGATAAATCCCTCTCTCGCGGAGACCCCGGGTTATTATATGAACACTGAAGGTTCGATGAAACAAATAGCAGACGAAGTATCTGCTTGTAATAAGTGTGAACTTTTCCACTCCCGGGAAAAAGGAGTGCCTGGAGAAGGTCCTCCTGATGCAGAGATCATGTTTATCGGTGAAGGTCCGGGTTTTCATGAGAATATGCAGGGAAAACCCTTTGTGGGAGCTGCTGGAGAACTGCTGGTAGAATTGTTGGGAAATATCGGCCTGAAAAGGGAGGATGTTTTCATTACCAATGTGGTTAAATGCCGACCGCCCGGCAACAGGGACCCTCAACCAGAAGAATTAGCCGCTTGTTATCCTTATTTGGAAAGGCAAATTCAACTGATAAATCCCAGCGTAATTGTCACCCTGGGACGGTTCTCAATGGCCCGGTTCATTCCCAACGCAAAAATAAGCCAAATTCATGGCCAGGCAATTCAGACTAAAGGAATGCTGATAGTGCCCTTTTACCATCCGGCTGCAGCTCTGCACAGGCCCTCACTCCGGTCAGTAGTAGAAGCGGATTTTGCGACACTGCCAGATTTAATCAAAAATGCCGAGAAAACCCCTCCCATCCAGGTTGAAGAACCTCGGGAAGAGAACAACCAGGCGGAACAATTGAGTTTGTTTTAGGTGGATAGTCAGTTTAGAAATCAACAAGGTTCTATCAGGAATGGATGTTATTTGCTTTCAAATGAGGGGAGTTTATTCGAATTAACCAGGATTTGATCTTTTTTTTAAGGTAATGATATGGATAAATACTTAATTACAGGGGCGGCAGGTTTCATTGGATCTGTGGTGGCAACCAAGCTCCTAGCTTCAGGGGCAGAAGTAGTCGGACTTGATAATTTAAATAATGCTTATGATCCCCGGATGAAAGAGTACAGATTATCCCAGCTCCAGCAAATTCCGGGTTTTTCTTTCCTGAAACTGGATGTCAGCGATCGGTCCATCATAAATAACCAGCAGCTTGTTGGTAAAGACTTTGACGCTGTCATAAATCTGGCAGCCAGGGCAGGCGTTCGAGACAGTTTGAATGATCCCTGGGTTTATTTGGATACCAATGGGACAGGCACATTGAATTTGCTTGAATTTTGCCGCCAGGAAGGTGTTCCAAAGTTTTTACTGGCATCTACCTCAAGCATATACGGCCAAGATGCACCATTGCCAACACCTGAAACAGCACCAAGTGATCTTCCTTTGCAATCATATGCAGCAAGCAAGAAAGCGGCTGAAGCCATGGCTCATGCCTATCATTACCTGTATGAAATTGATGTGTCGATAGTTCGTTATTTTACAGTTTATGGCCCTGCGGGTAGACCTGATATGGTTATGTACCGATTTGCCAAGTGGATAATTGAGGGCATGCCGGTTCATCTGAATGGTGATGGAGAACAATCAAGGGGGTTTACCTATATAGATGATATCGCCAGCGGGACAATTGCAGCATTAAAACCGCTTGGTTATGAGATCATCAATTTAGGAGGTCATGAGGTAATCACAATCAATGACCTGATCGAGATCCTTGAGAAGATCACGGGGAAAAAAGCAGATATTATCCAGCATCCCAGGCATCCAGCTGATATGCTCACCAGTCAGGCAGATGTGACCAAGGCAAAAACCCTTCTGGATTGGGAGCCTCAGGTTTCTCTGGAACAGGGCATCAAGAATGTAGTGGAATGGTATCTCCAGGAACAGTCCTGGGCAAAGGATATTCGAACGGAATAGTCTTGGATATCAAATATTTATGAACTTTTGCTTGGCTTGATTATCCACTATCCAGTTATAAGAATTTCTATTCTTGACATTGATACATATAACACCTTTCAGTTC
>VAPB010076741.1_pt1 | contig 11681 bp, 7 predicted proteins | sample 3395101 | NCBI WGS metagenome assembly VAPB01 (sample SAMN08290433, study PRJNA428436) | hydrothermal vent metagenome | isolation source: Deep-sea hydrothermal vent chimney | place: Indian Ocean: Southwest Indian Ridge | reverse complement strand
GGCATTTTGACAATGAGATCCAGGTTGACAGGCTGAATAAATACCCCGGCATAAAGAGGATCAATATAAAGCCCCAGGTTGACAAGTTCCTTTTCCCTGACAGACACGAAATATTTCTTCTTGCCGAAGGCAGGCTGGTAAATTTGGGGTGTGCGACTGGACATCCTTCGTTTGTCATGTCCAACAGTTTTACAAATCAGGTGCTTGCGCAGATCGATCTATGGAACAACAGGGAAAGCTATGAAAAGAAGGTCTATACACTTTCCAAGAAATTGGATGAGGAAGTTGCCAGGCTTCATTTGGAAAAGATTGGCGTAAAATTGACCACACTTACCAGAGAACAGGCAGATTATATAGGAGTGCCTGTTGAAGGCCCCTACAAACCTGATTATTACAGATATTAAAAATTGCAGTAATCTATAAAAGCGTTTACAGATATTGTAAACGCTTTTATAGACTTATAGTATTTGATCCTTTTCAATGTCTTCCAGACAGGGTTGATTCGATTACTAAGACAGGGGTTGCGCACCCCAGACCCGCGTAAAACTTTCTTTATTCAAAGAAACAAAATGTGGGGCGGAGCGCCCCAACAATGTCTTTAGGGTCGGATCGACTCTTCGATCGAATCGACTCGGGTGTGGGCTAAGCGCCACAGAAAAAAACCTGGGGTGTGGGGTTTCCGTAAAGTTCTATAGAACTTGGAACACGGGACAGGCGGCCCGCCAAAAAAACTGGCGGGTAAAAACGCCCACATTATTGATATCAAGCAAATCAAATAGTGCCTTTACAATTACTGTAAAGGTAACTCTTAACTTGTGCAGATTAATACTTCATCTATACTTTTACCCCGTTAGAAGATCTTCGCCCTTCTAACGGGTGTTACTTTGATTTTAAAACTTCCTCTTTATATTGCTTATAAGTAACAACTCTGTTCCTGCCCATCTTTGTTGCCATATACATAGCATCATCAGCCGCCTTTATCAGCCCTTCCTTGTTAAGGGCATCTGCAGGAAATATCGCAACCCCTATACTTACTGTAAGATAAGCATCCATACCCATAATATTATGCTTGCTTATTGCCTGCCTTATCCTCTCAGCTGTTTTTAACCCCCCTTCAAGAGAGGTTTCCGGAAGTATTGCAGAGAACTCATCGCCCCCATAACGGGCTGCAGAGTCAATACCTCTTAAATCCACGGAAAGAACCCTTGAAAGCTCCCTTATGGCATTATCCCCGCTCTGATGCCCATATGTATCATTGAACCCTTTAAAATAATCAATATCCATTAAAAGCAGTGCAAATCTTTTGTCGAGCCTCCTTGCTCTTTTGATCTCAGCATCAAGTTCTTCATGAAATGTTCTATGGTTCTTAAGACCCGTCAACCCGTCTGTTTTAGCAAGCATAACTATTTCTTCATGAAGCATGGCCTTCTCAATAGCCATAGCAGCCTGAAAGGAAGCGGCCAGAGCAACGTCTTCATCCACTTCAGTAAAACCGCCGGATCTGTTTTTATTAATAAGGATCAAAGCCCCCAGAATTTCACTTTTTATAATCACCGGAACGCCCAGAACATTTTTTATATCAATATCCCCGCTGTTTGCGATCCCGGCAAAACTCATATCGCCCGAGGAAGCGCTTAATCTTACAGGAATACCTTCTTTGAAAACCTCATTAAAAACGTTGTCCACAAAAGATGTAATATTGCTTTGCACGTCAGGTGAAGGTGAAAAAAACCGGTTAAATTTACGGGTAACTTTGTCGATCAGTACTATTGAACTTATTTCGGACCTGAGCAGACTCTTGCTGAATGAGTTTACAGTCTCCAGAACCTCATTGACAGTTACCTTGAAAATTATTGAACTATTCAATTCATTGAGTATATTAAGGGTTCTTACAACTTCCTGTTTTTCATAAATAGTCTTTTCCAGTTCCTTTATCTTATTCCTTAAAGTCTGTCCCATCGCATTAAAATTTTCTGACAATTTTCCTATCTCTGTTCCTTCCTGGACCGCGAGTTCCTCGAACTCACCCCGGGCCATTTTTTGCGTTGCAGATGTGACACGGTGCAGCGGAACTGCAATATTTTTGTTATAGATATAAATAAGCAAAATAACCCCTCCTGACGATAGAAGCAGGGCAAATATGAAAAATATAAAAGCTCGTGCTCTTATTGATTTTATTTGTTCAAGTGTTTCAGTCAGCTCAGGAGATTCAGAAAGGGTTAAATCAGCGTATCTCAAAGCAAGGTTTTCTGTGAATTCCAGTATTTGCTCTGTGCTTTTCCGCACATCTGTAAAAGAAAACAGTGCTACAAGAATAATTATAATCAAAAAACCAAATCCTACCGTATAGAGTGCAGTCATTTTCTTCAGTATTTTCATAGAGCTCTCAAAACCTTAACTGTTCTATTTATGGTTTTTCTGTGCCACATAACAGACACATGATTTGCTTCCAAATCATAATGACTCGATGACCACGGCAAAAGCGAGCTTTTTGCTGTAACAAGTCCGTCACCCTTGCCGGGAGTTATTTCATTCATTATCACAGAAGCCGGCAGTATTTTAAACAGCGAATCGGGAATTGACAATAATGCTTTAGGATATCTTTTTTTATCCTTTTTTTTCCACACATACACTGTCAGCATCCTTGGCTCTGTGCCACCGAAAGACATATAATCAATATTTTTATGAGGTAGATCGCAAAGATCCTTAAAAAAATCAGAACCGGGAAGAAGTTCTTTCAGGGCATCGCCTTTTAACAAGTCTGCTACATTTCTTATAACTCTTGATAGTATTCCATGCGCGTTTTTTGGCAGGATATCCTCAAGCACAACATATAAAGGCTTAATATATTTCCCCAGCCCTGCTATTGCGCTACCCCCATGAGGCGTAGAAATAGTTATTAAAGCCCTGATATCTTTATATCTTTTTTCCATAAATTTTCTGGCAATAAGGCCTCCCCTGCTGTGTCCTACAAGAGCTATAGGTCTCTCAGGAAAGACGATCTTTACCCTATCCATTATTTCACCAAGTTCTTCTACAGAATATAGAATTGGTCCTACAGGCCTTCGCTGGCTCCAGCAGACAAGATTAAAGCCTTTATCTTTCAGAGCATTCCAGAGATTATCCAGTTTTCCGGGTATATCTCCAACAGATATTTTTTTTGATTTATGAGAATTACAGGGCTGTGGTCTTTTAGCGATAAAAACCTTCAGTGGTATGTTGCCGGAGAATATCTTTGTAGACAACGGGTCAACCCAGATGTCTTTGTTCATCCCTAACCCGTGTATAAAAATTACAACGGGTTTATCTTCCATGCCCCTATGAATTGAAATGTCCAGTTTCATAAACCGAGAGGTCCCAAAAAAGCTATTGACAGGAGCCGGCGTTCAGGGTGTGATTTTCACCCCGTTAGAAGAGCAAAACTCTTCTAACGGGGTTTACTGGATGGTCTTTATCCTTTTAATAGTTGCGTTTTTATCCAAAAACACAATTTCTGCTATCTGCGCATTCCTGATCATCCTGCTGCATAGTTTACAAGGGGCTCCGTCAGCAAAGCTTTCATCATCTTCAAATCCGGCAATATAAATAACAGCGTCCTTCATTCTATCAGGACTGCCGTTAACAATTGCATTCTGTTCGGCATGCACTGCCTCACATAGCTCATACCTTTCGCCTGGAGGAATATTCATTTCCTTTCTCCTGCACTTCTCTGTATCAACGCAGTTCTCTATCCCCCGGGGCGCCCCGTTATAACCCGTGCTGATTATAACGTTATCCTTCACAATAACAGCTCCGTATTTTCTCCTAAGACACGTTGATCTTGAAGAAACCACCTTTGCAATTTCAATAAAATAACTGTCCCAGTCAGGCCGCATAGTGTTCTCCATTCCATATAGGGCAGGATGTAGTATTTGAGCGGTTTCTTTTGCCGATAGTCAATAAAATTTATTTAAACATCAAGAGGCAAAGGCCTCGGAGGTCGAACCGACCGAGAATGAGCGAAGATACTATTTCCTGCCCTGTATTATCCAACTTTGATCTTCCAGGCGGTCATATCCTTTTTATCCTCAAGCAGTATGCCTTTATCTTCCAGTTCCTTTCTTATTCTGTCCGCTGATTCCCAGTCTTTTTTCTGTCTCGAGGACTCTCTTTCAGATATCTTGTCAATAATATCCTGAGAAGTAAGCCCTATGTTCTTTACTTTCATTAAGGCCGTATACCAGTTCTCAGCCGACCTGCCGAAAATATTAATGGCGCCGCCTGTCTCAGAGAGAATATTTTTTGCCTTTAAAACAATCTCTTTGGCTCTCTGTCCAGCCGGCCCTGCATCAAGAAGTTTGTTAATTTCTCTGACAAGCTCAAAAATGTGTCCGAGTGCAAGGGCAGTATTGAAATCATCATCCATTGCATCTTCAAACTTCTGCTTTGTTGAATTTAAAACATTTTCAAACTCATCCAATGCTCCGGAGTTATCACCTGCCTCGTCAGACTCCAGAAAATCATTTATCCTTGTAGTCGTTGAATAATATCTGTCAATAGAGATCTCTGCCTCATTAAGCTGAGAATCCGAAAATTCTATCGGACTCCTGTAGTGTGAGGAGAGAAGAAAGTATCTGACGACTTCAGGCTCATACTTCTCCAGAATTTCTTTTACAGTAAAGAAGTTCCCGAGAGACTTGGACATCTTCTCTTTATCCACGGTTATGAACCCATTGTGCAGCCAGTACTTAACAAAAGGTTTCCCTGTTAGGGCTTCACTCTGGGCTATCTCATTTTCATGGTGTGGAAAGATCAGGTCAGCACCGCCACCATGTATATCAAAGCTTTCTCCAAGATATTTCATGGACATTGCGCTGCACTCTATATGCCAACCGGGCCTTCCGGGACCCCAGGGGCTTTCCCAGGAGGGCTCGCCCTCTTTGGATGCCTTCCAGAGTGCGAAATCAAGCGGACTCTTCTTGTTCACATCCACATCAACCCTGGCGCCTGCCACCATTTCGTCCAGGTTCCTGTTGGAAAGCTTCCCGTAAGGTTTAAATCTGCTGATATCAAAATAGACATTTCCGCCAACACTATATGCATAACCTTTATCTTCAAGTCTTTGAACAATTTCGATCATTTCTTTTATATGTTCTGTTGCCTTTGGCTCAATATCAGCCCTGCTCACCCCAAGTCTTTCCATGTCTCTGTAATATTCCTCAGTATATCTAAGCGCTATTTCATCAGTAGAAATTTTTTCCTGAGCAGCCCTGGCAATAATCTTATCATCCACATCAGTAATATTCCTCAGATGCATAACTTCAAAATCCCTGTATCTAAGGTATCTCTTTATAGCATCAAAAACTACCGCGCTTCTGGCATGTCCAAGATGACTGACATCGTAAGCTGTTATTCCACACACATACATATTCACTTTTCCGGCAGTCATAGTAACCAGATCTTCCTTTTTTCTTGTCAGGGTATTATATATCCTTATTCCTGCCTGTCCGGCAGGCAGGTTTCCGTCTTTTTTGCTTTTCAGTTTATCCATTCCCCTGGCAAGCTCATTAACTCTTGATTCAATATCATCAAGTTTTTCAGAAACAGGGTCCTGCAAATAATCCATTACCTCGACAAGGCCCTCTTCTGTTGACATTCTTATGATCTTTTTCTTTGTTACCCTGCCTGGTACACCTACCACAATCGAGTCTTCAGGTACAGATTTAAGCACCACAGAGTTAGCACCTATCTTAACATTACTCGCGATTGTAATTGCTCCCAGCACCTTTGTACCTGCACCGATAACTACATTATCCCTCAGTGTGGGATGCCTTTTGCCTTTCTCTTTTCCTGTACCGCCCAGGGTAACACCCTGATAGAGAGTAACGTTTTCGCCTATTTCCGATGTTTCTCCCACAACAACACCCATACCGTGATCTATAAAAAAGCCGCCCCCGATCTTTGCCCCCGGATGGATCTCTATGCCTGTTAAAAACCTTCCGATATGAGACAACAGGCGGGGTATTACTGGAACGCGCATTTCCCAGAGAAAATGATTGATCCTGTGAAGAAATATCGCATGGAATCCCGGATACGCAAGCACTATTTCGAACCCGTTCCTTGCTGCCGGGTCCATCTTAAAAACTGCCCTGTAATCACACTTAATATCTGACCAGAAACTCATAGGAGGTATTATACAATAAAATTTAGAGAATGCAGTCTAAAAAGGAAGGCGTACATCCAAGGTCAATAAATCCTGAATCCCAAATCCGAAATCCTAAACAATAACCAAATTACAATTCTTCAATATTCCAGGCTGGTTGGGATTTAAGATTTGATGAATTAGAGTTTGTTTGAAATTTAGAGCTTAGGATTTAGTGCTTGAGCATTTAACTTATCTATAATTCACAAACTCTATGTGCACACCAAAATCCTTTTCTTTAAGCATATTTATTACAGACTGGAGATCATCTATCTTTTTAGCCTTTACGCGAACCTGGTCTTTCTGTATCTCTGACTGGACTTTAAGCTTTGCATTTTTTATGACCTTAACTATCTCCTTGGCTTTTTCAGCAGAAATTCCCTGCTGAAGGCTTATAACCTGCTTTACAGTTCCGGAAAATGCATTTTCAATTTTTCCATAAGTCAGCGATTTAAGAGATATCTTTCTCTTTACCAGTTTGCCCTGGAGTATATCCAAAACGCTTTTTAGTTTATACTCATCATCAGACACTACAAGAATCTCGTTCTTTGACTTGTCAAGCTCTATACTGCTTTTGCTTCCCCTGAAGTCAAACCTCTGGCCGATCTCCTTTAATGACTGCTGGACTGCATTTGTAACCTCCTGAAGATCAACTCTGCTAACAATATCAAAAAAGTGTTCATTCGTCATATTTCAGACCTCCCGGTAAAGTTATGCCTGTTTAACAAACACATCGAAAATTCATGCAGCCTGCGTCCTTAGCATAATATTTTGAGTTTAATACTACAGCGGCAGGCAATTCAATTAATACAGGAATAATACAACAAAGTCTAATTTTTTGCCTGATCAGGGCCGGATTTACAATCACATTCAATCCGCCAACCTTTTCTGCTCAATGCAAAAAACCATGCATTTATGCTGGAAGATCCCCTGCTTTTAAAGGATTTTTGATTCCATTTTATCCCGTCCTTCTGATAAAATGTTTAAATACCATGGGTTATTAAAGCACTTTAAGGCCATGTGCATTATGCGAGGTATTTCATGAAACACATTATGGCAAGATATACAGTAAAAAAACAGGGGCTTGAAGAAGTAAAAAGAGCAATTACGGAGTTTGTTGATGCGGTGAAAAAAAATGAGCCTGATACTCTGGCTTACGAAGCATTTCATGAGACTGACAATGTTTCTTTTGTACACTTCATAACATTTAAGGATGAAAATGCAGAAACAGCACATAAAACTACCCCTCATGTTATGAAATTTGTAGAAATACTATATCCGCTCTGTGAAAATGAACCTGTATTTACTGAATTATCAATGCTCAAATCGAACTATAGATTCTAAAGAAATGGAGACATAATGAAAAGACATGTTTTATCTGCTCTACTTATTATCATTGCATATTCAGGTTTAAGCATCCACGGTGAGTCCCTTGCCACTGACAGGCTGGGGTGTCTTACCTGCCACCAATATCCCGGTCTCGTAAAGCTTGAGAAACCGGACACTTTTAAGGTTTTACATATCGACGAGGAAAAACACCTTGCATCCAAGCACGGCAAGGTTGACTGCAGACAGTGTCATGTTGAAATAAACCAGATACCGCATACAGACATGACGAATGTTGAATGCACAACTTCCTGTCATGCAGAGGACAGGGAGAAAATAACAGCGATGAGAAGTGATTTAAGCGCTTACCATAAAGAAGAGCGTTTTGCCATTACAGGCATTGACGACAAATCATCCTGCAATGAATGCCATCCCCTGTATCCGCATAGCAAGAACATCAAGGTCAGGGCTCTTGTTAACATGCATTCAGGGTTTTTGCTCTGTGAAGTATGTCATCTGAAAAAAGAAAACCAGGCAAACTTATCATATGACTGGAAAAAACCTGAAAAAGTCTTTTTTACGGGGGAGCCTTACGGAACCCACGAAATGCAGGAGACAAAATCATCACCAAAAAAAAAGGGCGTAATATCAAGAATGCTTAAGATATTCTCTTCCGATGAGTCCGGTTCTGAAGCTGACACTAAAACAACATATACAATATCCAGGATAGCCCCTTTTTCAGTGGTAGCAGGCAAAAAAACACTGATAATGAACACACATGATAATCAGAAAGCTATAGAATTCAAAACCAGAGAGAAAAGCCTGAGTCCTGAAAAAAGAGAAAAAGAACTAAATGCTTTTCATAAAAATATTGCGAGAAAAGAAGTAAGTACAGCCTGTAACGGGTGCCATTCCGCAAATGGCATACTGGACTTTAAAAAACTTGGCTTTGACTCAAGAAAGATCAAAGATCTGCAATATCTGAACATAAAAAGTCTGGTGACAAAATATGATGTCTTTTACCTGCCCAACCTGTTCGGCCAATAAATAAATTCTGATACTTTTAATAAAGAAATGTTCTTTTCGGGGACTGAAAGGAGTTAAACATGGCAAGGATCAAAATTAATTCCACTATTGAGTAGGTCGGTTATAAATTAAAATCCGCCCTTGAAGAGGCAGTCCGGAATACAATTCCTGAAGCTGAATTCGATAACGATATACTATGGAAAGAATTTATTGGAGCGATCAATAAAAAATGTTCGATCTGGGCAAAGGTCCCAGATACCTATATTAAGAAATAAACCTCTGCATAATTGACACAGAACCAAAAACCATGTCCCTGCCCCTTTACAGGATAAATGCATTAGCCACTAAAAGCATTTACAATTTCTGTAAACGCTTTTAGTGTGTTGTTTTCTTATATTGTGTAATTCACTTTTATGTCTTCCAGACGGGGATACTTTCTTTTACCAGAAAAGAAAGTACCGAAAGAAACTGGCCCTATGAAATTTTCATACGGCTCTTCTTTCGATGAAAAGGGGAATGATTAAACTCGCCCCGATTCATCGGGACTCAAACAGTAATCATCCCTTTATCCTTTTCATTTTCTTTCAGAGCCTAAAATTTCCAAAGGGACCCAAAAGTATTTTTTATACACCCCATTGATTATTTCCAGTCTGCAAAAGACTGCGAAGGTTAAGCCCCGTATAGGCTGTTGCCTATGAGCTACGGGGCCAAGAAAATAATTCGTGTCTGAAGACCAAAGGGATGAGTTTGAATTATTTTACTGAGCAGGAATACAGCAGACTGAAAAAGAAATAATCACAGGGCACCTTTCTTTGCCTACTTTCTTTAGAGGTAAAGAAAGTAGGTTGGGGTATGGGGTGAAACACCCATAAAAAATATTTAAGTATCCCAGGTGTGTCTACGACTCATAGTAGGCTGAATCTCTACATATCACTTGAAGGAATATGGATAAAGAGTACCTATGACTTTACAATTTATGTGAAGGGAAATAATGCCTATTGCAGATTAAATTTAAACTTTCTAAGCCTTAAAGCATTTGTAACCACTGTTACCGAGGACATTCCCATTGCTGCTGCTGCGAACATAGGGTTAAGCAGTATTCCAAAAAACGGAAAGAGCACCCCGGCAGCAACAGGTATTAATATTGTGTTATAGGCAAACGCCCAGAAAAGGTTTTGTTTAATATTTCTGAGTGTGGCTTTTGAAAGCGACACTGAAGCTGCTACCCCGCTCAAATCCCCTCTTATAAGCGTTATATCAGACGCTTCCATTGCAACATCTGTCCCTGTACCAATAGCAATTCCTACATCAGCCTGTGCAAGTGCAGGTGCGTCATTTATGCCGTCACCTACCATTGCAACTATTTTGCCTTCGGCCTGAAGTTTTTTGACTTCTTTTGCCTTATCTTCAGGAAGCACCTCAGCAAACACCCTGTCTATTCCTGCCTGCTTTGCAATTGCCCCTGCAGTCTTCCTGTTATCTCCGGTTATCATGGCTACTTCTATTCCGAGTTTGCGCAGGCTCTTTATTGACTCAACAGAATTTTCCTTCAGGGTATCGGCTACCGACACAATACCTATAACATTTTTATCCGCTGCTACATACATGGGCGTTTTGCCCTGGCTTGAAAGTGCCTCTGCCTTTTCCATCAATTCTTTAATATCCATGCCTTCATCACTCATAAAGTCAGAGTTTCCGAGCAGCACAACCTTTCCGTCAATCTTTGCCTTGATGCCATGTCCGGGAACTGCCTGAAAATCAGCAGGTTCCTTTATCTCAATGCCCTCTTCCTTTGCCTTTTTTAAAATTGCCTCTCCAAGCGGGTGTTCTGAGCCTTTTTCAGCAGAGGCCGCAAGCTGTAATATCTCACCCTTCGTTCCTCGTCCTTCCCGATGCGGGTCTCCGCTCGATACGAGTAAACTCCGGGTCGCTTCGACATCCATCGTTATTATATCTGTCACCACCGGTTCTCCTTTTGTAAGTGTGCCGGTTTTATCAAATACAATTGTATTTATCCTGTGGGCAGTTTCAAGAGCTTCCCCTCCCTTTATCAATATGCCGTTTTCAGCGCCTTTGCCGGTGCCTACCATTATGGATGTAGGCGTTGCAAGCCCAAGAGCACAGGGGCACGCTATGATCAAAACCGCAATGAAATTAAGCAATGCATATGTAAATGCAGGTTCAGGACCGAGAAAAAACCAGATAATGAAAGTAACAGTTGCAATCCCCATGACAACCGGCACAAAGATCGAGGCTATTTTATCTGCAAGCCGTGCTATCGGAGGTTTGGATCCCTGAGCATCCTGAACCATGTTTATAATCTGTGACAGCATTGTATCCCTGCCGACCTTTGTAGCCTCAAATTTGAAAGAGCCGGTTTTGTTCATAGTGGCCCCTATTACAGTGTCACCGGCATTTTTTTCAACTGGAATAGACTCGCCGGATATCATGGACTCATCTACAGATGAATAGCCGTCCTTAACAATGCCGTCAACAGGTATCTTCTCTCCCGGCCTGACCTGGATCAAATCCCCTATCTCTACATCTTCTATCGGGATATCCTCCTCCAGACCGTCCCTTATGATCCTTGCTGTCTTTGGCTGAAGTCCTATAAGTTTTTTTATTGCCTCTGATGTCCTGCCTTTTGCACGCGCTTCAAAGAACCTGCCCAGGAGTATAAGCACAATAATTGTGGCAGCTGTATCAAAATACACATGTGCAGAATATCCTTTTATTTCAAAAACCGACGGGAAAAATGTAGCTATAACACTGTAAATATATGCAGCTGAAGTTCCAACCGCAATAAGGGTGTTCATGTTTGTTGTCCTGTGACGTGCTGCGGCAAATGCTCCTGTATAAAACTGCCAGCCTACCCAGAACTGAACAGGGGTTTGAATTATTAACTGCATAAGAAAGCTTGCCTGTCTTGGTATCTGAATTAAGCTGGAAAGCCCTATCTTTTCCCAGAATGTGAGCAGAAATATTGGAACAGTTAAGGCAATACCTGTTAAAAGTTTTGTTTTTAGTCTTTTTAGTTCATCTTCTCTTTCCTTTTTTTCCTTTTCAACAATATCCTCTCCCTGTTCAACCTCAACAATGTCGTAACCTATGCTTTTAATCGCTTTTTTAAAGTCCCTCACCCCTACCT
>VAPB010139864.1_pt1 | contig 11691 bp, 13 predicted proteins | sample 3395101 | NCBI WGS metagenome assembly VAPB01 (sample SAMN08290433, study PRJNA428436) | hydrothermal vent metagenome | isolation source: Deep-sea hydrothermal vent chimney | place: Indian Ocean: Southwest Indian Ridge | reverse complement strand
GATATAAACTTCCCTGTCAAATCAGCTGACCTTAATAACAAATGGGTTCAGGAATACAAAAACGTTAAAATAGGGCCTCAACCCAACAAACTATTTGAAATTCCTGCAGGCTATTCAAAGATGCAGATGCCAATGATGCCAGGCGGCATGAAATTCGAATACTAGAGCAAACAATTAAATACCAGATGCAAAAAGATAAAATTCAAGCTTGCCCCGTTACAAAGTTTTACGGGGATGTGGTTCGGGATTAGTGCTATGAAAAGATTCTCAATCTTCCATGTACCATTTCTGTCCTTTTACTCAAAGGAATTATACAGGGATGTTGGCCTGCACTGGACAAGAACAGGTTTTGTCTACCTGCTGTTACTTTTGGCCATTTGCTGGATTCCTCTTGTAATCCAGTTTCGTTTGGTACTGACAGATTTTGTCGACATTATGGCTCCGCCGGTCATTAAACAAATACCTGAAATCACTATTATTGATGGTGAGGCGTCGATAAAAAAACCCCAGCCATACTACATTAGGGTTCCTGAGACAGCGGATATCTTAGCGATTATAGACACTACCGGTACAATCAACTCTCTAGACAATACTGATACGGTAGTACTACTAACTAAGACAACGTTGATAGTCAGGAACGAGATAGAAACTCGAACATTCAGGTTGTCTGAAGTGGGAAATTATACTTTGAATCAACCCATAATATGGAGTTGGCTGGATACCGTAATAAAGTTTTTCGTACCGGTATTTTACCCATTGGCTGTTTTGGGTTCATTTTTCTTCAGGATCATTCAAGCACTTATATACGCAGCTATAGGACTGTTGTTCGCTTCGCGGATCAAAGCCAAGCTATCATATAGCGCTCTGCTTCGTTTAGCCATAGTAGCTGTTACTCCATGTATTATTGTTAAGACAGTGCTCAATGTGGCCGGTGTACATCTCCCTGTTGCAGGATTGTGGTATTTTCTGGGTGCTATGGGATATCTATTCTTCGGTGTAAAAGCATGTTCCGAGCCTACTCAGCCACAATATCTTAATCTTAGAAGCAATTAAAATCCCGATGCGCCTGCCTGCCGCCTGCCTGCCGGTAGGCAGGGTCAGGCAGGGGTTCGGAGCACTATGGAGGTCCGACCTCTATAGGTTACATTAGGCTAATTTATCCATCCCATTAGAATGCATAGTGAACCGAAGGTGAACGAATACAAATAATAAGCAAAGTCCCTACATTCAGGTTTCCGAAGGGAACATTAAATGCATAGCGCACCGACGGTAAGCGAATATGGTAATATTTAGTTATACCTTACATTCAGATTTCCGAAGGGAAGATTAAATTATTAATTCATTTAAGTTGCATGCTTTGTGATATATATAGAGACACCAAGCCTCACAAAAAAGGAGGGGAGATAATGAAGAAAATAATTGGTGTGCTTATTTTGCTTGGTGCTTTAGGATTTGGAGCTTCAATAACTCAGAAAGCAGTCTATTGGCCGAATGTTTTAGAGCTGATACCAACATCTTATATGAAATTTTCAGCAATGTGCCTGTTATTGGCTATAGCTCTATCTGTACGGCAACTGACTTTTAAGGAAAAATAGACTGTCCCATTTTTTAAGTGAAGATTTTTAAAAGGGTATCTCAAATATCAAGTGCGGTTGTACGTTTAACAATTGGCATAGGCGGAACTGTATTGCTTTTTCTTGTACTTAAAGAAGAGGTAAAATGGTGCAGATGCAAAAAGTCAAAATTCAAGACGTAAACCAAATTCTGTATTAATAAAAGGAGAAAATAATGACCGATAAAAACATTATTGTTTACAGCCAACCCGGCTGAATGTTCTGCTCAAAATTGAAAGAGTTTCTTTCACAAAAAAACGTTAAATTCATTGAGCATGATGTCAGTCAGGATGAAAATGCCTTAACAGAGCTTAAAAAATTAGGCATTATGACCACACCGGTTACAGTGATTGACAGTGAAATAGTGGTTGGCTTTGACCAGTCTAAAATTGAGCAGTTATTAGGAAACTAAAAACACCCGGTTCCACCAAGAAGGCGGTACTTACTATGCTGATGTGCCTAACCTTCCTCACCCATTAACCACTTAAAAAATAAGCGTTTTTCACTCTTCACTTGACATCCTGAATTTCTTGTTGTATACTTTATTTAGAACGAACTAAACGAAGTATATACACAAAGAGGAGGGCTTATGAATCCTGAACTTATCTCTGCCCGCGAACATTTTATACAGGGAATCAGCCGTATTGCCCATTTCTGGGGACTTCCCAAAGCAGTAGGTGCTATTTACGGAGCTATTTACCTCTCCCCTAACCCTCTTACCCTGGATGGTTTAGTTGAACAGGTAAGCATAAGCAAGGGCGCTGTCAGCACTAATGTGCGCAGTTTAGAGCGGCTTGGAATGATTCACAAGCAGTTTAAAGTAGGAGACCGCAAGGATTATTATGTTGCAGAAACCGATTTCTGGAAAATTGCAAAAGGTATTCTTCGGGAACGTGAGAAAAATGAATTTGATGTTGCACTGCGTACAGTCAGCGACAGCCTGGAAATTGTGCAAAAGGCAAATCTGAAATCATCTGAACTGGCAGACTTCTACCAGGAAAGAATAAAGGGAATGAAAAAGTTTTTTGATTCCCTTGACAGCATTGTCGCTACAATTATCGCTCTTGATGAACTGCGGTCAGGGACAATTAAAAAATTGTTCGGGAAGTCTTCCAATAAGTAACGGGGGAGGGAATGTCATGACAAAAAGACAAATCCATATAGTTACAGGTGCATTAGGGTATTCAGGAAAATATATTACAAAACGTTTACTTGATGAAGGCTATCAGGTAAGGACTATAACGAACTCACCGGACAAGCCAAACCCTTTTGGTGACAGAATCAAAGTATACCCGTTTAATTTTGATAACACTGACAAACTGGTAGAGTCATTAAGGGGTGCTTCTGTCCTCTACAATACCTACTGGGTAAGATTTAACTATAAGGACTTTAAACATCTAATGGCTGTTGATAATACCCTAAAGCTGTTCAGGGCAGCAAAAAAAGCCGGTGTAGAGCGTATCGTTCATGTCAGCATAACCAATCCCTCCGAAAACTCAGACCTTGAGTATTTCAGAGGTAAAGCCATGCTTGAGAGGGCCCTGATTGAATCAGGAATGTCCTATGCGATTCTCCGGCCGGCAGTATTATTCGGGAAAGAAGACATACTTATAAACAATATCGCGTGGGTACTGCGCAAATTCCCTGTTTTTTGCGTATTTGGCGACGGCAATTATCGGTTACAGCCAATATATGTTGATGACCTTGCAAAGCTTGCGGTCGAGCAGGGCAAACTGACTGAAAATAAAATAATCAATGCGATAGGCCCTGAAACTTTCACATACCGTAGTTTAGTAAAAAAGCTTGGTGATATTATCAAAAAACGCAGGCCTGTTATTTCTACCCCGCCTTCTATCTGCTATATAGCGGGAATAATAATAGGGAAAATATTCGGGGACATAATGATTACCCGCGAAGAAATAAAAGGTCTTATGGCTGATTTGCTGTATTCCGATTCCGAACCTGCAGGCAAAACAAAACTCACAGACTGGGCAAAAAAGAATTCTGCTATCATTGGCAAACAGTACACCAGTGAGCTCAGCAGGCGTATCATCTGGAAGGAATCGTATAACAATTTATAAAAGAGTCGACAATGAAAAAGACAATAATAGAAATTTACGCATTGGCTGTTTGTTTTGTAACTGTAATTTGCCTGGTTATCTCTTCAGGTATTGGGCTATACGACCTTGTGGAGATAAGCAATCCGGAATTTACAATCAGTTCACATGAATATAAGAAATATCAAACCAATGAATCATTCATAAATAACGACTGCGGAGAAGAAAAAGAAATTCTTTCAGATAAAGAAGAAGAAATTACCAAAAAACGGATGGAAAGCTATCAAAATCTCCTCTCTATTGAACAAAGAAATGCATTTCAAAGTCTTACTATCGTACTAATAATAATTATATTGAACATAGTTGTTTTCTTTATTCACTGGCGCATTGCAAAACGTGCCCGAAATAGTGAACCAATTAGCGCCTAATGTGTTTTTGTGAGCATACTAAAAAAGAGATGACAGGGAAATAGCTCCCGCGTAAAGGGCTGAGCTCCCGCAAATCAGAAATATAGATTCAACGCTGCATAATAAACATCCGGATACAATCCAAATTCGCTTTTCGGCCTTAGAACGTCAGATGATTTATCCCCAATGCCAACATAACTGCCGACATCAACATAAATATCCTCTGCAAGACTATACTCAACCCCGGTTGAGCCAAGAGCTGAGGCATCTTCCATGTTTATAAGCGCCTGTGCCCTGAAGATTAAAAGAGGGTTAATCTCATAGGTAATCCCGGGCGCTATATAATGTTTTCCTAAAAGATAAACAGCACCGTCTGTAAAAGCAGTCTCTGTTATGGAATTAAAGTAATTTTCAGAACCTCCACTGCCTGCACCGTTGAAGTGGTATTCAATGTATGTATAAAGTCCTGATATAAAGCTGTAGTCAGCACCGACTGACATTCTGAAATAATTTTCACTCGATGTTTCTTCTGAAAAAACCTCTGCTGCCTCAAGCCATGCGCTTGCCCCGCCTATTGCACGGGCTAAATCAAAGCCTAAAAGTAAATTTTTCTTAAATACTATTGCCATTACAGATATATCGGTTTTCATTTGATATGTTTTTAATCGCACAAACCCGGCACTTCCATCCGGCTCAAAATTCTCTCCAAAAACAAGTCCTAAATCAAACTCTCCCATATCAGAAAGGGGCTTTTTAAATCTGAGTGCATCAACGCCTGTGAGTTCTTCCTTTGCAATTGTGTTATATGTAAAAGGCGCGATTATGTCGGTTGGACTGATAACATGTGCCGAGCCGAATGAAACAGGCTGACGCCCTATGTATAAGTCATAAGAAGAAGCACTTAGAGTCAGGTACAGTCTGTCAAGATTATGCGTGAGAATAAAATCATTGTTTGAACTTTTATTTGACGGAATAAGCTGTTCATCAAAATCCCACACACGGTATGAAAGAAGCGCAGGGCCCGGAACAGGCGCAAGAACAGTATCTATATTTTTCTTTCTTAAACGCGGGAGCAATTCATATGCAATTTCAAATGATGAAGACTCATTGGGCGTAATATCAATTTTCAGCCTGAACCGTGAAAGCGCATCTGCTGCGGTATCACTGTCATAGTCTGTAATTATAAAAAAGTTCCTGATATAACCGCCTACCCTTATTTCAGAGTCACTTGCAGAGATAAAAGTGCTGGAGAAATGAAGCGCAAAAGTGAGAATTACAAAAACCAGAAAAATTTTTCTCATCCCTCGTCCCTCATCCTTCATCCCTCGTTCCTCGTCTCTCATCCCTGATTTCTACCCTCTAACTTCGTCTTTATCAACCTGCCCGTCTTTCAAAAGCACAAGCCTCTTTGCCCTTTCCATTATCATAGTGTCATGCGTGGAGAACACAAATGTCATGCCGCTTTTTTCATTAAGCTCCCTCATCATGTCTAAAAGCGCTGCACCTGTTGTAGAATCAAGGTTAGCTGTTGGCTCATCAGCAAGTATTATGTCAGGTCTTGAGACCATTGCCCTCGCAATGGCAACGCGCTGCTGCTGCCCGCCTGAAAGCTGTTTGGGAAGTCTTTTTTCCATGCCCTCAAGACCCACCTGCTCGAGTATGGATGCCACACGGGAACGTCTTTCTTCATCACTAATGCCCTGTAAAAGCATAATGTACTCAATGTTTTCCTCTACTGTAAGAACAGGGATGAGGTTATATGCCTGAAAGATAAAACCTATGTGGTCTCTGCGGAAATCCGAAAGCTCGCTTCCCTTCATCTGGCTTATAGGCCTGTGTGCAAGCAATACCCTGCCTGACGTCGGCATATCAAGCCCGCTCATTATATTTAAAAGCGTGGTCTTCCCAGAACCTGACGGTCCTGCAATGGTAGTAAATGCGCCTTTTTTAATAGCAAGGCTTAAAGACCTGAGTGCATGCACCTCAATGCCGTCAGTGCTGTAGACCTTTGATATGTTTTCAATCTTTATAACTTCTTCAGACATTTATTCTCTCCTTCAGTTACATAAGTAGAAAGTAGTAAAATTTTTTACTGTAAATCTTATTTGTTAGATTTTTATATTTTTTCTCGCTACCTGCCTGCCCTGCCTACCGGCAGGCAGGCGACAGGCAGGCTCGTTGCTCTCTACCCTCTACTTCTTTTAATCATAAGCTTTTATGCATTGCCTTTGCAGGTGTCAGCCGTGCTGCAAAGACAGCCGGGTATATTGCTGCAATAAGTGAAAAGGTAAATATTAAAACCGGAAACACTGTAAACTGCCTGAGCCTCATCACCGGATATATAAATTCGGTAATGGTTACTCCCGCAAATTCTATACCCTTATAATTAATTCCATAAACTGAGAAAATCTGCATGAGCAGGAAAGCAATTCCTGAACCTATAAGTATGCTTATCAGGGAAAGTGATGCTGCCTCAAAAAAGATAATAAGTGCCATACTCCCGGGTCTTGTGCCGATTGCCCTCAGGACTCCAAACTCAAACATCCTTTCATAAAGCGACATAAAGAGCGTATTCATTATAATCACAGCCACAATGGCAAAGACCAGGGTAACAATAATGACCGTTACCATATCTGTAAAAGTAGCCGCACTGTCAAGCTCAGGCACGAGATCCTTCCATCCGAGTGCCTCGTTTCCGTGTTCAGAATATTTCCCCCAGAATGCAAGCGTGTGATCTCCGGCATTATTGATATCATGAAACTTAAGCGCAATCTCGTGCGTGCCTGTGCCAAGTGCCAGGAGTTCACGAGACTGTTTTATGTTTATAAACGCCATTCCGCTGTCAATCTCTCTTATGCCCATGTGAAAAATACCTCTTACCCTGAACATGTCCTGGGAAAGTTCGCCTGTGCCTGCCTCAGCCACCGTAAGCACAAGCCTGTCACCGGTCTCAACCTCAAGGGTTTCAGCTGCCTTTGAACCTATAAGTATCTGACCTATACCTTCGGTTTCAAGGTAATTCCCCTCTTTTATTGCCTCGTCAATCATTGATATTTGTTTTTCTGTTTCCGGGGCTATACCGTAAAGCAGAACAGAGTCTACCCCTGAAGCAGAACTAAGCATGGCAAATGACACTGTGCGCGGAGTAAAATCTGAAATAAGACTCTCTGTTTTCAGGGACTTCATAATGGTCTCTGAGTTATTAATTGTGTTTTCCACCTCAAGCGTATCACGAAAGCCCTGAGCGTGTATCTGTCCCTCTCCGAGGAACGTGTCTGTGGCTGTCCTTATCATGCTTTCAAGCATGCCTTTGTAAATACCGTCTACAAATATCAGAGAAGCAAGGCCGATACCCACTGCTATCCCGGAAAGAATTGTCCTTCTTTTATTCCGTAAGATATTTCTCCATGCCAGTTTTAAAAGAATTTTCATGCCTAATCTCTCAATGCCTTTACAGGGATTATGCGTGCAGCTCTTATTGCAGGCCATATGCTTACAACCACAGCAGTTCCGAAAACGACCAGTGCCGGTATCACTATAGACCTGAGTGTAATCTTTGCGGTCATTTTGTAAAAATAAAACCCGCCGTATTCAATGGGTGTGGAATAGGTTATGCCGTATTTGGAAAACCACCAGTTGGCAAATATTCCGATTAAAGTACCGAGTATTATACTCAAAATTGAAAGAAAAGCTGTCTCAAACACAATGAGCCTGAATATTTGAAAGGGTCTTGTACCGAGTGCCCTGAGTATACCGAACTCCCGGGTTCGTTCAAGTATTACCATGAGTACGGTGTTCAGCACGCCAACAGCTATGATTATTGTAAGTATCGCCATAGTCCACCGGTTGCCTTTAATGTCTGCCTGCATTGCCGTGTAGAACTGGCTTTCAACCACCTGCCACGGCTCAACATCCAGAGTCGGATCTTTAAGGGCGTCTTCTATCAGGCCAACGGCCTTCAGTGTCTTTTCATGGTCTTCAAGCACTACAGCTATCTCATGGACACCGCCGTCCATGGACAGGAATTGCTGCACAGTGTTTATGTGCATATAGCACATTGATGCACCGGCTGAACCCTCCTGCTTGCCTGTTATGCCAATAACCTTAAAAAGCCCGTTTGCAATTGAGCCGTCATAGCCCTCGGCAATGAGGGCTATTTCATCTCCGAGTCCAACTTTCAGAACTCTTGCAAGGCCATCACTTATTACAACTTCATTAAGGGGTGTCTCTGATATAAAACTTCCTTTTTTAACTTTATATTTAAGTCGTGTTGTGCGTGCCTCTCGTATCGGGTCTATACCTACTATCTGAACCCCGGATGTTTTAGTGCCTGCAAATGCAAGCGCAGAAGTGTATACCCTGGGCGCCCATGCCTCAACATAGGCAACAGATTCGATTTTACTGCCTATAGAATCCGGGTCATCAATGGTTTTATATATGGAGGGTTTGTCAAGGTAACCGTCTTTATGCACCTGAATATGACCTGTGCGGTCTCTTGTAAACATGTCTATGACGTTGCTGTAAGTTCCATCCACCAGTCCGAAAGAAAGCGCAAACAAAGTACACCCTCCAGCCATCATCAAGGCAGTGAGTGCTGAGCGTTTCTTGCGCCTGAATATGTTACGGAATGCTATTTTGAAAATAATCATAGCCAACTAAACATTGTAAAATGTCCGCCTATCTTTTCTTCTGCAAACTGCGCAGTGTAAATACGTCAGATTTCAGTTTTACATCAAATTCTAATTCAATGTAACGTATAACAGTCTTTTTGCCGGGCTTGTTCAAAGGCTTCATCTCAAGTACAGACGGGATACTTCGCTTGCCGAATTTTTTAACCTCACTGAATGTCATGACTCTCATCTTACGGCCTTTCTCATCAAAATAAACCTGACTGACAGGGGTGTAATCTTTTTTGCTGACTGTGAGGATTATTTTGTCCCATATCATGGGAACATCTTCTTTTGGTATGAGCTCAACGTAGTATTTGTCAGGCTCTGCGTCTTCAGGTATTATGAGCCTGAAATCATAGTCCTGTGTCATTGAGCTTTCTTTAACAAGGTCATCGTTTGTAAAGTCAGAGCCCATCCATGAGCTCATCATCATTGAAGGAGGTACTTTCATTACCTTGTTAATCTTGGGGAAGTAGTTCCACATTTCGGTTTTCTTCCTGAGGGTGGCAATGCCGGCATCTTTTTTAGGACTGGTTAGATGGATGAATGTCTTGTCCATGCCCTCTGTCCAGACGTCCATGCTCAGCGTTCGCGTCCAGTGCTCTGACACAATGGTCATCTCCACTTTGCTCCGGCTTGTGTTACTGCGGTAGAGTTTGTCAACTTTATCCACTATCTCGTCTACATCAGGATTATCCAACGCAAAAGAAGGAAGAACAATCAGTATAAATGCCAATGCTGACAATGCGATATATACCTGTTTTTTTATTGCGATCATACCTTAACTATATATCAAAATGCCCTGGTTTTATATGATAAAAGTCAGAAAATTTGATGTGTCTGGCTGGTGAAAGGAACGGAAAGTCTTAAAGGGAGTCAAGATATTCTTTCAGTCTTGCCTTATCTTCTTCGCTTATCTCTTCAAATTTTATTATCGTATCATGGCGTTTGGGGTGCATATTGGGAATTTCCGTACATGAAACTGTGTTTCCCAGAAATTTTATAGGCTGTTTTAAGCCCGGCTAGGTCATTTGCATCCTTAACTTTATTTTAACATCCAGGGGCTGTTCGGTCTCTATAAGCATGCTTTCCATGTCTATCCTCATTATGTGATAGTTCTTAAGCAGCTCCTTTTCAGGCTCAACAGCCTCAACCCTGAGGCCCCTCAACCTTGCTCTGAGCTCCTGTGCAAGAATATCTGCTTCAATTGAATCAACAGCCTTATCAGTATCGTCTATTGAAATATCACCAAATCTTAGCCCTGCTTCATATCTGGGTATTACTTCGTCGGGCTGCTTTTTCTGCAGGTTACCTATTTTTTCCCATACAACAATGCCCCTCAAAGTAACAGGGGTATTTTTACGCTCAAAGCGCATTGTATATTCACAACCTATTGTCAGTCTTTTATTTAAACTGACTGAGGCGCCGACAGGACTTATATTTAAAAATTTAACGTCAGAAGCAAACTGCACTTTGCAGTGCATATCTGAACTCTCAATTTTGATCCTCCTAAATTTTCTTCTTTCAGGCATGGTTATTTAATCAATGGTCCTTTGCAAAAGTTTTTCCGTAAAAATTAACAAACTCTCATTCAAAACGGCTCAAAATTTTAGATTTAGCGACTTTTGTTAAATCAGCCGCAATGTTTTTATGCAGTTTGGCCTTTACTCCCGGAGCCAGGTTTCCGACAATCTGTTTGTTTATACTCTTAACAGCGGCTAAATACCATTTTGCACACTTCTCTTTGGCAATTAATCCGTTTATATCTTTTGCTATCAGCTTTATCAGTCTTTTTTCGATTTCTAATTCGATGTTGTGAGGTTCACCATACCCTTTCCGCGCGCTGCCCTTGCCTTCACCTGCCCCAAATCTTCCTGCGGCGTCACTTAATTTGTCCCTTAACTTACCATGCCCATCAATAAAATCATAACTTTGCATTAATTCTGTTTTAGGACTTTCCATAGGTGCTTTGGACACCCTGTAAGCCTTAAAATGACCTAAGTCAACTACGATTATTATTTTATCCATTATATACCGTCCTTTTTAAGATTATATTAGATAATAAAATTTTTTACACCCTTTGCCCTGTCTTCTCATCAAACACAACAACATTGTCCAGGGCAAATCTCATAAACGCCCGGCTTCCTGATTTTATTTCTTCTTCCAGCTTTGAAATACCTTTAATTTTCACATTATTCCAATCCGCGTCAACCCAGTTAAATGAGCCGGCAGATTCTGTTATAGAAACAATAACTTCTACACTGCCCTCTGATTTCCGGGTGGATATTGTTACATCCTCCGGCCTTATGCCCACTGTGAGATTGGAATTTTCAGGGGGTTTTTCTAATTCAGGCGAGATAATCATTCCGCCGCAGTGTATTTCCAAAGGAATGCGGTTTTTCAAAAAAGCAGGGATAAAGTTCATTGGAGGACTGCCAATAAAACCTGCAACCATGACGTTGCCAGGCCCTAAATATATCTCCTGCGGAGTTCCGCACTGCTGGATGCATCCGGCATGGAGCACTGCAATCCTGTCAGAGAGGCTCATTGCCTCTGCCTGGTCGTGCGTTACATAAATAGTGGTTATCTTAAGCTCATTATGCAGTTTCTTCAGCTCTGCCCTCATCTCTACCCTTAACCGTGCATCAAGATTGGAAAGGGGCTCATCCATTAAAAATACCTTTGGTTTTCTAATAATTGCCCTGCCCAGCGCAACCCTCTGCCTCTGCCCGCCTGAGAGCTCCCGTGGTTTTCTCTTCAATAAATCCTTAATGCCCAACAGAGATGCGACCCTGAGCACTTCGTTGTACACAATTTGTCTTTCCATTCTTTTCATTTTTAACGGAAATGCAATGTTGTCATATACGGTCATATGAGGATAAAGCGCATAGCTCTGGAATACCATTGCCACATCCCTGTCTTTTGGAGAAAGATGATTTACCGG
>VAPB011153179.1_pt1 | contig 11696 bp, 15 predicted proteins | sample 3395101 | NCBI WGS metagenome assembly VAPB01 (sample SAMN08290433, study PRJNA428436) | hydrothermal vent metagenome | isolation source: Deep-sea hydrothermal vent chimney | place: Indian Ocean: Southwest Indian Ridge | reverse complement strand
GGCATAGATACTCATAAATGTTTTCTATCTCATCATATGAGGGCAAATCGGTGCTTGAATAACGCGCACTCGCTTTTAACACTGCGTCCATTTCATAGCTAAAGCACGTCAAAACCTCACGCGCCACAAACTGGCCTTTGATTTTTTGGTTGTCGGGTGAGTTACTATTTTCTATCATGTGTGCCTCCATTTTTGGTTGTTTACTCTCTATCAATTCCAAATTCCTCATAAAGTACATAATTTTCTGCGGATATTTTCGCGCCGTTAACGTATCCGTAGCCCTGTTGCCTAAAAACCTCAATATCATCCCGGAAAATGACCAATACATACCCATAACCGGCGCTTTTTTCTATCTCATATTCCCACTTGTAAGCAAGGATATTTTTTCTCATTTGAATTCCCAGTCAATAGACATAACAGGTACGAATTTGTCCCCGATTTTAACTAACAATATGTCTGTCTTGTCATACTTGCAAGGCTTCCATGTGTTGCCGTCAGTCCACGAATCATAATTATCATAAAATTCCATATCGTCTTGTCGTTTACCTACGGGTACGCTCAATTCATCGTTATGCAGGTCTTGTCTTACTCGCGCCAGTGTCATTGTTTTTTAGTACCTCCGGTTGGTTGTTCTTTTGAATCTTCGTTAACCTTACAATATCCACAAATAAAATATCCCTTATTAGATAGCCACAGTGTCGCTATCCTTCCACATATCGGACACTCGTCTCTATCGTCTTTCGTCATATTCCCATATCCCGCCGGGCGCATGACGCGCTTGTACCGGATAATTCGCGGAGTATGCTTCGCTTCGCTTTTGCCTGTATACTCGCAAGGCGCGTCTTCTTGCGCTTCATACAATCCTTACATCCTTGACAATGCGCTTCTAAAAACTGCGTCCATTCCGCACGCGCTCCGCCGAGCGAAGGCCGAACAAGCCCCGAAAGCGTTTCAATATGTTTTTTCCAGTTTTCTGCGTTCATATGTGCGTACCTCTTTATATGGTTGTTATCTGGTAAAAATCTCTAGTGATCGAATAAGTTTACTCTCCTCTGGCAATCCGAGAGAAGATCCGAGCATTCTCGCATATCGGATATATATATTTTTCTTGCCGTAAACGTTTTTTACTTGGACTGTAATTCTGTTTTCCATGTGCGTAACTCCAATATGTTGACTGTGTTTAGCTAACCTTCACTAATAAATATACACTATTTGAATTGAAAATGCAAGGCCTAAATGAATTAAAATGCAATTAAATTACTATACTTTTTGTTTGCTTCGACTAACATGATGCATCGGAGGCCCTTAAATATTAAGCGTATTAATTGTAAGGTGATCCAAAACTAACATATGGGATGAATTTGAGTCTATTAATAATATCTAACTGTTGAAATTACCGATTTTTGGTTAGTGTATCGATAACTCAGTTTATGGCTAATATTGACATAATATAACTATGAAGATGGATGCTGGTATGCACACGAGAGGGAGTTACTGAATTATTATATATGATGTTAATAGTATATATACCCTATACATACAGCATCACGCTACGCCAGAGCTCCATCAAACAAAGTCTTGAAACTTACACTTATGGCTACATCAGCTACAACATGCAAGTCTTTGCAAGCCATTATTAGTTATGGTTAGTTGTTCATTCATTCAGCCATTCAGCCTTTAAATTCTATTCTTTGACTTGTTTTGGTTTGTTTTGATTAACCTTAGACGATCCTAGTATTTCGCGGGGCCTAGTAAATAGACTAAACAGCTACCATATAGGTTAATAGATTATATACCTTGCTGTGTTGTTGATATAGTTAATAGAATATATACGTAGTACATCTGATGTGTAGTCTGAGTCGCTCACCAAGCGACCATATAGAAAAAAGAGGGTACCCCGGGGGGTGAACGACGTACTGGCCAACCCTCCACTGTGTACGGGAAACAATTAAAATTGTTATTAAAAGTGCTCACTCTGTCACTCAGCTCTTTAAACCTGTGTAAGCCGACGTAAGCCGACGTAAAATCACTCAACCACCCTAATATATAATATTAACTAAGAAGATGTACCCACACCCCTTTCTAGGAAAAAGCCGAAAAATAAAAAATTTCAGAAAAAATTTGGCAAAAACCCGAATCTACTCCGCATACTATTGGGGGTCTATATCAATACGATGCAAGAAATTCTCTGGAAATAACGAGACAAAACTGGCAATTATTACTGCTTGGGCGGTAAATACTGGTAATTACTAATTTGTCCCAATTAGTATTCAAAATTCCTTGGCTTTTAATCAAAAATTCGCTTGACAGGGAATGCTTATCACTGTATCCTTACCCTGCGCATAGTTAACTATTAAAAAACTGGAGAACCCCAATGTCAGAAACCCAAGCAATGCATCCATCCGATATCCGGCAGTATCCCTTCCTCGCAAAAGTTCTCATCACATTCACAAAACTGAACGCCCAAGGTACCGAAGAGAAACATAAGGACGAAGTTATTTTTAAATTGGATCGTCCCAGCGCGAGAATGCCATGGTACGTTTTAAGAAATTATTCCGTGCCTAACTTTCTCAAGTCACGATACGGCCAGATGGAAGTTGGTTGGCAGCGGATTTATGAAATCAAAACCATCAAACTCATCAACCGTGAAGATCCAAATGACATCACCGACATCCCTCTGCGAGTGATGACATTAAGCCAACTTGAATTGTATTGCCAGAAATGGGATTTGAATGTCCCGGTCCACGAATTTTATTCTGTTGAGAAAGCGCGGGAGTTTGTGGCGTTGCGTCAGGATGACGAGAAGGGATATAAACATATTCTCGCTGAATACCGCGAAGGCAAGAAGCGGGCGTATCCGGAACTTGATGCGGTTAGAAGCGGAAAGGTCGCGCAGACGGGTGAGGTGAGTGAGTTTGATACGTTGGATACCGCGCCGAAACCTGAGATAGGTAAAGCGTCTCCGTCGAGGGTGGCGGGTGCGGGGGAGAAAATGCCTGGTGACAAACCCGCGTTAGAGCCGGGGGAAAAAGCCGTGGGGCTGCCGAGCACGGGCGATGTGCCGTCGGCAATAGATCCATTCGCGGGGGTTTAACTTATGCGGGCGACTGACCCATTCAGCCTCACTGGCCCAGTGGATCCGAGGAATATACGTAATGGGCCGCAGCCGCCGCCGCGGGTTGTGGATCCGTTCGACGCGGTGATGCCGGGTGATGGAGAACTTACTCCCTCAAAAATTGACCCGAAGACGCTGACTCACGATCAGGTTTTTTTCAATGAGGTCGATAAAGATGGTTCGATTATTAAATACAAAATCGAATCAGGGATGCGGGTTAAGGTCGCGGACCTGGGGAAGATTAAAGATTATTTTAATGTAGCGATTATGAAGGCGTCGATGATGACGCCGGAAGACCTGGAAACCCTTGACTTTAGCGCGTTGACGCATATTGAGATTGCAGCCGTGAAGATGGCGGCGTATGCAGCGGCGGGGGATTTGAAATGCACTCAGGAACTTTTTGATCGAGTCCTCGGAAAAGCGAAACAGGTTTCTCAATCAACTCACCTCAATCTGTCAATCGATGATATTCTAAACGGGGTTGTGCCTCAAGGAGGCCGTCAGGAGGTAATTGATGTCTGATCCCGGGTCGGATACAAAAGAGAAAATAGAACATCTTCGCCAGAACCTACCTGAGTATTCCGAGCGATTCATTAAGATCCGTCCGAAGAAGGGCGGTAAAGTAATTCCTCTCATCTTCAATAAAGCGCAGATGTTGTTGCATCATTTCATTGAGGACATGCGCAAAGCTGGAGAGATAGTGCGGGTCGTGGTATGTAAGGGCCGGCAGCAGGGAGTATCTACATATGTAGCTTCAAGATATCTTCATCGGGCTTCTCTCAATCTCGGCATCAGTGTTTTTATCCTTGCCCACATTTCTAAATCAACAGAATATTTATTTGATATTGTTAAACGAATGTATTCCAATCTGCCGGACCCCCTGCGGCCTGGGATTGAGAGGTCGAACAAAAAAGAATTAAAATTTGGCAGACTCGATTCGGAATACGCGCTTGGTACTGCCGGCGCGAAGGATGTAGGTCGCAGCATGAATCCCCAACTTCTTCACATGTCCGAGGCAGCGTTTTATGCCGATACTGACGATTTATCGACGGGGTTGCTTCAAGGAGTTTCAAACGATCCTGAGACAGAAGTTATCATGGAGTCCACTGCGAATGGGGCAGTGGGAATGTTCTACAATCTCTGTCAAAAAGGCATAGACCCAAAAACCCTAAGTCGATTTAAAACTCTTTTTATCGCTTGGTATATTCAGGATGAATACCGCGAAACGCCCCCTCTCGGATTTAAGCCTAACAAACTCGAATATGAAATGATGGAACTATATGGTTTAGAGTTGAATCAAATTTTTTGGTACCGGAGAAAACTTGAAACTGATTTTCAGGGCGATCTTTGGAAGATGCGCAAGGAATACCCATGTTGTCTCGCGGAGGCGTTTCAATCATCGGGCGATCGATTGTATAAACCAGAGTGGATTGCGACAGCTCGGAAGTATCCCGGTGTTTTGGATGATATTGCGCCCCGGGTTATGGGCGTTGATGGATCTGGGGAGGGCGCGGATGGGACGGCTTTGGTGACTCGTCAGGGAGCCAGAATCATCGAGTTTGAGAACTACGAGGAGGTTGTCAAGCCAATGCGTCTGGCCGGCATGGTGGCTCAAAAAATAGACACTTTGGATTTGGATATGGTTTTTTTGGATGTTGCGTATGGGTATGGCTGCCGGGATAGACTCAAGGAAATGGGTTATGGTGCCAAGACGATGGCGGTGCCGTTCGGCATGGAGGCGTTGATGCCTGAACTTTATTTGAACAAGCGGGCGCAGATGTATGGATTCTCGAAGGAATGGTTCGAGGAAGGCGGGAAGTCAATTCCAGATGATGATTTGTTCGTCCGTGATCTTGGGATGATCCCGGGGTTCAAATTATCAACGTCGAGGGGCTTGCTTCAACTTCCACCCAAAAAACAAATTCGAGAAGATAACGAAGGGCTCTCGCCAAACATCGCGGATGGGTTTGCTTTGACCTTTGCGTTTCCGGTTAAGAGTCGGTCATTGAAATCAAGAATTTCTGTGGCCTCGCCGGATGTGGTGCGGGCCCGTTCGCCATTTAAAAGTCGAAGACAAGCACAGGAATTTGTAAGAACCAGGAAACCATCGGAGCTTCATGTACCAAATAACTAGGGGATTGAAAGAGGATTACGCTGGCGCGATGCGTTTGATTGCGCAGTTTACAGAAGGATCTTTGGGGGAGTATGGAACCTATTTGGACCCGGAGAAATTGCAGAGAGTTTTTGATGAAGTTTATTCTTCTAGTTTTGTGATTAAGATTGATGGTAACATAGTGGGCGTATTGGCTGGTCGGATCATAACGGACATTTGCAGCGATCTTTTGGTGTATGAAGAAATTGTTTGGTATGTGCAAAAAGAGCACCGGCGATATGGGATTAAATTACTTCGGAATGTTTTGGATTGGTGTAAGGCAGCGGGGGTTAAGCGGATGACGATGAGCGCAATGCATAATTCAAAAACAAAAAAACTTTTTTCGCTGTATGAGAGAATGGGCTTCACCCCCCAAGAAACAAGGTTTCTTAAACAACTGGACTAAAAAACGGAGGTGATGATATGCCATTATTTACAGCAATCGGAGTTGGGATAACAGCCGGGGCGGTTACCGGGGCCGCAGCGACCGCAGTTGGATTAGGTACGGCAGCTTTAGCGGGCGGGGCTTTTGCTCTTGGCCGATCAGGTTCAAAGAGTGTAGCGACTCCCAGTGATGGTGGCGCTCGGATTGCAGGAGTTTCCGCAGCGACGGGAGCTTTGACTGAAAAAGAAGCTCAGACAGCGGCGAAGAAGCGGGCGTTTAGATCTGGTGTTTTGTTCACGTCACCCACCGGCTTGGGTTCTGAACCAAAAACAAGCTCTGCAAAACTTCGGTAAAAAATTTGAGGTGATAAATGGCTGAGACAATACAGGTCGGCGGGGTTAAGTTAGAGCGATTGAAGTTAGCCCGGAACGGCCTTCAGACTGCGAAAATTAATTTCACGAATCAGTATGAACCATTAAGTCTCTATTTTTATCAAATCAAGTCAGAGTACCAACCTTACACGCCTCAAATTCCTCAAGGGCAGTTTTTAAATTCTGGAAATATCAACGATAACATCGGCGCGAAGTCTGCTAAGTTAATGGCATCTGCGCTTATGGGTATGGTGTGGAAAGATGAGAAGGGTACGTTCAGAATTGTTCGTTCTCGGAATATCCCGGAGAGTGAAGAGTCAAAGGGCTATTTTAAGCGTGTAACTGATAACCAGACGCTTTACATGGAGCGGCCTAAGTCTCGACTTACGACTTCTCTTTTCACGTCACTTTTGGAATCAGTTATTTATGGTACATCCGGAATGGTAACGCAGGCCGGGGACTTTACGACTCCGTTGAAGTTTTCTAGTCAATCTGTTTTGACATTTTATTTGGTGTATGACAAGGATGGGGAAATTGTAGAAGTCTATATTGACTACAATTTGTCGGCTGATGAGCTTTGGGACAAGTATGGTGCTAATGCAGGGAGTGGTGTGATGCAAGCGATTCAGAATAATGATCACACTCGCCGGTTTGTTGTGACAGAAGCCATTCGCCCACGTTCGGAAGCGGATGCTAAAGATGTGGCCGGGAAATTGGGTATGCCTCTTTCGTCTGATCTTTTCATGCCATACGATAATATTTATCTGGAAGAGGGCGGGTATGAATCTATGCCTTTGGCAGTTCTTTTCCATGAGAAGTTATCGTATGAAGATTATGGACGCGGTGCGGGGATGGATGCGTTGCCGACTGTTGTGCAAATAAATATAGCCTCTGAAATTTTGGCAATTGGTGGTGAGTTGACTGCACAGCCGACTCTTGCGATGTACGATAATGGATCGTTGGCCGGTCTTGCGGTGGATCTTTCTGCCGGGGCTTTGAATGTATTTAATGTTTCTGGAACAGTGCCTAACGAAAAACCTATTGTTCCCATATTTCAGGTTGGGGATCTTCGGGTCATGTTTGATTGGTATGCTCGACTTAGGGAGGATGTGAAAGAATTTTTTCTTCTTGATAAATTATTTGATTTGAATATTAAACAGCGTATGACTTTGGGCGAAGCGCTGATGCGGGAACAGATTCGGGCGGATTCTTTATCCCCGCTTTTTACCCGGATTATGGCGTTTCTTACTCAGGTGATTGAGCGTTCTGTAGATATTACATTTGGGATGGGTCTTTTGGGTGTTGCTGACCCACAGAATCTTCAGGACCCGAAGGTTATGGCTCTTTTGGGAGCGGGTATTCAACCGTTTCGAATTCCGTCAGATATTTTGGATGCGCAGGCGCGCGGAATTGATTGGTATGAGATTGAATTTATTTCTCCGGCGGCCAGGATTATGAACACCGAGGAATTGAATAGTACGTTGAAATTTATCTCGGTTATGGCTGAGGCCGGTGCGTTGAGTCCTGATTTTATTGATGTCGTGGATCCGGATGGCACGGCGGAAAAGTTGCGGAAATTGACCGCGACGGATACGATTGTTGTTCGTACTCAAGCGCAACGGGACCAGATTCGAGAGGCCCGGGCGAGAGCACAGATGGAAATAGCGAAGATCGAAGCACAGGCGAAACTCGCCGTAGCTAACCAGTCCAACGCGCAAGCGGATGCCGCACGAAGCGGGGCTGTTCGCACGATGGCAGAAATAGGAACATAGGAGAAGAAATGGCTGACCCACAACCCCAAAAACCCCAAGGACCTCAAAGGCCTGTTTTTAGCCGTGAGGCTATTGAGGCGAAACAAAAAGAGCAGTTGAGACAATTCCAAGAGCAAATGGTCGAGATGAGGAAAGCTCTCGAAGAAGTTGTTTCTACCATTGGAGGAGAAAAAGTTCTCAAATTTCTTTTCCTGGTTAGTGGTGGGGATAAGATAACCGCCCGACGTGATCAAGAAGGTAAGATTGACATGAGCGACACTTTGATGGCGATAGGCGCGAAGGGAGTTTATGAAGCGCTTAGAATGAATATGACAACCGAGACGATAGCCAAAATCGAAACCCATTCTTGGGAAAAATAAGGAGAATCTACTGACATGACTACAGGATCTACTGGCTCGGCACCCACAGGAGCAACAGGAGCAACAGGAGGAACTGGCGCGACAGGAGGAACTGGTGCGACAGGATCAAACGACCCCCGCCTGAAAACTTTCAAAGTTCCCGAGCAGTTTGCGAATGAGCCTTGGGCCAAAGGCGTTAAGGATATGGATGATTTGTGGTCTAAGATGGCAGGGGCTCAAAAACTTCTTGGTAAAGAAAAAACAGTCATCCCGGGCGAGAACGCGACGGTTGAAGAGAAGACTGCTTTCCATGTCAAGATGGGCCGTCCGGAAAATCCTGAAGGATATGAATTCAAAAGTATTGAGGATTTGAAAGAGATTGATAGAAACGTGGACCTTGATCACGGAATGAAGAAAATCTTTTTTGAGAACGGGATTCCAAAATCTGTTGGCGAAAAGATTGTGGCCGGGTACGAAGCCTTAGTTTATGGGATGCAAAAGCCTATGATTGATGCGGCTGCGAAACGGAACGTCGAATTTAGTCGGCTAGCCAAAGAGGGTATTGGTGATGATGTTGAGGGGACAATATCCGGTTTTAAGAATTCTATGCGGGAAAGTCGTGGGGATAAGGCGCATTTGGTCGATAAGTTGGATGACATGTCCAACGATCAGTTGTTGCCTTTGGTTATGTATGGGAAGAACATGCATGACAAATACACCGGCGAAAATAAAATCAATCGCGGTAAAGGTCCAGGTCAAATGAGTGGGGATTTGAAGAGTGACTATCGAACTTTGTCCAATCAAAAAATTGCTGTCAAGACGGATACGAAGATGGCGCAGCATATCAAGGATATGAAGATTGCGAACTTGAATACCGAGATGCGAAAAGTTGGTGACAAGGCTGCGGAAAAAGGTATTGATTTGTTCGCGGCATAAAAAATTTGACAGAAGAAAAGAAACAGAGTATGCTTGAGTTAAGCTAACGTCCGTAATAGAGCGGGGATCGGCCTAGCCGTCCGACTTAAACGGGTATCGTTAATAGATGCGAAAAATTTATTGATGCTAACCTATTAAGACGGAGGAGATATCATGGCCAGAAGTGATTTTGCAGGCGTTGAAACAGTTTTAAAGGATGATTACCTCGGTAATCTTCTGAAGATTCCGCAACAAGAAGAGACTCGCCTTTTCGGTGGTTTTGCCCAGGTCACGGTCGAAGGAAAGCAATTGTTCCTCGATGGCGTAGCGCCGGTTGACTACCGCATTGACAACTCCTACAACGCACCTTCACAGGGCGTCGCGGCGAATTACTTCCGCAGGCAGTTGCTCACAGACCGAATGATTATCGAAGTGGATTACGACGAACATTGGTTCCGTAAGACCACCTCCTCAAATCCGTCCTCGCTTATCACAAACGAAATGATGAAAGCGTCGTTCCGTTTCCTTGATAAGGTTGGTATTGATGCATCCGTGGCCAGTGTGAAGTACGGTGTGTCAGGGGCTTCCACTTTGACGTTCGCAAATGACGGCGGACTGACTTTGGACGCAACCGGCGGTTTGACGATGGATCTTCTTCGGAAGATTAATCACCGTTTCACAGGAACGGAAGTTGTCGGGCCGAATGGCTTGAACAACGTCAAATTCGTCATCACGGAAGACGAGCAATATGACATGGGTGGAATTACTCAACTCACGTCATGGCAGTTCCAGAATGTGTACCCGGCCAATGGTATGGGTAAGCCGAACGAGTCCGGTTTTGCGCGGCAACTCGGGATGCAGAACATCACATTCGGAGCTCAAGCCACCACAGGCAAGATGCTGAATGAAGCGGCTGCGGTGCGTGATTGTCTCGCTTTGGCGAACAATGCTCTGGTCTACGGTCAGGCAACTGACGGTGTGAAGTTTGAAATCATTCCTCTCTCCGAGACGAAGATTTCAACAATTCGGTTGAGACTTACATTGACTGCCGGTGCCGTTCGGACGAACGGTAACAACGTCATTAAGTTCCAAACAACGGTCAAGGACCCGGGTGTCTTTTACGCCTAAAGTCTGATTGGTTAATGGTAGCGGGGTAATTCCCGCTACCACAACCAGACCTAAACAAGGAGGAATTTATGGCTAACGGCGAATATGATTTGACTTTTAAGAAAACCACTGAGCTTGCAGCGGGCGGCGATGCTGCGGTAGTTGGGGATAAGTTTATTATGATCGACGTATCGGATGCAAGTAATCCGGTAGTCCGAACTCTCCAAGATATCGTGAATTTGGCCAACGCCGGTGAAGCTAACACTTTCACTGTCCAGATGGAAGTGTCTCTTGCTGAATTGAATGCCGGGAAGACAATCGTTGCCGCAGTTCCGGGGAGCCAAATTGTTGTTACCGACTTCAATTTCGTCATGGACGGTGCTTTTGCAGCTTTAACTTCGGCTGAGTTGGAAGACTCAAGTGCGACAGTTAATGTTTGCTCCCTGGCACAGGCGCAAATGACCGACGATGCAATTCTATTTAAGGGTGCGACAGGTGTTACGCCCGGGGTAGGAATGGCCGAAGGTCTTACGGTGAGTGAGGCACTTGTCATTACCAAAACTGGTAGTGACGCGACTACGGCTACCAAGCTGACGGTCACTGTGACTTATTTATTGGTCTAAATTTAGACTTTAGACTAAACAGGTGTAATTTTAAAATCAGGAGGATTTAATTATGGCAGTAGTCGACGTAACACTATACAAAAATACGACAGGCATTCCGATTGACGCAGTTCAATCTCCGGGTGCGGACAGCATTGACATTGTTGCGAAGATCCCTATTACTAATGGGGATACTTCAGCTTCGATTTATCGAATCGCTGAAGTACCAAGCAATTACATTCCGGTTGGTGGAGAGATTACTTGCTCCGCGATAACCAGCTTGAATGACGTTGATCTTGGGCTTTACGAGAACGCGGAACAGGGCGGAGCAGTTATCGATGTTGATGCGCTTCTGGATGGTGGGGATGTGTCCAGTGCCTTGGTGCCGGGGTCGGGTTTGAGCCCTATTTCTGCGGTCACAATCGCAAACCAGAATGCAGCACTTTACACTCTGGCCAGTGATGTTTCTGGTGAACGGCAGACATATGTGCTTGCTCTTACAACGAATGCCACTGCGGGAGCCGCAGGAACCATTATTGTGAGATTGAAGCTCGTTCGCAGAGAGTACGCGGCAGCTTAAGCAGTTCTTGGGTGAGGTCAGTAGACGGGAGGGGTCTTGGGTTTCCCCTCCCGCTCTTACTCTTTTATAAGGAGATAATATGTCTGCATCCAACTCAAAGACGGACATTGTTAATCTGGCCTTCGACTTAATCAAGACTGAGAATATCAATAACGTCGAAGTTCCTGGTACGTCTAAAGCTGCGGTTGTTGCGAATCACTGGTGGGATGATGTCCGCCAGGAAGCTCTTGAAGGCTTCCCTTGGAATTTTGCAACTACCAGAGCTTCCCTTCCACTCAACGCGACAGATCCCGCTTTCGGGTTTGACGATGCGTATGCTCTCCCGGCTAATTATCTCTCTTTGAATTTTATCCAGTGGT
>VAPB010497749.1_pt1 | contig 11703 bp, 10 predicted proteins | sample 3395101 | NCBI WGS metagenome assembly VAPB01 (sample SAMN08290433, study PRJNA428436) | hydrothermal vent metagenome | isolation source: Deep-sea hydrothermal vent chimney | place: Indian Ocean: Southwest Indian Ridge | reverse complement strand
GGATGAAGAGAGATTCAGAACGTTCTTCACTCGGCGGTGAAAATGATTCCGAGAAGCTGGCCGATTCTGAGTGCTTCAGAAAGATAAATATTTTCGAAGGAACATGTTTGCACGACAGGCTCTCTTATCATTTATTCGCAATTATTGATGAGTAATATAACTCAGACAAAATCCCCAAAAGGCCCTTGCCTATATGAGTGAGGTCCGCTAGTTTTTCACATTCTAAAGGGTGCGTTTTCTCACCCGCCATATGGAGAATGAGTTTGATGCAGGTACACTATCCACGAATGCGAATGCCTATGTGCATGCCCAACCCGGGCCGTGCTGCATTCGCGTTCGAGGAATAGGCCAAGACAAAAGCCAGGCAGTTTTCCTGAACGTGACGCAGCACCGTCCGGCAATACCGGCGGTGCTTTTTGTTTTTTTTAGATGTCACACAGAAGGAAAACGCTTTGACTCCTCGAAAGTTACAGGATTTCGATACATCACGACCCGCCCCACGGACCGATAAGAAACCGCTCAGCAACACCCGCCCGATTATTGTCTTTAAATATGGAGGTACCCAGATGATACATGGTTTCGACACTGAACTCGTCCACTTCGATCCGGCGCCGGGCGACCCGTTTCACCCAAGTGCCACTCCTATATACCAGACAGCGACATTCCGGCAGCAGTCCGCCGGGAACTCGGGAAATTATGACTACACTCGATCCGGTAATCCCACCCGTCATGTGTTTCAGAATCAAATCGCCCGCCTGGAGAGAGGAACCAGTGCATCGGCTTTCAGCAGCGGAATGGCAGCTATCAATGCGGTTACTTCTCTTGTCAACAGCGGTGATGGAATAGTAGCCGGAGACGATCTCTACGGTGGTACCTGCCGCCTGCTCTCCAGAGTTCTCACACGCCAGGGTATCGACGTCCGGTATATCGACACTACCGACCTCGACTCGGTCGCACTCGAAATGAAAAAGCGTCCAGGCCTCGTATTGATCGAAACCCCTACCAATCCGTTTCTCAAGGTTACCGATATCTCTGCTCTGGCTTCCCTTGTGCATGAAAACGGAGGCATCCTGGCCGTAGACAACACGATTCTCTCCCCTTACCTGCAAAATCCCCTTGAACAAGGGGCCGATGTAGTCATCCATTCCGCAACCAAGTATCTGTGCGGTCACAGCGACGTAACGGCTGGAGCGGTCGTTACCGTTGACGAACGTCTTGGGGAAAAGATCGCCTTCTATCAAAATGCAGCCGGTACCGGCCTCGCTCCTTTCGAAGCATGGCTCCTCATTCGCGGGATGAAGACCCTGGGGCTTCGCCTGGAGAGGCAACAATCGACTGCGGCACGACTGGCACGATTCCTGACAGAGCACCATAAGGTCGAAAAGGTGTATCACCCGGACCTGCCCAACCACCCGGGGCGGGATCTGCATTTCCGCCAGGCCAGAGGTGCGGGTGGGGTTATCAGCTTCGAGACAGAGTCGGCAGAGTTCTCGAAAAAGCTCATCGCCGCAACAAAGCTCTTTGCAGCGACAGTCAGTTTCGGAGGAGTTGCTTCATCCATCAGTCTCCCCTTTTACATGTCTCATGCGAACATCCCCCCGGCGGTTCGAGCCGATCGGATGATACCTAAAAATCTCGTACGAGTTTCCGTGGGCATCGAAAACCCGGATGACCTGCTGGAGGACCTCACACAAGCATTGGAAACCGCAGATAACGATAAGGATGATGCAGATGCAGCGGAAACCTGTACTCGAAGCTGAAAAGCTGAATATTGTCAACGACGAAGTTGTTTCCGTGTCGGGTGAGTCGACACGTTCTGTGCATGCCGGTGAGCGTGGGCATCATACCTGTGATACCATCACTATACCCATCCATCAGACTGCCACCTTCTGGTTTAAAAACTCGGAAGAGCTTCGGGCCTACCAGGAAGGCAGACTCGCGCGGAATGAGTACGGCCGATACGGCAATCCCACCTGGCAGGCTGTCGAGCGAAAGCTGGCCGATCTGGAGTTCGCCGAAGAGGCCCTGCTCTTTGCTTCCGGTATGAATGCAGTAACCACAACGCTCTTTGCCCTCCTTCCTAAAGGAGGCCATCTGATCATCACCAGCGACTGTTACAGAAGGACCCGGCAGTTCTGCTTCGAATTCCTCGCCAGGATGGATGTAAAAACCACGGTCATCGAGCCTTCGAACCTGGATCAACTGAGTGACGCCCTGTGTGACGATACGGACCTGTTTTTCTCCGAGCTGCCGACGAATCCCTACCTTCGGGTGCTCGATGTGCCTGAAGCAGTGAAGCTGGCCGGAGCAAATGGCACAACTGTCATCATCGACTCGACGTTTGCCACCCCGCTCAACTACAGGCCCCTGAAAGACGGCGCCGATCTAGTGATACACAGTGCCACAAAGTACCTGGGAGGTCATAACGATCTGCTTGCCGGCGTCGCAGCGGGCTCATCGAATATCGTTCAGAGCCTTCGAAAAGCGGTTGGAATTCTTGGAGGGATCACCACGCCTCAAAACGCGTACCTCCTTCTCCGCGGACTGAAGACACTGGGACTCCGCATGGCTCGCCACAACGACAATGCCTTTCGGATTGCCCGAATGCTGGAGTCCCACCCACGGGTTCGACGAGTCTTTTACCCCGGACTCGAGTCTCATCCCGATCACCAGACTGCAGCCAGCCTGCTGAAAGGCTATGGTGGCGTTGTGACTTTTGAGATCGACGGAAACCTCGAGGCAGCCGAACGCTTTGTTGATCGATGTCGGATTCCATACATCGCACCCAGCCTCGGAGGCGTGGAGTCCCTCATCGAGATGCCTGCTGTCATGTCGTACTGGGATATCTCCAGAGAGAAAAGGCTCGGGTACGGGATCTCCGACTCGCTGGTGCGATATTCCTGCGGAATCGAAGACCCGGAAGATCTCATCGCCGATCTCTGCCAGGCGCTGGAAGTGGCAGCACCATGAACGAAACTGGAGTTGCAGTGCTGGGAGCGACCGGAATGGTCGGGCAGACGTTTCTCTGGCTGCTGGCAGGGCATGATTGGTTTAAACCTGTCTACCTGGCGGGATCGCGTACTCGGGGAGGGCGGGTGTACGGGGATGATATATGCTGGCGACTCCCCATGCAGATGCCGGAGAGAATCGGCAGAATTGAATTGAATGCCCTGGATATCGATGAATGTGTGGATTCCGGCGCTCGAATAATCTTCAGTGCACTCCCGTCAGAGTTGGCAGCGGACGTCGAACCGGCGCTGCGCAAGCGGGGGCTTGCCATTTTTTCAAACGCAGGAGCAATGCGCTCGGACCCCGATGTGCCGATCATGATCCCCGAGGTTAATCCGGAAGCGCTCGATCTTATACGTGAACAGGGATTTCCCACCGGCGGTTTCATCGTCACGAATGCCAATTGCTCGACAACAGGTCTGGCTCTCGCCCTGGCCCCTTTGCGAACATTCGGCATCGAGCAGGTGTTTGTTACCACCTGTCAGTCGATCTCAGGGGCAGGCTATCCCGGAATCCCCTCGCTCGACATCTGCGACTCTGCTATCCCGTTCATCCCCGGTGAAGAGGAGAAGATCGGAACGGAACTTCTGGAAATACTGGGGATTGAGATAGCCATCTATCCCACATGTGTCAGAATCCCCGTCCGGTTCGGTCACCTTGAGATGGTCTGGGTCAAGTTCGCCGGATCAGTCAGGAAAGATGATATCCTGCACGCATGGCGTGAATTCCGGAATGAAGAGTGCTCTCCCCTGACTCCTGCGATCCCCGTACTCCACTGTGAGGAAGATTGCCGGCCCAGGCCGGATATGAGCTTCTCAGGTGAACCGCCGGGGATGCAGGTCTTCACCGGTCGGGTTCGGGAGAGAGAGGGATGGATCGGTTTCGTTCTACTGGTGAACAATCTGGTGAAAGGGGCCGCCGGCGGCTCGATTCAGAACGCCGAATTCTTCCTGCGGAAGCATGGAGATGATACATGAGTAGAATTGTAGTGAAGTTCGGTGGATCGAACATGAAATCGGCGGACAACCTGGGCCGTATAATCGAAACAATCAAACGTTACCAGCAACCACTCGTCATCGTAGTCTCAGCACTCCATGGTGTAACCGATATTCTTGAACGGACACTGCATGAGCAGTCCGGCAACTGCGGGAAAAAGGCAAGAAATGAGAGTATCGAAAGCCTCAGGCAATTCCTGCTGACCGCACACATGGAGTACATCGACCTGTATGTGACTGACAGGGAACTCCGTCAGCGGGCGGAGACCGGATTGCTGGACCGGCTGGAGGAATTGGGAGAGCATCTGCTCGAGATCAACTTGCCGGGAGCTTCGCCCCCGTTCGCCGGTGACCGGGTGTTGAGCTATGGTGAACGGCTCTCCTGCCTGATGCTCACCGAGGTGCTCGGGAGTACAGGAATCATCTGTACGGAAAAGCTGCCCGAGGAGATCGGAATGATCACCGATGGTCGTTTCGGAGGGGCAATAATCGATATCGAGGCCTCACGCGATCGCATCAAGGCGGCGTTGGGAGAGGGATGCACATGCATCATCCCTGGATTCTATGGAATGTCACCGGAGGGTGATGTGACTCTGCTGGGGCGTGGAGGGGGCGATTATTCGGCTACCGCCATCGCCCGCTGTATCGGGGCAGCCTCAGTGGATCTCTGGAAGGATGTGCCGGGATTCCTGAGTGCCGACCCCAGGCTGATCCCCGATCCCTTCAGGCTGGAATCGCTTTCCTATGAAGAGGCAGCGGAGCTCTCGTACTTCGGCGCCCGGATTATTCATCCCCGGGCATTAGAACCGTTGCTGGGTTCCGACATACCTGTACGTCTATTCGATATCGAGGCGGGAGGAGACATCATTGAAGCGCCTACCGTAATCTGCTCGACCGCGAACACCTGTGCTACCGTTGTCAGGAGCGTCACCTGCAGTGACGATGTTGGCGTGCTTAAACTTCGTGGTCCGGGGGTGGGAATCAGACCGGGGATCATGGCGGAAGTTACCGGAAGTCTGAATGCGGCAGAGATTAATATCCGATCGATCCTCACTGCTCAGACCTGCATTAATATCCTGCTGGCACGAGATGATCTCGAACAGAGCCGGTCGATCATCAGTCAGGTGATGCCCACTGCCGTTGAAGAGATCACGGTTCTTGAGGATGTGTCACTGGTGGCTGTAGTAGGCAACGGGATGCTGGAAAGAGCAGGAATATGGGCCCGGATGGCGGGAGCTGTCTCCCGAAAAGGTATCAGCATGCACATGTTCTGTGCCGGAGCTTCGGATGTCGCCGCCTACTGCATTGTAGACCGTAGAGATCAGGATACCGCGGTAAGGGCCATCCACCGGGAGTTCTTTTACGTCGTGACTTGATCGTTAAAAACCTGGCCTTGCGCCAACAACTATCTACGTAGACGTACTTATCATCGTAAAGCCGGAGATCGTTGTTTAGTGGCATAGAGCTGGATTTAAGATATTTTAGCGCTTGATATGCAATGTACTGATCAACGTACTCTAGGAGCCTTGGCGCAGGGAAGTTATGTCTGCAGAGATACGTATTAGGGGAATACGGCGAAGCAGTGGCAGAAGTTCTTACTGGTTGAGACATAACTCTTTAGCTTCAGTATCAATTTGGATGGAGTTTTGGCGAGGGACAACTCTCTTGATGTTATTGCATCATAACGTTATAATGTTTTAATGAGTGAGAAACAGAAAAGAACCACGATTTATCTCGATGCTGATACCCACCGCGCCTTGAAGATGAAGGCCGTGGTGATGGAACGCTCGGTTTCCTATCTCGTGAACGATGCCGTCAAGCAGCTCCTGGCCGAGGACGCGACCGATCTGGAGGCGTTCGATGAGCGTGATAAGGATCCGGATCTCGATTTTGAGGATGTCGTCAAAGACCTGAATCGGCGTGGCAGATTATAGAATCGCGATCAAGCTTTCTGCCGTGAAGGAGCTCGAGGGGGTCGGGCATACGGAAGATCGCCGGCGGATCGTATCCCGGATACGTTCCCTTGCGGATGATCCACGTCCCCGGGGATGTGAAAAGCTGTCAGGCAGGGCGGAACGGTTTCGGATCAGACAGGGTGACTATCGGATCGTCTATGGTATCGATGATGACGACTTCACGGTCACGGTCGTCCGGATCGGTCATCGGAAGGATGTCTATCGCTGACATCCCTGCTGTCGCTCATGGGTGTCCCCCCGAATAAATCCATCCTCCTTGTTATAATGGGAGACCTGATGCTAGATTCTTTTCCACCCACGTAAAGGCTGAAAGAGCTGAAAAGTCTTACCTGCATCGATGGTAAAGAATGAGAAAATCAACTGTAATTATTATCCTGATGGCATTGATTCTTCAAAGCCGTGCCGGAGCTGCTGTGAAACAGGGATATATACGAAGGCCTGATTTAGGAGCCTGGATTAATATCCTACCGGACGGCCGTCCGCTTAATGTCATCAGGCTTATTGATTATTTCAATCTTCTATATCAAGAAGAGCCGAAAGACAGGGTATTGTTAACCATTCAGAGGGGTAGCAATGAAATAGATGTGAATGTGAGATTGGGAGTTTATGACTATTTAAAAGATCTTGACATGACCATGAGAATACTTGCGGAAGGAACAAGAGTAAATTTAGTCATTCTTCCCGGGGAGATTACCAATATTATGATTGAAGACCCTGCCAGCCTGGCTGAGTGGGTGAAGACAGTCAGGAACCAGAAGCTTTCGGAATATGAAGATATCTATTTAGGGCCTGTCTGAGAAACCGACGACAGCTAGGGTTACGCTGGCGCCGCCTGACGGATGCCGGCGCAAGCCGCAGCCGGAGTGTTTTTCGGACAGACTCTTTATCCTGGTTTAATACCTGGGGAAATTTCGCGCTCGTGGACAGGCAAAGTGTTGAAGAGATATTGGAAGAACTCAATATCGGGCTTACAGGGCTGATTTCTGCACAAACTCGAAATAAACTCGGCGAGCTTCTCGGAGCCACTCACATAGTCGTTATCGGCTATTCCCACACTCCGGGTAAAGACCTGCAGCCCATCCGTTTAATCGAGATAGAAACAGGGAAGGTTTTAGTGAGTTATTATCTTGAGTTATAAAGAAGGAAGGTTCTTGATAAACAGCCACGTAACTACTCAGGAATTCCTGTCGTTCACCAAAACTCCATCTGGCCTCAGTTCTGCACCGCATCACGTTCAGGATATGATGTCTCCGGCCCAGAGTTCCTGCAGAAAAACGCGCCAGGGCATGATCCGGATCTGTTCGACAACCCTCTCGGTCCTCTCGTTGCTGACGATTATCGCCTTCTGCGGTGAATACTCATCGATAAAGGCCCGGATTGGTCTAAGGTCTCTCGTGCCGACCTGATCAGAGCCCTTTACTTCGAGGGCGACCTGCCCGCCACCCAACACGAAGTCGACTTCCAGACCTGATTTTGTGCGCCAGAAATTGATCTTATAATCGAGTTCCCGATACGAGCTGTGAGCAGTGACCTCCATGAGGATGAAATGCTCGAAGGCTCTGCCGAACTGCTCGCCGCGTGGTTCTGGAATCCTCCTCTTCGTTATTGTGCCGGCGACTCCGACGTCGAAGAGGTAGAATTTCGGCGCCTTCGTGATTACCTGCCGGTTCTGCCGGCGTTTGAAGGGTTCGATCATTCTTCCTAGAAGAGTATCAACCAGTATCTGGTAATACTCCCTGACTGTCTTTCCATCGACCCCGCAGTCCCGGGCGATATTCGCATAGTTGGTAAGCTCACCGTGGGAATAACCCATAGCATCGAAGAAGCGGGAAAATGCGGGGATGTTGCGAGTGAGCCCCTCGGCAAAGACTTCTTCCTTCAGGTAATCCCGACAGTAAGCCCCCAGTGACCTTCTATAATCATCCTGCAGATAATGCGCCGGAATCAGACCGCGGTTCAGAACCTGCAGCAGGTCGACATCCTCGAGCTCATGCGTAACCAGAGGGAAGAGCTCGATCCGCCAGGCTCGGCCACCCAGCAGGTTGGCCTTTCCGCGTTTCAGTTTTCGGGCACTCGATCCGCACAGGATGAATCGAAGGCCCCGGTTCTCGATAAGCCAGTGTATCTCATCCATGAGGTGGGGCACCTTCTGCACTTCGTCCAGGATGATCGGACGAGAGAGTAAATCAAGATCCCTGGCGAGCAGCTGTTCCCGAAGCAGGGAGGGTCTTTTGGAGAGTTCAAGCACCAGGTCGGTCTTTAGGAAATCGTAATGGATACTCTCGGGGAAACGGCTTTTCAGGTATGTTGATTTACCTGTTTTCCGTGGACCCCATAAAAAAGACGACTGGCCCTCGGGAAGGAGGATATTCAGTAGTCTGCGAACCTTTTCCATCAGGGTTCCTCTTCCGATCGAGTAGTACTATATCGGAAGCAACTCCGTAATAGTACATACGTCAAGTCTTACATTATCCTGTCCACCAAAAAATCCATCTGATCTATAACGCCACATTCGGTAATACATTCAAACCTCAATTTACCAGCCGAGAATTGAATCCTTGAAAATATCCGAATCACTTTGACTACGCACACCCTGATTGTCCGCAAACGCTTTTATTCTATGCAGTCGGTTGAGTTATTGGCGAAGGACATAACCTACATTCTACAGTCAGACGACGGGTTGAAATAATACAGGCTGAAATTGAATGGCCTATCCCTTGTCGGTTTACCTTTAAAAAGAGGAGATTGCCATTATGAGAGGGCATCGTTTAGGAACAAGGAATTGGTGTTAGTACAATCGGACACTCCGCCTCACACCATTTTCCGCACCTTAAATTTGACATAAAATAGCAATGGAAACTTTTTCCAAGCCTGAGTACACTTTTTCATGCTACCGGCACTGCCTTTGCCATTTATAGAGGGGCATGCTTCCCCAAACCCGAGGTGACTAATGAGAACCAGATTGCTGCCCCGTTTCCGATTGTGGTCCGTCCTGATAGCTCTTACCGCACTCTCCCTCTCAGCTGTGACGGCCCTGGCCCAGCAACCCTCCGAGGAGGAATTGGCTGCCTACCGGGCGGTGATGCAAGCCAGAGAACCGGAAGAGATTATCGAACGATTTGAAGAGTTCCTGGAGAAGTACCCTCAATCGATCATCATTCCCAATCTGCTCCGCAGGGTAATCCCCCAGGCCGCCGAAATCGATCCTGGTTCCCCTCGTATCCTGGGCTACGCGAAGCTTCTCATAGAGGCAGAGAGTGCAACTCCCATGGCTCACAACAATGCGGCGTGGGCGCTGTTTGAGGCGAGTGCTCATCTGGACACTGCGGCAGTGTGGGCCGACATTGCCATCAAGGGGTTCGCAGCGGATGATACGAGCAGAAGCGGCAAGAGAAACCGGGCGCTCGTTCTGGACACTGTGGCGAACATCGCTTATGCCCTGGGTGAAGTAGAGCGCGGTATTCGAATTGAGACCGAAGCCGCGGAGCTGGATCCCACCAGGCCCGATTACAAAGTCACCCTCGGGGGTTTCCTGGTCGAAGCAGGACGTCCAGATGAAGCCGAGCCCTTTATTGTGGATGCGCTGCTGCGGAACCCGAGGGATGCCAGGGGATTGCAGCTGTTCGATGAGCTTGCCTCCGGTAAGGCGAAAAGTGGCATGAGCGCCGAAGAATATAAAGATTCGGCAATACAACGGGGGATTGATCGAATGCTGGCCGAAGCGGAGGATCAGGCCGGAATCCGGCAGTCACTTGCGGTAACCCTCGCAGATCTTGGTCTACAGGTGGATCTGGCCATGGAATTAGCAAGGGAGGCGGTGAGGGACGCCCCTGAGAATCCAGTCTACAAAACAGTTCTGGGTGTGCTGCTGGTTAATGCAGAAATGTGGGATGAAGCGGAGGAACACCTGGTCGGGGCACTACTTCGGAGGCCACGGGACAGGAGGGCGAAGAGCGCCTTTGACCAGCTTGTCGAGCACAAGGAGAGCACGGGGATAAGCCCCGACACATACAAAGAATCAGCGGTGGGCAGGGGGATCGAGCGGATGCTGGCCGAAGCAGAGGACGAGATTGAGGCCAAACGATTGCTGGCCTCCGCCCTCGAAGAGATGGGATTTTATCTGGATCGGGCTCTGGAATATGCACGAGAGGCTGTGCGGGGAACCGGCCCGGAGAAGGGAGCGGAAGCGTTCCTCGCCGCCCGGGTGACGTTGGCCAAGATCGAACTCGAAATGGGAAACTATGAGGAAGTGCTCGCCGCACTTGAACCGGCAACCCGGCTGGCCACCCCCTACGAGTTCGACTTCCACCTTACGAAAGGGAAAGCGCTGGAGGAGCTGGGGCGGCCCGAGGAAGCCATCGACGCCTACCTTCAAAGTGCCGGCTTTGTTGCATACCCGGCAGTGATGACTCAGCTGAAAGAGCTCTGGGAAAAAACTTACGGGGAAGAGAAGAGCCTGGAGGATGTCCAGAAAAAAATGCAGGAGGATCTGGAGTCGTGGAATCCGGAAGGTGAATTCGAGGTGCCTGCCAGCTGGTCGGGCCGGGTCGTATTGGCGGAGTTGTTCACCGGATCGGAGTGCCCGCCCTGTGTGGCCTCCGACCTTGCATACGACTACCTCCTGGAGTACTACCCCGCAAAGGTCCTGGCAATCCTGGAGTACCACCTGCACATTCCAGGACCGGATCCGATGACCAACCCGGACACCGAGGCCCGCCAGGAATACTACAACGCCAGGGAAAGGGTAATCGGCGGCACGCCCACTTCCATTGTGAACGGCACTGATGTGGCCGTTGGCGGCGGTGGAAAGAGCGCGGCCAAGAGCCGCTTCGATTTCTACTCGTGGTCCATCGAAAACGGGATGGCGAACGCTCCTGCCGTCGAGGTTTCTCTCTCCGGTGAGCGCACCGGCAACACGGTCACGATGAGCGCCTCTGTTTCAATTGTGGACCGCAGCCTGCGGGAGAACGAGAACCTGAGGCTGCAGGTTGTGCTGGCGGAGAAGGTCGTCCACCACGAGGGAGGCAACGGGATCAGTGAGCACAAGATGGTCGTGCGAAAGCTGATTGGTGGAACTGACGGCTTTGCCATCGACACATCCAAGGAGATAGCTGAGTTCTCCAGCGAGGTGGACATAAGCGAGTTGGAAGCCAGCCTGCTCGAGTACCTGACCGATTGGGAAACTGAGCATTCAGGTTCATTCCGTGAAGGCTCTGGATTCAGCGTCAAGCGGCACGAAATCGACGAGAGCCAGCTCGTGCTTGTCGCCTTTGTCCAGGACGACACCGACCGGTCGGTTCTTCAGGCGATGGTCCTTGACCTCGAAAAGAGGAAGTAGCAGGAGAAGAATCCGCGAGTCTGCTCTACTCGGCTTCCGGTTATACTTCTGAGACCGCCTTCCATGGTCGACCCGCGCCTTATTCTACATCTGTCCCCCCGAATAATTCCATCCGACCAATAACATCGCTTTCAGACCTCTACAGCAGATCATAACTCGACGCTCAGCAGGGAGGTCTTTCGACTACCACTTTATGAAGGTAAAAAAGACTTGAAACAGAAGAGGCAGAATACGTGTAACTCATTACGGTTCAACGAGAACGGAAGTTTTCGGGGGGACAGGCTCCCTTTGTGGGAGTGTATCTGATTTACGTGCCCGCTGGGGACAACATGAACTCCAGGATTTACCCCTCGAGTCGTATCAGTCTGGCCGCAAAGGCGCCGTC
>VAPB010221773.1_pt1 | contig 11720 bp, 20 predicted proteins | sample 3395101 | NCBI WGS metagenome assembly VAPB01 (sample SAMN08290433, study PRJNA428436) | hydrothermal vent metagenome | isolation source: Deep-sea hydrothermal vent chimney | place: Indian Ocean: Southwest Indian Ridge | reverse complement strand
AGGTGTTGGAATTGGTAGCTGAATTAATCTGCATAGACTGTGGTGAACCTCGGGATAGAGGCCGTAGAATATGTAAAAAGTGTAAAGCAAAGAAAACAAGAGAAAGATATAATGAGGTTGGTAGGCATAATTTCGGTAAAGGTTTCTGTAAAATATGCAATAAAGAAATAATTCTTTGGAGAAGAGATCAACTTTTTTGTAATGAATGTAAAAATAAGTCTACCAGTGGTCAGGATAATGTGTCTAATACTTATGAGAGAGGTCACGGTGAAGGTTATAGTTTCTTACACAGAAGAATTGCAGAAGAGATCCTTGGAAGAAGCTTAGATAAGAATGAATGTGTCCATCATATTGATGAAGATACTAACAATAATGTTCTTGAGAATTTGATTGTAATTGAAAGATCCTTTCATGTAAAATTACATATCTATTTAAGAAGAGCTTATGCTGAGTTATCTGAAATAGATAGAGAAAACTGGAAAGAATTAAAAATATCTATAACAAATATCTGGATAGAGTCTACAGATTGCACTATTATCAGACTCAATTCTTATAGCCAGGTGGCGGAATGGTCTACGCACAGCACTTAAAATGCTGCGAGTCTTGTACTCTTGCCGGTTCGAGCCCGGTTCTGGCTACCATAAGGAAATTATGAAACAACCAGACAGTACTTCAGAGATAGGTTTTCGCGTCTATGAGCATGTAGGAGTAGGTGTTATGAATGTTTATCCAATATTACCCTGGTATAAAAAGATGCGTTATAAAAGATTCTATAGAGATTTGTATCAAAAATTATTGAGGAAATATGAAAGTCCTTTTAAAAAAGAGAATAAGAGAAGTAAAGAAAAGAATGTTCGAAACTAAAGCGTTTTATAAATATTCGAATAAGACTTTAGGGTATCAACCGAGCATGGCTACTGCTTATACAAACTCTATGATAAGATCTTTATTAGAATTGAGAACTCTGGAAAGTTTATTGGTGGAAGTATGAAACGAAGAGGTTTCTTTAAATATCTGGCTGCAGCACCGATAGCTTTAGCTGTTAAACCACCGAAAAAGAAAGTGCAGGAAGTTATAACTTCTCAGAAAATTTCAGATGAGAAGATCATGAAAGCTTATGAGGATATATTGGACAAGATGCAGATACAAGTTGTTTCTGAAATACACGCAGATTTGGATCGTGGATGGGGATTAGAAGTAGTCTATAAGGCGGCCGCATGAAAAAAGAAGTTGATTTTTCAGATTGGAAGGAATTGAAACCCTCACAATTCGCACAAATACAAGATCCTCCGGTAAGTTCAAGCCATATCAGGAAACTGTGCCGAGAAGGTAAAATTGAAGGGGCCTATAAAATCATTAATAAGTACTGGATTATTCCAAGGGAAGCGAAGATAAATGCTTAATTTTTTATTAACTCTAATTTCCAGGCCTAAAACGGCTGAAGATGCTCTGATGATTGGTAAAAATTATTACGATTGGTGGTGTAAGCAGAGAGGGTTTGTAGATTTACCTGTTAATCCGGATAAAGATGCAAACCCATTTCTACCTGGTAATGGTTATCAACCTTTTAAACGAAATGTGGGTACGCCTACACCTCCACAAAAACCCTAAAGGAGTATGTTTCACATGAAACATGGGAATTAAATGTACTGGGGCTATTCAGAATGTGTGCCCACTGAGTTAGACCGTATAAATGGGATAAGGAGTGATAATAGGCTACAAAATTTGAGAATAATATCCCGAAATTGGGGGGTTTTGCTTTCGACTTTCGCTGGTAAAAATAGCAGGGCGAGTGCTGGAATTGGTAGACAGGAACGGCTCAAACCCGTTTGTTCTTAAGGACATAAGAGTTCAAGTCTCTTCTCGCTCACTACTATTTTAGGGGGAACACAAAACCTCAATAATTTGTAAGATGTTATCATATCTATTCTCTTTGTAATCTTAGAAATAATAGTATTTTAATGCACCCGTAGCTCAGCTGGATAGAGCAACGGTCTTTTAAAATGGAGCCTTCTGTGTGGAAGATTAGGAAGATTGTCTCTAAAAGTGATTATAATTATGCTGTTGTACCAGAACATCCTTTTGCTACAAAAAATGGTTATGTTTTAGAGCACCGTATAGTTATGGAAAATCATCTGGATAGACTTCTTAATCCTAATGAGCTTGTTCATCATAAAGATGAGCATGGAAAGCATAATGACATTGAAAATCTTGAAGTTAAAGTGAGAGGAGAACATGCAAGATTTCACGGATTTAAAAAAGGGAGACTTTGGATGAGTCTAAAATGCCCTCAGTGTAAGAGAATATTTGAAAGAGAAAAAAGACAGACTTTTCTTTCAAAAAAAGGTGTTTACACTTGTTGTTCTCGTAAATGTCATGGTGTTTTTGTTAGAAATATACAACTCAAAGGAAGAACCGCAGAAGTGGAACAGGCTATATCGGAGAACCTCGTAAGGGAGTATCGCTCCTACGACAATTTCGAGCAAACCTTAGACAAAGGGATGCGTAGAGGCCATACGCCTGTTACCTGAAATGGTAAAGACATGGTCCAGCCAGCAAGCCTATTTATAGGTGGTTATGGAAACATGATGCTGGATGCTAAACCGTAGGTCCCTGGTTCGAGTCCAGGTCGGGGTGCCATTTTAATAATGTTCTAATAAAGGGTCTGACAGAAATGGTTAAAACACTCTTTATTGAAGGTTTTTATGGAACATTTAAAGCGAGAAATGCGGCAGGAAGCCGAAGAGAAGCATGGGAAAATAACTCCTTCCGGCCACAAAGAAAGTCTGGATCAGTGCTATACAGAGGCTAAAGGTAAATTACTCTTCTGGTTTAACACTGAAGAAGACCAGACCACTAGAATGTTAGCGCGGGAGATTGATAACTAATGCGAGTAGACTTTGAACATGTTCGAAAACTGCATAAGGAACGGATGAAGATCAATCAACTCGATTTTGAAGACATCGAGTGGTATGAGAATGGTGAAAAAGTTGAGATTGATCCGAAAATAGCTAAAGATTTCAAGTTTACCGGATTAAATAATACTGACTTCGTAACAATAGGTTTTTTTGAAGGCCTAGAAGATACGTCCCTGTGAGTTTAAATTACACACCTGAATGGAATAGAAAATCTACTTCTACAGGTTATGAAGTAGTTTATTGCCCTGAACATCCGAGAGCTTGGAGTACTGGATATGTTTATACTCACACGATAGTAGCAGAGCAAAAATTAAATAGATTGTTAGAAAAAGGTGAAATAGTTCACCATAAAGATAGAAATAGAAAGAACAATGATCCCGAAAACATAGATATTACCAGTCAAAGTGAACATGCACGGAATCATGGAAGATTGAAAGGGCTTACAATAGTTTTTTTGAAGTGCCCTACTTGTAAAAAACAGTTTGAAAGAGAGAAAAGACAGACACATTTAGCTAAAGGTGGTTTATATACCTTTTGTAGTCGAAAATGTAATGGTGTGTTTCAAAGAAAGAAACAACTTGGAATTACAGGAGAAAAATTAGAGTCTAATGAGGTAATTGCAAAAGTCGGAATATAATAGTCAAAAGTCCTAATAAGTCCCTCCTTCGGGGGATTTAGGGGGCGCTTTGAGACTTTTGCAATTACCTCTAATGTTATAAATTTTAAAAAAATTGTCCCTGTAGTTTAATAGAATAAAACAAAGGGTTCCTAACCCTTAGAGTGGAGGTTTGAGTCCTCTCAGGGATACCAATTTAAAGAATATAAGATGAAAACAGCAGCAAATGTAATAAAAGAAGCCCGGAGAAGTGCCTTACGTGATGTTACTATTGCTCCAACAAGGATATACGACATCGTTAAGGATTACAAAACCGGGAAATTACTCATTAAACCGAAGGAGCGAGCTATGAACGCGCTTCAGACAACCAATTACTTACAATACGACACTCGAACGGTCTAAATTGAAAGGAGGATACCCATGACTTCAGTTGTAGTTTTAACAAGCGGCTTCCAGTTTCACGCGGAAGTAAGTATTGAAAAATTTTGGAGTTGGTTAGTAAAGGAAAAAATTCATGTTGTTGCGAGCCATGATGGAAATAAGACCTATGTTGAATACGAGCGACCAAAGATGTCGGTCGATCAGGCTATTTCAACATTTAAGGTCAGACGGCCTATGGTAGTGCAGTTGCTGAAGTTCAAGGGATATTGTCCGAAGATCGAGGAAATTGGCTGGAGTAAAAGTGCGGTTTTTGATCGTGATGATAATATTTGCCAGTACTGGCATTTTGACGAAAATAACCGTAAATATAAACATAGATGTACTCCTAGTGAAAGAACTTTGGATCATATACAACCAAAATATCGAGATGGTGAGAGCACTTTTACAAACACTGTTTGTTCTTGTCGCCATTGTAACATTGATATTAAAAAAGGCAGAACACCTAAAGAGGCCGGTCTGAAATTGATCCGGGAACCGTTTACTCCGAAAAGGAATAAGCGCAGCTTCGTACAGTACAAGTTCCCGTATGATCAGAATAAACTATCACATAGAATTTATGTGAAACATATCTTGAAAGCAGAGAAGGTGTCCTAAAAGGCATCTTTTTTTATACTGATTAGTGTAACACCAATCAGTATACCAAGCCGGAGGTCCACATACATGCCGAGAAAGAAAAGCAGCAAAAAAAGAAATAAGCGTATCTCGACAAAAAGAGCTTTGAGAACGACAGGTATAGATACCAAGCAGGACTCTATACGTGCGGGCAGGAGAGGGTGGGGACTGGGAATAGGTAAATAACATTGGACCCTATTTATCTGATTATGTTTGAACGTAACAATTTTTGGAAGGATAATCAATGCGACCTGAATTTGAAGAGCTGTTAGAAGAGATGAAATCCGGAAAGATGAAGATCAAAAGGACCAAAATGCGCGTTCCGATCAAAAACGGTAAGGAAGACTGGGACAACGCTGAAAAAATTTCAGAAAAAGAAGAGGAAATTAATATTTCTTAAAACATAAATTATATTTCTTATTTATGAAACATACCTGCGAGAACTCTCTCAAGAATCATACTTGTAGAGGCCCCTTTATCTTGTTATTGATAATGAAGAGAAGAAAGTTCTCTGTTTTGACTCCATTAAGAAGGCCATTCTGACCGGCCACGATATTGAGATCATAGAGGGCGTTCCCCGGAAATTCCCCCAGAAAAAGAAGACTCACCTGAAAAACTTTTAGGAGAAAAAAGAATACCCAGATTGTCACAATACTTTAAAAGGTATTTTAGTATGTGAATCACTATTTCTTCTGCATGGATCACTATTTCTTCTGCATGAATCACTATTTCAGCATATATTATAGATGGGGCAATAAAAAGAAATAAATAAATGCATATATTATTTTTACGAAAAACGTCATTACATCAAAGGAGTTATCACATGAAACAATTAATTATCACATTAATGGTTGTTTTATTTCTTTTTAACAATTCATATGCCGTGCTTGTCTCTTATTGGGATTTTAACACCGGCACCGGTGACACATTGTACGATAAAAGCGGAAACGGGAATCATGGAATAATTATCGGCGCAACATGGGTAGACGGCAAAGAGGGGAAGGCATTAAATTTTGATGCTGATAGTGATTTTGTAGACATACCAAACATTGGCGGACATACTGACTTTTCCTTTTCGGTATGGGTAAAAGTCAGGAGTGAACCGCATCCTTTTACGTTATCTACTGGTGAAGCTTTTCTTACTTTTTTCGCTACAGATGATGGTACTTTTGTAGTTGATCAACCTAATTTGAAATTTAGATATTTCTCATGGGATAGTAGAGCCGGGGGAACGGGATTTACGAGGTTTAATAATGCTGGTGGAAGTATTACGGCTGAATCATGGACTCATGCGGTATTGGTTGCAATAGACACATCTAGCCTTAAATTGTATGTAAATAGCGTACTGGGGTCCGATACATTTTGGGTGGACGATCCAACGGGCACCTATACCGATAATAGAATAGGAAACCATTATGAAATCTTAGATTATACAACATTTTTTGGAGAAATTGATGAGGCTAGTATTTTCGATCACGCTCTCACACAAACAGAAATTGACTCTCTTTATAACGATCAAACAGAAATAAAAGAGAGCATGCCGGTAGCTAAAACACCGATAAGTATTAAACAATTTTATAATTCAACGGTAATCTTCACTTTTCAAAAGACACCCGATAACTGTCAAATAATGGTGTATAATATCACCGGTCAGGTTATACATACTATTAATGATATGCGTGTAAACCGGCAATTATGGGACACTAGAGGTTTGTCAAGTGGCTTGTATGTGTTAAAGGCTAATATGGGAAATACAAACAAAATGGTTTGAAGATGGAGGCTTAAATTCAAAAAAAGTGAAAGAATGGAAAACAGCATCTTATGCAAAGAAACTTGCAACTGCTGGGGATATGGCAATAACTGTACCATCGATTTTGAAGAAAGTAAAAGACAGTGGTACGATAGAAACATTAAAATCATATGCTATAGAATTAATGACCTGCATTGACGAAGCTACTGTAGATAAAAGCAGTGATAATATGGCTGTTTCAGAAGTTGCTGCATGTTGTACGATTTTAATGGGATGGAATAAATAATTTATTTGAAAATTAGGATTGTTATAAATAAAAATTTAGCAAATCTACTTTTATGATGAAAAACTTTTCAGATTTTCTATTTACTCTACAGCGTGGGGATTGAAAGAGCCTATTTTGGGGTTGAAAAAGTAATAATGTTGCTGGATCACTTGGTGTAGGTTTGTCGGGTTTTTAATCTTTCTTCTAATCTAATAGCCCATTCTATGAATTCCTGTAGGTTTCCTTTTAATTTTGCTCTGTTACATATGCTACAACAAGAAACACAGTTTTCTTTAAAATATCCTTTTAAATTATCTATTCTGTCTATACCATTGTAATGTAAAGAATGTTTACCTGTTACCATTAAATTATATGGAGGTGTACCACAGTAAAAACAGGGTTTTTTTATTAAATCAGTAAAATCCTTAAATATTAGTTTAAAAGAATAATTTCTTTTTTTTGCTTGTTGTTTATATCTATTATATAACTTTTTTACTATTGACTTTTTTGGGTCTTTTTTTCGCTTTTCTATTAAATGAAGATTTTTTTCGTCAATTTCTTTTTTTAAACACCCACAACTTTTTGTATTACCTGTTTTTAAATTATTTCCTGAAATAATTAACAATTCACCGCATCTGCATTCGCATAGCCAAGATTTTTTATTCCCAATATTTTTTTTACGCTTTACAACTCTAAGATATCCGAACTTTTTTCCAATCAAATTTATTTCTCTATTAAAACAACCGCAACTTCTTGAAAGTCCATGAATTAAAGAATAAGTGACAACATATACTTTATTACCACAAGAACAAAGGCACTCCCAACGTTTTACACCATTTTCAGTACGGGGTCCTTCTTTAATAACAGTTAATTTGTGAAATTGTTTTCCGATTAAGTTTAACATAGTTAGATATTCTGATAGTCCATTTTATAAATTCTTTATAAGGTAATTTTCCCTTTGCTAAATTGCATCTTGCACAACAAGAGGCGCAATTTTCATTTACATAGCCTTTATTATTTTTTATTCTATCAATTCCACTGTACTTAAATGCAGTATCTTTTATAATTATCTCATTATTTGGTGAATCTCCACAGTAAAAACAACGCTTTTTTATGAGTGTGTTAAATTCGTCTCGGGTTAATTTAAACTCTAAATTTCTCTTAAACGCTCTTCTTTTGTATCTTTTGTAGATTATATTTTTAATTAGAATAGTCTTATCTATGTATTTATTTCTATTACACCCACAACTTGAAGTCGCCCCATTTCTTAAGGAGCTAGAAATGACTTTTATCTTTTTACCGCACTCACAAAGGCACTCATACACTCTATTAGAATGTTTATTTTTCTGTAAGATTTTCAATACAGTTAATTTCCCAAATTTTTTTCCTTCTAAATTAAATTTTTTACAATAGCCACAATCTTTAGCATAACCCTTTTTTAACCGTGTTGTTGATGGGTATACAATACGCCCGCACTTACAAGAGCATTCCCATACAAGGGCTCTATTTGCTCCTATTTTATCTGTAGCTAAACGTAAAACTTTTAAATACCCAAAATTTTTTCCAACTAGATCAATTTTAGAGAGACACCCACAGTTTTTTATTCCTATATGTTTATGCATTAACTTTCTTTTTTCTACTATAATCTCCTTACCACAGTTGCATTTACATAACCATAAATTTCCAATTCTTTTTTTGACTGTAAGATAGCCATATTTCTTGTTTAATATATTTTCAATGTGTCCTAATCGTTTTCCACAGTTAATTACTCCTTTTTTTAAAGAATAAGTATTTGTGTTTGTAGTATTACCACAATCACACTTACATAACCATCTATTATAATTATTCCATTTTTTATCTAATTTTTTAATTATCACTAATTCTCCAAAACGATCTCCAATAGAAATTTTCATGTATGTTTATTTACACCTCACTAAGAAAGAGAGAAATAGATGATTAAAAATAATATAAGAATAAGTATGACACAACTACAAATTTGTAATAAAGTTCTAATATTTATAATAATGTAATATGAAACCTTTATTTAAAATCTTGGAAACTGTCAAAGGAACTGGAAATGGGTATCTTTATTGTGTTACTGATCCCATTCACCCAAATGCTGAGGTAAGAAAAGACAGGAAAAAGCGTTATATCTATCTTCATAGAGTAGTGATGGAAAATTCTCTTGGAAGATTAATTAAACCCGAGGAACAGGTAGACCATAAAGACGGTAATAAAGCAAATAATGCCCCTTCAAATCTTATTCTGAGAGAACTCGGTCCTCATCAGAAGAGCCATGCAGAACGCGGTAATCATTTCTGGAAGAAATCTCCCCGGAATAAACCGGGTAGAAAAGCTATGAATGTAATATCAAGATATCGGGAAGCCAGTGGGTGGTTTATTGAGGAATATGAACCGGTAAAGAAACTTACGATCCCGAAAAAGAAGAAGAAAGAAGCTGCTCAGCGGGTTATGTATAAATTTCTTGCAAATGACCCTACGCCGGAATCAGTTATAAAGAAATTAAAAGAGCTGAGAAAAAAGGATCGAGCAACTGACTGGTTTTATGAGGCTACAAAGGATAAGTCAAATCCTGCAATTGATTTTTATAAAAAGTTGTTTAAAGAGAGTATGACAGTGGATGAATTTGATAGAATGAAGGATACCACTTTTAATGCTTTAAGAGTAGATTTATTTCAATACCTGAAAGAGAATCCAAAGCATTTAAAATGGATTGACAGGAATTTAGAGATTCATAAAAATTTACCCTCTCGAAGAACGGCTCAGCGCATCGTAGCGAAGTATTCAGAAGAAAAGGAAGCTAAGACATTGTATCAGCTTTTTGTAGCTGACCGGGATAATCCTGCATATAAGAAAATGCCTAAATTGTTTCCTGATTATAATAGCAATCAGGCAGATGATGCCACAGATTTTTTAATGAAAGCTTTCCAGAAAGAGCACTCGAAATTGAGTAAGAGTGTTTTAAAAAGAGTCCGGGATAAAATCCTGGCAGGAATAACATAAAGGAGGCCTTATGCCGGCAGAATAGACTTTTCAAAATTCGGAAATATACAAAGTCAGTAGAACCAATAATATTGATTCGGGTACTGAGAATGATTCTACTAATGCTTATGTACCAGCAAATTTCATTGGTACAGCCGGGACAATAAAACAGAATATTGAATAAGGAAGGAGGGTTTTATGGCGATAAATTATCAATGGAGAAAGGATGGAGTAGTGGTCTCTGGCGCTACTGATGCCATTTATACAACACCTTCGTTAAATTTATCTGATGATGGGTCTTTGTATAGCTGTGTTGTGACTAACACTGTAAGTAACATCAGTGTTACAAGTGAGAAGGCAGTACTGACTGTAAATGCAACGGGTGATCCACCGGTAATTACCAATCAGCCGGATAGTATAGCCGTTGATCAGGATTCTACTGCTGTATTTGGTATAGCAATAGAATCTGATTTGGTAGTACCAGCGATATCAAATTATTTATTCAGAATGAGTATTCGCCGTCCTTTGGGTGTTGGTGTTGGTGTACCGTAAAGTAACTGTTTGTAATTAGATGGATAAATTTCTTTGCACATTAAATAAATAGGAGGCTGTTATGGGTTTTCAAATGTATACAGGTGGCCGTTATGTACTTGGAAGTAATGTATCTGCTACTGTTAAAATGGGACCTTTTCTTAGTTCTGCTAACGGTAATACGGTTATGGATTCATTGACGATTGCACAGGCAGATGTCCGTTTGTCTAAGAATGATGGAGCATATGCTCAGAAAGCTGAATCAAGTTCTGCTACGCATGATGAAAATGGATGGTATGATGTTAATTTATCTGGTACCGATACGAATACAACGGGTAATGTGCTTATAGCTATTCATGTGACAGGAGCGCTTCCTGTTTTCAGAATGTTTGAAGTTTCTCAGCCAGCTCCATAAACCTGAATACGAAGAAGCGGCACTTACAGAGAAGAATTTTAACATAAGGAGGTTTTATGAGATATCTCATAATGCTCGCTTTTATGTTCTTGTTAAATACTGATGTTCTTTCAGTATGTTGCGGAATAGCTTTTGGAGGTCATTATAGCTGTAAAGACGGTTCAATGACGTGGACCTGCTGTGGCAGTCATTCTGGTGGCTTCGGTGGATGTAATATATTCTGCTGCCATTGTGACGGTGGGTGTAAAAAGCCTAAGACATATGAACAGTGTATAAAGGGCTGTGAAGGTGCAGAGAACCTCTGTGAGGGTGGTTGTGACTTGGCTCCCTCTCCTGGCTGTGACGAGGCCTGTGAGGACGCACAGTCGCAATGTGAAGACGGATGTCGAGGGTGATGCGATGATAATGCTGCCGAGGTCTCGGCACAAAGCATCATGGTCCCTCTCATGCGTTTCGCTATGGTTGATAGTTCTGGTGATGGCAGGATCACTTTTCCAGAATTTACTAATTTTTTTAAAGAAGCTCCGTGTGTAGATGTAGAAAAGGAATGGGCTATGATAAATGTTAAGCCCATGGATGATTATCTTACTTTAAGTGAAATTGATGATATTGACCCTGTGGCTGTAGCAGTAATAAAATTATTAACTTCTTCAGATCTTGATCTTAAATATCTTAAAGCTGCTCTGAGTCCGATTGAAAAAACTAAAGAATTTAAGAAACCTGTGGAAAAGAAACCTGTGGAAAAGAAAGCGGATAAGAAATCTAAAAAGAAGAAGAAATAAAAATAGGGGGAAAGAAATTTCCCCCTACTGACAGGACAAGAAAGAAAGGCGTTCTTTAGAACGTTACTATTCCTCCATGTTTTTTTACTACTTTTAAAGCAACATCTAAGGTGATTCCTTTTATCTCTTCATCTTCAATTTCAACAACGATAAAATAATCAAACAGAGCCGTGCACGCTAAAACACCTCTTTTGCTCAACGGTTTATCATAATTGATATAGTTGTAAAGAGCTTGAGGGGAAATTTGTATCCCGGTGACTGCGACAAGAGAAGTCTTTGGGGGAAGTTTCTTAAGAAGTTTGTCGATACACTTCTTACCTTTTTTACTAAGGTACATCTTTTCTTTTTTGTCCGAAGTCGTTTCATCCGGACGTAACTCATAGAGTT
>VAPB010024380.1_pt1 | contig 11723 bp, 8 predicted proteins | sample 3395101 | NCBI WGS metagenome assembly VAPB01 (sample SAMN08290433, study PRJNA428436) | hydrothermal vent metagenome | isolation source: Deep-sea hydrothermal vent chimney | place: Indian Ocean: Southwest Indian Ridge | reverse complement strand
TGTTGAGTAAAATTCACTTTTAGCGCAATTGCTGCATTTTTTTGTTGTTCAACAGTCAGTGAATTGCGCTTTTTTCGAATAGATTGTCTGATTTCTGCTCGCGTGTTGCTCATGTCAATATAGGTGTTAACTTTCTAAAAAAGAGAAAAACTCAGGAAAAAGCTCTACAACGCCAAGAATAGCTAATAACAAAATCACCATGGCGATGAGTGAATAAAGTAATGTATTAGAGCGTTTTTTAACGGGCTCTGTTAACTCTTCTTCCAGTAGCAAGTCATCTTCTTGCCAGCTATCGTCGCTATCTTGTGGATTGGTACTCTCACTCTCAGGCAAGCGCTGCTCTAGATCATCAAGCTTTTCTTCAAGGCGAATGAGGCTGCTTGTAATGTAATCTAAGGCATCAAAAATGCGTTCATCACGTTGTTTAGCCTCAAGACTTGCATTCGTTTGTTGATTAACTTGGTTTTGATTGACTGGCTGGAGTTTTGCTTTAATCCCCACGCTTGCTAATAGCTTTGCTTGCTTTAATGCTTTTTCTTGTTCGCTAGGGGCAAAGAGTGGTTTATGTTCAAAAAGAGTGGCTACTTTATCTGTATTTGTTTTTAATTTTGCTGCAAGTTGCTCAGTAGCATGTGCTTGATCAACACCGGCTTCTAGCCCTGCAAACATCACACGAAATTTTTCAGCCATGTTGTGATTATCCAATTCCTTAAATCAATGACTTGAGTATATACCCAAATAGATTAGTGGATAAACAAAAGCCCGTGTAAAACGGGCTTTTTCTTTCTAAATGAGTCATCGTCTAGTTAGTACTTAGCTGCTTTGCCTTCAGCTGGTAGTGATTTAAGGATAAACTCACGTAAGTCATTATTTGATGACTCTAAATCAGCATGACGTAAATACATCATGTGACCACTGCGGTAGCCTTTAAAGCTTAGGCGGTCTTTCATTTTGCCGCTCGGGTCTAATTGCCACATTGTGTATTTAGCATCAAAGTAATTGGTTGCACCATCGTAGTAACCTGATTGGATCATTACATTTAAGTATGGGTTTTGCGCCATCGCTAAACGTAAATTTTCACCTGTGTTATTACCAGTACGATCCCAAGGGTGAACATTGCCAAATAGGTTATATTTGATATCTGTTTTGTAGTTAAGCTCTTCACGTAGGTAATAGTTAATTGCTGGCGTGAATGAGTGCAACCATGAGGTAAGCTCTGCCCAGTAATCAGGTGATTCACCTGCATCACGTTTATCAATACCTAAATAACGAGAATCTAAACGACCTACCGTTTGACCGCGCTCGCGTAATAGCTCTTTCCAGAAGAAGTTAGTTGGAATATCAAGGTTGTTTTGTTCAACAAACTTTTCAGATAAACCTGCGTATTGTGCTGCTTGCTTGATGATTGCGCGTTTTTCATCGGCAGCCAAGAAGCCACCTTTAGCAATTGCTGGTAAGAACTTATTAACGGTAAACTTTTCAACTTCAGGCAGTAATTCATCTAAGTCTTTTGCTTGTAGGTCTGCGCTGAGGGCTTTGTGGTACCAAGCGGTTGCGGCAAAGTAAGGTAGACGATTTGCAGCTTCTACAGGACCTTCGCGCTTAATACCAATCTCAGTTGGTGATACTAAGATAACACCGTTGATATACATCCACTGACGGTTTTGTAATTCGTGAGCAAGGCCTGAAACGCGAGTTGTACCATAGCTTTCACCAATTAAGAACTTAGGTGAGCGCCAGCGCTCGTTGCGTGATACAAAGGTATTTAACCACTCTGCTAAGTATTTGATGTCGGCGTTTACACCAAAAAACATTTTTTGTTGGTCAGCTTTGCTTGGTAACTCACCTTTATCGTTTTCAAGGATGCGAGAGTAACCCGTGTTTACGGGGTTGATATAAACAATATCAGCCACGTCTAAAATTGAATATGGGTTATCTTTTACGCCATAGGGCTGAATTGGGTAGCCTTCGTCATCAATTTTTAATACGCGAGGTCCAGTATAGGCAAGGTGCATCCACACTGACGCAGAACCAGGGCCGCCATTAAATGAAAAAACCAATGGACGTTTTGTTCTGTCGTCTACTTTATCGCGGGTATAATAAGTATATTGCAGCGTTGCAACCGCATTACCTTGCTCATCCCAAACTGGTTGGGTACCTGTTGTTGCAGTGTAAGAGAAGCGCTCACCGTTAATACGTGCTTTATGTTCTGTAACAACACTGCTGTCGACGTCTATGCGTCGTTCATTATCAGCAAAGCTGGGTGTGCTGAAGGTCAGTGTTAGGGCTGTTACTGACAAGCCAATAAAACTAACTAGTTTCATGTTGATTCCTTATTATTCGAGTTGCTGCTATTAAAGAGAAAAGCTCGCTTGAAGACAAACTATTGAGACTAGTGACCAATAATAGCTGTTAAATAGGAAGATTCTGTAAACTGCGCGGTTAATTACAAAAAAGTACTTTTTAATAAAGATATTTTGCTTAATCATTTAGCTAGATTAAAAAATAACGTATATTTGGCATGTTGGTAATTTGTGTACATGTGCATAGAAAAGAGAAGTTGCAATGCAAAGAGTGTTAGTTGTTGAAGACAGTAAAGTAGTACAGCAAGTGTTACGCCACTTATCTGCCCACTATTTAGATGTGGATGTCGACTTTGCATGGTCTTTGCAGGAAGGCATAGATTTAATCGCTGAGCATGACTACACCCTCGCTTTAGTTGACTTAACACTGCCTGATGCGATGAACGGTGAAGTGGCTAAATACACTTTATCAAAGAATATTCCTACCGTTGTGTTAACGTCTAAAATTGATGAATATATTCGTCAACAAATGCTAGAACTTGGTGTGGTTGATTATGTTGTTAAAGATAATCGTGACTCATACCACTATGCCATTAAGCTTGTTGCACAATTACTTAGAAACCATGGTTCAAAGGCTCTTGTTGCCGATGATTCGGTATTAAGCCGCACCTTGATGAAGCAAATGCTAGAAAAGCAGCTTTTTAATGTAAGTGATGCCCATGATGGTGAGCAAGCATTACAAATGCTCAAAGATGATCCTGAAATAAAGCTTCTTTTGACTGACTATGCAATGCCAACGATGGATGGTTTTGAGCTTGTTAAAGCGGTGCGTAATTTTCGAGGCCGTGATGACTTAGCTATTATTGGTTTATCAGGCGCAGGTAAGCACGGTTTATCGGCACGTTTTATAAAGTACGGTGCCAATGACTTTTTGACCAAGCCATTTATGAATGAAGAGTTTCATTGCCGTGTAATGCAGACGATGGAACAGCTTGCCTTAATCGCAGACATTAAAGAAAGCGCATACAGAGATCACTTAACTGGGCTTCATAACCGCCGTTATTTTTATCAATACGCCGAGAAAATCCTAAAGAAAACCGAACAAGAGAATGTGCTTGCATTACTCGATATTGATTTTTTCAAAACTATTAACGATCAGTTTGGTCACGAAGCGGGTGATCATGCACTAAAGCAAGTAACAAGCTTTTTAAAAAGCAAGTTTGACGACTTCACAATTGCTCGCATTGGTGGGGAAGAATTTGCAGTTGTGTTAGACAACATGGATCTTGAAAAAGCAGAGGCAAGGCTAAATAGTTTTAGAGAACAACTTGCAGAGCACCAATTTTCAATTAATGGCGAACCTTATTCACTCACTATCAGCATTGGCATGACCGCATTCCAACATGTCTCACTCACAGCTGCAATGCGCTTAGCTGATAAAGCTTTATATCAAGCTAAACAGCAACAGCGTAACTGCGTAGTACGTTTATAGCACTAATACGCAATAAAACTTAATCATTTTGAGAGATTAAAAATGTTTCTAACTGGTTGAAAAATAATTACTTTACAGCTGCATGGATGCAGAGCAATTACCAAGAATAATTAAATAACGAAATGTTTGCTTTGCTATAATCAAGGTTTCATTGCTTGAATTGCACCAGTGCTGGTTAATTGTTAAAAAAATGCACCCTTGTGGTGCATTTTTTTTGTTTGTAAGTGGCTGATTGTGTTTAAATCGTTGAAAATAAATAATAAAAAATAGTGGCACAAAGGTTGGATTGTTAAAGCCAACAGGATAACAATAAGCGTCCGAAGGGGGCCACTATGAAAATGATTAGTGCAATAATAAAGCCATTCAAACTTGATGATGTGCGTGAAGCATTGGCTGATTTAGGCATTGAGGGGATGACAGTTGTCGACGTTAAAGGCTTTGGCCGCCAACGTGGACATACTGAACTATACCGTGGAGCTGAATACCAAGTCGATTTTATTCCTAAAATTAAACTTGAAATTGCAACTCGTAGCGAAAATTGTCAACGCGTTGTTGAAACCATCACGAAAATTGCTTCAACAGGCAAAATTGGTGACGGCAAAATTTTTGTTTACGACCTAGACCAAATCGTCCGTATTCGTACTGGCGAACTTGATGAAGAAGCAATTTAAGGGGGATTTATGGAAAACACGATTGTAGAGTTGAAGTTCTCACTCGACACTTTTTACTTTTTGATGTCGGGTGTTTTAGTCATGTGGATGGCTGCCGGTTTTGCGATGCTTGAGGCGGGTTTAGTTCGTGCAAAAAATACAACAGAAATACTAACTAAAAACGTAGCACTTTTCTCGATAGCCTGCACCATGTTCTTACTTGTGGGTTATAACATCATGTATGTTGATAACGCAGAAGGTGGTTTTGTCCCTTCTTTTGGTGCGTTAATTGGTACGCAAGCAGCTGATGCAAATCACTCATTAGAGTCTGATTTCTTCTTCCAAGTTGTATTTGTAGCAACAGCTATGTCTATTGTATCTGGTGCTGTTGCTGAGCGTATGAAATTATGGGCATTTTTGATCTTTACTGTTGTAATGACAGGTTTCATTTACCCGATTGAAGGCTATTGGACTTGGGGCGCAGGCTTTTTATCTGAAATGGGCTTTGTTGACTTTGCAGGTTCTGCAATTGTTCACGGTGCAGGTGCTGCGGCAGCGCTAGCAGGTGTGCTTTTCCTTGGGGCTCGTAAAGGTAAATACGGTAAAAACGGTGAAATTTACCCAATTCCTGGTTCTAACTTACCACTTGCCACACTAGGCACATTAATCCTTTGGATGGGGTGGTTTGGCTTTAACGGTGGTTCACAGCTGCTTGTTTCTGACGCTGAAAATGCAACAGCTGTGGGTAAAATTTTCTTAAACACTAACGCAGCAGCGGCATGTGGTGCTATTGCAGCACTGTTCGTATGTAAAGTGCTTTGGGGGAAAGCTGATTTAACTATGGTACTAAACGGTGCATTAGCAGGCCTTGTCACTATTACGGCTGAGCCAGCATCACCAACACCATTACTTGCTTGTCTATTAGGTCTACTAGGCGGTTCACTTGTTGTATTTAGTATTGTTGCACTTGATAAAGCAAAAATCGATGACCCTGTCGGTGCGATTTCTGTACACGGTGTGTGTGGTGCATTAGGTATTATGCTAGTACCACTTTCAAACTCAGATGCAACCTTCGTTAATCAATTAATTGGCTTAGTGTGTATCTTAGGATTTGTGTTTATCGCGTCATCAATCGTATGGGCAATTCTGAAAAATACCATGGGTATCCGTGTTACCGAAGAAGAAGAATTAAACGGTATGGATCAACATGACTGTGGTATTGATGCTTACCCTGAGTTTGTATCAGTTCGCAGTAACTAATTTTAGTGCGTGCTTCAGCACGCACATACAATAATCATTGTGTGTTCAAATCAAAGCTCTACTCAGGTAGGGCTTTTTTGCATTCAAAATAAGTGTTTTCTTATAGGCGATTTCAACAATATTGACTATGCTCAAATAACTTAATCAACAAGGGAATACTATGGATAACAAACTGTTATTAATTATTTTGTCATTGTTTTTACCACCTGTGGCTGTGTTTTTAAAAGCCGGTGTTGGTAAAGATTTGGTTATTAATATTATTTTATGCTTTATATTTTTTATACCTGCGGTTATTCACTCGCTTTGGTTATGTACCCGCTAATCGAGTTTAAGTGACTGTTAATTTTACAGGTGATAGAATTGCGACTGATTACACCTGTAAAATTAACTGACCAATAGCGAACTCAATGGCTGATAAAAAAACTCCTGCTAAAAAAACGCCAGCAAAGAAAACGGCGTCCACTAAACGAACGACTAAAAAACGCAAAACCTCTTCGAATACGACAGTAAAGTCGCGTATTTTTCGTAAAACGTGGTCAATTTTTTGGAAGTTATCCTTAGCTGTTGTGATTGCGATGGTGCTGTATCTTATTTATTTAGATGCAAAAATAACGCGTCAATTTGAGGGCAATAAGTGGCAGTTACCTGCGCAGGTATACGCGCGAGCAATGAGCTTTTACCCAGGGCAGTTTTTATCACAGCAAGAAGTTCTTTGGGAGCTTAACAGGTTAAACTACTCTTCAGTTAATAAGCTTAGTCGTACAGGGCAGTATGTTAAGTCATCTAACAGCATTAAAGTGTATCGCCGCGAATTTGAATTTTACGATGGGCTTGAAGATGCTCGTGTTATTGAACTTCGTTTTTCAGGGAAAAAATTAGCAACTATTAAGGATAAATTCGGTCGACGCTTAAATTCTGCGCGTTTGGAGCCTGTGCAAATTGCGCGAATTGGTAATGATTCGAACCAAGATCGTGAATTCGTTCCACTTGATAAGTTTCCTGCAATGTTAAAAGACACCTTGCTGGTGGTTGAAGACAGAGATTTTTATCAGCACCACGGTGTGTCGGTATGGTCTATTATGCGTGCCCTATACAGTAATATCAAAGCGGGAAGAACAGTGCAGGGGGGAAGTACCTTAACACAACAGCTCGCTAAAAATATTTACTTAACACGTGAACGCTCTCTTGTACGTAAGTTTAACGAAGCACTTATCGCATTGATATTAGACTACCGCTATAGCAAAGATGAAATTTTAGAAGCCTACTTAAATGAAGTATACCTAGGGCAATCATACAATCAGGGTGTTCACGGTATGGGGCTTGCCGCTGAATTCTACTTTTCTAAACCGGTAGATGAGCTAGAGTATGACCAAATTGCGTTACTGGTTGCTATGGTTAAAGGCCCATCGTACTACAACCCACGCCGTTACAGTGAACGTGCGATGGAGCGTCGCGATTTAGTACTGCGCTTAATGGTCGAAAACAACTTAATAAATACACGTGAGTATCGCGCATCGTTAAAGCGTCCAATTGATATTTCACCTATGAAAGATAGCCTACAGAAGTCGTATCCTGGTTATTTAGAGTTAGTTAATCGCGAATTAAAGCGTTTGTTACCTGACCAGCAAGTATTGGATGCTGGCGTGCGTGTCTTCACTTATTTCGACTTACAAAAACAAACGGCAATGGAAAAATCGGTTGAGGCAAGCTTACCTTACCTTGAAAGACGTCCTAAAACCGAAGAATTAGAAGCCGCTATGATCTCGGTTAACGTTGAAAAAGGCGGCGTGTCAGCTTTAGTTGCCGGTCGCGATGTTCGCTATTTTGGTTTCAATCGAGTATTAGATACTAAGCGCAATATTGGCTCATTAGTAAAGCCTGCTGTTTATTTGAGTGCTTTTGAAAGCGGCAAATTCAACCTTGCATCTTTGGTTGATGACTCTCCTCTAAGAGTAACGAATGAGCAAGGAAAAATTTGGCAGCCAGATAATTTTGATAGGCAATTTAGAGGCATGATGCCGCTATATAAGGCATTTAGTAATAGTATCAATATACCAGCGGTAAATACTGGGTTAGATGTAGGGGTCGATACAGTTGCAACGACCTTGAAGCGATTAGGAGTTGAAGGAAACATCGATGAATACCCATCACTGCTACTTGGGGCATTGGAGTTGTCTAGCTTTGAAGTCGCTCAACTTTATACAACGCTTGCTGCTGATGGTCAGTATCGTGAGCTAACATCAATTTCTGCACTGACTGATTCGGTAGGTAAAGTACTTTATAAGCATAATGTTGAGTCACAAAAGCGATTTGATGAAGCATCGGTTTATATGACCAAATATGCGATGAAGCGAGTAACTAAAGATGGCACAGCAAAACGTTTAAATGCCCACTTTCCATCGATTCAGTTAGCGGGTAAAACGGGCACAAGTAATGACTTACGAGATAGCTGGTTTGCAGGTTTTGACCAAAATACAGTAACCGTTGCTTGGATTGGTCGAGACGATAATAAAAATACCGGCCTGACGGGGAGTGTTGGTGCGTTAGAAACCTATATTCGTTATTTAAAACCGCTTAACCCTGAAGCCATTGCAGATACTCGTCCAGCTTCTATTCGATGGGCGTTCATAAATGAAGAAACAGGTCTGCAAGCACCACCTGGCTGCGGCAAAGTGGTGCAACTGCCTATTCGAGCTAGTGAGTTTGAGCCTCGTCCGAGTTGTCGACGTTAAATGCTTTCATTGCATCGTTAAGTTGCTCAGCAAGCGCGGTTAAATCGTGTGCGCTTGCTGAGGCATTTTTTGATGATTTAAGCGTCTCTTCGGCTAAACAGCTTACCCGCTTGGCATCATTTAAAGCATCTTGTGTTGCACTCGTTTGCTCACCAACTAACTGCGCGATTTGTTCACCATGTTGACTGATTTCATCCATCGTATTTACGGCTGCAACTAAACTTGCTTTTGTTTGGTTAGCGGATGCTGCCCCTTGTTCCATTTTTTCGACACTTTGCTGCATTTTCTGCTGTGTTAACTGCAATGCATTTTGTAATGAAGCGATAATATCGTGTATTTCCTTTGTTTGTAGCTGAGTTCGCCCTGCCAATGTTCTAACCTCATCAGCGACAACAGCGAACCCTCGTCCTTGCTCACCGGCTCTTGCAGCTTCGATCGCAGCATTTAAGGCTAAAAGGTTTGTTTGTTCAGCTATGTCGCTAATTCCTTTGCTTACTTGGCTAATATTTGAGGTGTCTTGCGCTAATGAATCCAGAGCTTTTAACCCTTGGTTAAACTCTTGTTGTAATTGTGCGATATGTTGCGCTAACTCCTCGCTATTTTTTGCGCTGTTTTGAACCTGTTTGGCAGCACTATTGGCGAGAAAAACGGCGTGCGAGGCTGTTTTTTCAACATGCTCTGCCGATTGGCTCATGTTATCTAGTGAGTCATTAATAGCGCTAATGCTTTGTTGTTGCTCAGTAACATCATTGGTCGTTTTATTGCGGCTTTCAAATACGTGCTGAGTGGTACTTCTTACTGAGTGAGTGGTTTCTTGAGCATTATTGATAAGCGCCGTAAACGATTTTAGTAAATCATTGAATAGTAAGCTTATTGAGTTAAGCTCATCCTTGCCTTTTAAATCTAATCGCACGCCTAAATTACCTGTTGCAGCCTCTGTTGCTGCGCGAGAAAACTGCTTTAAAGTATCGACTAATGAGCGGTAAAAGCCCATCATCAAATAACTTGCTATAAATAGGCTGATTAAAGCGGCAATGATAACCACAAGACGGGTCATACGCTGCTGTTTTAATTGCGCTAATATCATTGCCGATAAAGCCGGTTCACTGTGGGTAATAAAGTGATTAATTTTACTATTAATATTTACTTTTAAATTTGCAAGTTGCTGCCGTGTAAGTGCAATTTCATCCGGCTCAAGCAGGCCTTGGTTTAATGCTATAAAAAGTGCATTAATACTGCTTGAAAGTTGCGTTGCGGGTTCTGTTAGGGTGTTTTTGAGTTCTTCGTTTGCATTTAAAGATGTATTTAAACTCATTAAAAACTGTGACTCTAACTGCGGCAGTGCTTTAACTTGGTTTGATAAAGTAATAAACGTACTCGGCGAAAACTGCCCGTTAGATATCACGGTTTCTGCACTTTGCATGGTTTTATTTAAATGTGCGATAAGAGGCGGTAGAGCGGTTACTAATGTGCGATTTAAGTAGCTACTACTGAGCTCATTTACAATAGCGAGCTGTGACTCAATCGAGACTATCTCTAAAATATTGCCGTCATCAGTGGTTGCATTCGCAAAACCTACTTGTTGGGCAATACTGATATTATCAGCTTGATTTGCCGTGAGTAAATTAGCGAGCAATTGAGGATATATTTGAACCCCTTGATTTTGTTTTTGTGATATTTCAATTCCTTTACTTAAAACGCTTAGTAAAAAAAATAAACTTAAACAAAGAGGAAAAATTAAAATGCTAAACATTAGCGACATTTTTGCTTTGTAACTTAATTGTCCCATTAACAAAACAGCAGGTTTAATTAGATTATTCACAGATACACCCAGTTAGAAATTATATTAGGAGTAGACCTGTGATTGCGTTGTTTTTATTCATAAAAAAAGCCCTTGCGGGCTTTTTTGTCTAATTATATTTTATAGCTTCGCGAATGCGCGTTCTGCCGCTGCTATGGTGTCGCTAATTTCTTGCTCTGAATGCTCTGCACATACAAAGCCTGCCTCAAATGCTGAAGGAGCAAGGTAAACACCTTCTTCAAGCATTAAGTGGAAGAATTTTTTGAAGCGCTCTAAATCACACTCAGTGGCTTGTTGGTAGCTCGTTACTTTTTCTTTGTCAGTAAAGAAGAAGCCGTACATACCGCCAGCGTAGTTTGTTGTAAGTGCAATGCCTGCTTTTTTCGCAGCGGCTTCAAAGCCTTCACAAATTGCTTTGCTCTTTGCTTCAAGTTCATCGTGTAGGCCTTCAGCACTTAAAAGCTCTAAAGATTTTAAGCCTGCAGCCATGGCAATTGGGTTACCTGATAACGTACCCGCTTGATAAACAGGCCCTACTGGTGCGATGTAATCCATGATTTCTTTCTTACCACCAAATGCACCGACTGGCATACCGCCACCGATCACTTTACCTAAACATGTGAGGTCTGGTTTGATGTTGTAGTAAGCTTGCGCGCCGCCTAAAGCAACACGGAAACCAGTCATTACTTCATCAAAAATAAGTACTGATTTGTATTCATCACACACCTCACGCAAACCTTCTAAGAAGCCAGGTACAGGAGGAATACAGTTCATGTTGCCAGCAACTGGCTCAACGATGATACAAGCGATTTCGTCAGCGTATTTTGCGAAAATTGCTTTTACTTCATCAAGATTATTAAACGACACAGTTAAGGTGTGCTTAGCAAAGTCTTCAGGAATACCCGGTGAATTTGGAACACCCATAGTTAGCGCACCTGAGCCTGCTTTTACTAGTAGTGAGTCAGCATGACCGTGGTAACAGCCTTCAAACTTTAAGATTTTGTCACGACCAGTGAAACCACGTGCTAAGCGAATCGCACTCATTGTAGCTTCAGTACCTGAGCTTACCATACGTACTTTTTCGATTGATGGTACCAGCTCTTTTACTTTTTCGGCCATTAAGATTTCAGTTTCGGTTGGCGCACCATAGCTTAAGCCATTTTCAACGGCTTCTAATACCGCTTGTTTAATAGCTGGGTGGTTATGGCCCATGATCATGGGTCCCCATGAACCAACGTAATCGATATAACGGTTGCCATCAGCATCAAAGGTAAAAGGGCCTTCTGCTTTAGTGATGAATAAAGGAGTACCGCCAACGCCATTGAAGGCACGAACTGGTGAGTTAACACCGCCTGGGATTGATTCTTGCGCGCGATTAAAAAGGTCTTGGCTAATTGTCATGAATAGTCCTATTGGGTTGTCACGTTAAATGAGTTGGTTTGCAAGGGCTCAAAGAGCCCAAACGAAGTAGCTTAGCTATTACGT
>VAPB010428085.1_pt1 | contig 11736 bp, 12 predicted proteins | sample 3395101 | NCBI WGS metagenome assembly VAPB01 (sample SAMN08290433, study PRJNA428436) | hydrothermal vent metagenome | isolation source: Deep-sea hydrothermal vent chimney | place: Indian Ocean: Southwest Indian Ridge | reverse complement strand
GGTGATCCCGCTCCGGTTTTAAGCAGTTTCAGCTGGATGGAATACTATTGGTGGCCCTGCACTTCATGCGGCACGTAAAGCTCTTCCAGGCGCTTGATTTCCTCCTGGGAGAGCTTTACATCCACCGCCGCCAGAGCAGCATCCAGATGTTCCATCTTTGTGGTCCCGATGATGGGGGCCACCACCACAGGTTTCTGCAGCATCCAGGCCAGTGCTACCGAAGTCGGATCATCCCCCCTTTCTGCTGATACTTCGATAAGACGGTCAATCACATCGAAATCGGCTTCGGGACGGTATATCTCTCTGGTGTACTCGTCCTCCCGGGCTCGCAGAGTAGGTTCGATGTTCTCCCTGGTCCGGGTTCCGGTCAGCAGGCCCCGCGCAAGCGGACTCCATGGAATCAGGCCAACTCCCTTATCCGCACAGAGGGGATTCATCTCCCGTTCCTCTTCCCTGTAAATCAGGTTGTAGTGATTCTGCATCGAATCGAACCGTACCCAGCCATTCATCTCTGAACAATGCAGAGCTTCGGCAAACTGCCATGCCCACATGCTGGAGGCACCTATGTATCGCACCCTGCCCTGGCTGACCAGATCGTTCAGGGCCCTGAGAGTCTCCTGGACAGGAGTTGCGTAATCCCAGCGGTGTATCTGGTAGAGGTCAATGTAGTCGGTGCCGAGCCTGCGCAGGGAGGCCTCTGCCTGGTCCATTATGTGCTTACGCGACAGGCCGCCATCGTTAGGACCCTCCCCCATTGGAAACCACAGCTTGGTTGCAATGACAACCTGATCACGACTGGAGTATTCAGCCAGCAGGCGCCCTGTGATCTCTTCACTGACTCCCATCGAATACATGTTCGCCGTATCGAAGAAATTGATGCCTGCTTCGAGGGCCGCCCTGACGATCGGTCTGGATTCATCTTCGTCCAGAACCCACTTCCTCCACTTCTTGTCACCGAACGACATGCATCCGAGACAGATCCTGCTGACCTTCAATCCCGTACGCCCCAGGTTCATGTATTCCATGAGATTCTCCTGACTGCTAGATATATCAGATCAGTATTTAGAATACTGCCTTAAGGGCAATTATCAATTATTGTGACTTATGGTCTATTCAACTGTGAAGTATCAACCGGGATCAATTCAGACAAAATGAGCAAACCGATAACAGTTCTTTTTGTATGTACCGGCAACTCTTGTCGTTCCCAGATGGCCGAGGGTATCGCCCGCCACCTTGCGTCGGCGCAGATAGAAGTCGGGTCGGCGGGTATCGAATCGCACGGCGTCGATCCGCGGGCAGTCAAGGTCATGGCTGAAATCGGGGTGGATATATCAGGGCAGGAATCTTCCATTCTCTCGGACGAAATGCTGGAATGGGCCGACCTGGTAATAACCCTCTGCAGTGACGCCGACCGGAACTGCCCCATTCTGCCTTCCGGAACCCGCAAGATCCATTGTCCATTCACCGACCCACGGAAAGCAGCGGGAACCGGGGCGGAGATCACTGCAGTCTATCGATCGGTGAGAGACGAGATCCTGTTATTTGTTAAAGATCTGATCGATCACCACCTCCAGTAGAAGGTCAGCAGAAACGTATTCTCTGCATCCCAGCTGTCGTAGCGCACGAGGAAACCAAAAGGAGAATCCGCCATCTTGTACCTGGCAAATCCCCAGAATCCCGATCCATCACTTCCCGTAATGAGCCCATGGTTCGTCTGCATCGTCATCTTTCGATTTGAAACCGTTCCCGTTGCTCATCATCACCCGCACCCGGATCAGCCTGCCGGGAGTATACGTTCCTGAGATTCCGATGTCGGCCGAGGAACGCACGCCGGAATTGTCCTGGAAAGTCTTCGAGATCGAACGGTGGTTGACAAGTTGATGACTCAACATATCATACAATATTAATAAACGCGACAAAATTGGTCGTATTTTTTCTACAAGAGAAGCTTTATGCCCGAAACCAGATCACAAGCGGATAATACAGAGAGCCGGAAGAATTCCGTATCTGAAACAACTGCTGATGTGCTGAAGCATCTTGAGGATCGGAAATACAAGAACGGCTTCGTTACCGAGATCGAGCAGGATACAGTCGCTCCTGGACTTGACGAGGATGTAATCCGCTTTATCTCTGCCAGGAAGGATGAGCCTGAATGGCTTCTGGAGTGGCGTCTGAAGGCTTACCGGCACTGGCTCACTATGACCGATCCCGACTGGGCTAATATCTCCTATCCTCCAATTAATTACCAGAAGATCAGTTACTACTCCGCTCCCACTTCACTGAACGAAGGGCCGAAGAGCCTGGAGGATGTCGATCCGGAGATCCTGCAGACATACGACAAACTGGGTATTCCCCTTCTGGAACAGAAAAAACTGGCCGGCGTGGCCGTTGATGCAATTTTTGACAGCGTTTCGGTAGCCACCACATTCAAGGAGAAACTGGCCGAAGAGGGAATCATATTCTGCTCCTTTTCAGAAGCGGTGCATAAACACCCGGATCTGGTACGCCAATACCTGGGATCGGTCGTTCCTTACACAGACAACTACTTCGCGGCCCTGAATGCGGCCGTCTTCAGCGACGGTTCATTCGTGTTCGTGCCCAGGGGTGTCCGCTGTCCGATGGAGCTCTCGACCTACTTCCGGATCAATGCTGCAAATACCGGACAGTTCGAGCGGACTCTGATCATCGCCGAAGAGGCCAGCTACGTCAGCTACCTGGAGGGCTGTACCGCACCGATGCGCGACGAGAACCAGCTACACGCGGCCGTGGTAGAACTCTTTGCCCTCAGGGACGCCGAGATCAAGTACTCGACGGTACAGAACTGGTATCCGGGAGACGAACAGGGCAAAGGGGGAATTTACAATTTCGTTACAAAGCGCGGGATCTGTGACGGGGAGAACTCGAAGATCTCGTGGAGTCAGGTGGAAACCGGATCTGCAATCACCTGGAAGTACCCCTCCTGCATCCTCAAGGGAGACAACTCGATCGGAGAGTTCTACTCGGTAGCTGTTTCAAGCATGTACCAGCAGGCCGATACTGGAACAAAGATGATCCATATCGGCCGGAACACGAAGAGTACTATTATCTCGAAGGGGATTTCAGCCGGCCACGGACAGAACACCTACCGTGGACTGGTCAGAATCGGCAAGGGGGCAGAGAATGCCCGCAATTTCTCCCAGTGCGACTCGATGCTGATAGGGGACAAATGCGGCGCCCATACATTCCCCTATGTTGACGTGCGCAATCCAACGGCTATAACTGAACACGAAGCCTCAACCTCAAAGGTGGGAGAGGACCAGCTCTTCTACTGTGCTGCAAGGGGTATCGGCGCCGATGACGCTCTTTCGATGATAGTCAACGGTTTCTGCAAAGAGGTATTCGACCAACTTCCGATGGAATTCGCAGTAGAGGCATCCAGTCTGCTCCAGATCACTCTGGAAGGCAGCGTGGGTTAAGAGAAAAGCGAGATCAGATGAAATGCTGGAAGTCAAGAATCTGCACGCCCGCATAGAAGGCAGGGAAATCCTGAAAGGATTGAGCCTTACCATCAACCCGGGGGAGGTCCACGCGATTATGGGCCCCAACGGCTCGGGCAAGAGCACCTTCAGCCAGGTGCTTGCCGGACGTGACAGTTACATGGTCACGGAAGGTGAAGTTCTCTACAACGGGGAGAATCTGCTTGAACTGCAGCCGGAAGAGAGGGCGCGCGAAGGCATCTTCATGGCCTTCCAGTACCCGGTCGAGATTCCCGGTATCACGAATGCCTACTTCCTGAAAGCAGCTCTCAATGCCATCAGGAAGCACAGGGGCGAATCGGCAATGGATGCCTTCGATTTTCTGGAACTGGCCCGGGAGAAGATGACCCTCGTCAAGATGGATGAGGTAATGCTCAAGCGGCCTGTTAACGTGGGATTTTCCGGGGGAGAAAAGAAGAGGAACGAGATCTTCCATATGGCTGTTCTTGAACCGAAACTGGCCATTCTGGACGAGACCGATTCGGGCCTCGACATAGATGCAATGAAGATCGTGGCCGATGGCATCAACTCGATGAGGGACGAGGATCGCGCATTCCTTGTAATCACCCACTATCAGCGGCTGCTCAACTATATAGTCCCCGATTTCGTGCACGTGCTGGTCGATGGTCAGATAGTTCAATCCGGCGGAAAGGAACTGGCTGAAAGACTTGAGGAGAAGGGCTACACCTGGCTCAAGAAACAGCCTCCGAATAGCGGTGAGGAAGGTAATTACTGAGGCAGACCGGATGGGACTTCACGATTTCATAGGTGCGTCTGAGAGAAGAAGCTGGCTGGAGGATTACGCGAAGTTTTCCTCCAGACTGCCTGCAGATGAACCTTCCGCTCTGGCACAGCTGCGCCAAAGTGCAATCGGCAGGTTCGAGGACCTGGGATTCCCGAAAACCTCTCAGGAGGAGTGGAGATTCACCGATGTCGGTCCGATAGCTCGTACCGTATTCAGAAGACCTGGCGGTAACGAGAGCGGGATCAGCCCGGTGCAGATGGTTCCCTTCTCATACATGGTCTGCGGCGAACTCGTTTTTATAAATGGCCGTTTCTCTCCCTCCTTCTCCTCCCCCTGCGACCTGCCGGAAGACGCCGTCATGTGCAATCTGGCCGATGCCCTGAGAACACATCCGGAGAAGGTTCAGGCACATCTGGGAAGGTATGCATCATTCGAGAAGAATCCCTTCGTCGCTCTCAACACGGCATTTCTCAGGGAGGGAGCCTTCATCTACCTCCCCCGCAACAGTGTTGTCAGCAAACCGATCCATCTGCTCTACCTCTCTACTGTCAATGGCGAGCCGACAGTATCGTATCCGCGGAATCTGATCATCGCCGAAGAGGGCAGTGAAGCCACGATCATCGAAAGTTATGCAGGTACCGGACACGGCTCCTATCTCACAAACGCAGTCACAGAGATCGTGGCCGGCGAAGGATCAAAGATCGAGCACTACAAGCTGCAGCAGGAGAACCTCGATGCATTCCACATGGCTACTCAGCAGATATATCTGGCAGCAGACAGCAGAGTATCAAGCCAGTCGATTTCCTTCGGTGGCGGTCTTGTTCGGAACAACCTTGGAGCTGTTCTGAACGGTGAGGGTGCCGAGTGCAATATGAACGGGCTCTACCTGGTAAAGGGACGTCAGCACATCGACAACCACCTGAATGTGGAGCATGTAAAGCCTGGGTGCACGAGCCGCGAACTCTACAAAGGCATTCTTGAAGATCATTCAAGAGCGGTGTTCAACGGGAAGATCCATGTTCATCCCGACGCACAGCAGACAGACGCACAGCAGACCAATCACAACCTCCTGCTCTCGGACAGGGCACAGGTCAATTCCAATCCCCAGCTCGAGATATTCGCAGACGACGTCAAGTGTTCTCACGGTTCCACGACCGGGCAGCTGGACGAAGAGGCTCTCTTCTATCTCAGGTCGCGAGGCATTGATGAGGAGGCCGCACGCAGTCTGCTTATATATGCTTTTGCCAGTGAGTGCATCGAAATGGTCGATTTCAAACCGGTCAGGAAAGATCTGAGGGAACTGCTTCTCAGCCATCTTCCCCGGAGCGATATCGTCCGGCGGGCAATGTGAGGATCCATGTCCGATCTGCGTGAACTGTATCAGGAAGTGATACTGGACCATAGCCGGAATCCCCGCAACTACGGCAGGCTGAACAATCCTACTCACGAAGCCAGGGGACACAATCCTCTCTGTGGAGACGATATCACGATATATCTGAAGTTGGATGGTGACATGGTTGAAAACATCTCATTCGAAGGCTCAGGGTGTGCCATTTCCACATCTTCAGCTTCACTGATGTCTGAGATGCTGAAGGGAAAGCAGATCGAAGAGATAAGGTCCATATTCGACAGCTTTCATGGTATGGTTACGGGAGATCCAAGTCAGAAGGCTGAAATCCCTCCAGATATGGGTAAACTGGCGGTAATGGCTGGTGTGCGCGAATTTCCGGTCAGAGTCAAATGCGCGACTCTGGGTTGGCATGCACTGCTGGCCGCCCTGCAGGAGAGTGTAGAAACGATCTCAACTGAGTGAATTATCCTGCATCTTAGTGATTAATCCTGCACCAGAGCGATTAATACTGCATCAGAGCAATTAATCCTGCATCGGAGCGAATTATCTTACCTTCTGAAGAACTTCACAGTTTTCTGCAGACTCTCCACCAGCAGGTCGACCTCTTCACGGGTGTTATAGAAGGCAAATGAAGCTCTGGTCGTAGAGGGCACATCGAGCACCGCATGAAGTATCTGGGTGCAGTGATGACCAGCTCGTACTGCAACGAAATCCTCATCCAGCATCATCGAGATATCGTGCGGGTGAATCCCTTCGAGGCTGAAGGTGACCAGAGCCGATCTCTCGTCCCGGGGTCCGAAGATCCGTATTCCCTCCAGTTTGTCGAGTTGTTCCATGGCATAACTAACAAGGCCGCTCTCATACGCATGGATTTCTGCCATTCCAATTCCCAGCAGGTAGTCAGCAGCTGCGGCCATTCCAACCGCTCCTGCGATATTCGGCGTGCCCGCCTCGAACTTGTAGGGGATCTTGTTGAATGTGGTCCTCTCTTTTGAAACGAATTCGATCATTTCACCCCCGGCCAGGAAGGGCTGCATTCCCTCCAGCAGATCCCTGCGACCCCAGAGCAGACCGGCACCGGTCGGACCGCACATCTTGTGAGAGCTGATCGCCATGAAGTCTATACCCAGATCGATTACATTGACGGGCATGTGAGGGACGCTCTGTGCAGCATCCAGAATTACGATAGCTCCGGCTTCATGGGCCTTCCCTGCCAGATCGGCAACAGGATTGATTGTGCCCAGGACATTGCTGACATGGATGACACTTACGATCCGGGTTGAAGGTGTCAGAAGCTCCTCGAAAGCCTCCATATCGAGAGTGCCTTCATCTGTGATCGGAATATATCTGACCTTTGCTCCGGTTTCGGCGGCGATGATCTGCCACGGAACTATGTTCGAATGATGCTCCATCTCAGTAATAAGGATTTCATCACCGGCTGAGAGGTTACCCCTTCCCCATGAATGGGCGACAAGGTTCAGACCCTCGGTGGCATTCCTGGTGAAAATGCAGGTTCGCGGATCGGGGGCCCCTATGAATCGGCTGAGGGTAATCCGGGCCTCTTCGTAAGCCCGGGTTGCCTCCTGACTCAGGATATGCAGCGCCCGGTGTACATTGGCATTGTGGGTCCGGTAATAATCATCGAGACGCTTCAGCACTGCTTCAGGTTTCTGGCTGGTAGCGGCATTATCCAGATATACCAGAGGCTTACCATTGATGGTGCGCGAGAGGATGGGAAAATCCTTCCGCAGGGAATAGGGATCGAATGCGTTTTTCATCTATCCTCTGAGTACACCGTTCCGCAATTACGCTGGCATTCAAACGTCGATGCATTCCGGCCTGCAATAGTCACCACTATTCCTCCTCCTCGCGCCTTGCTGGCCGGACGCCTCGGCGCTCTCTATACGTCACCGTAATTACGGAGCGGCGCACTGAGCCTCCGGCCATAATATACGACCAATTATATCCAAGTTAAGGAATCGAGCCCGGCAGGGAAAGCGGAACTGCATGTCGGAGGTTATCTCTCCTCCGGTGGAGATGGAGAGGGGGTGATGGAAACATCGGCAAGTTCCAGTCCTCCCAGCAGTTCCAGATGAACCGAGATCTCTTCCCTCACCTCCTCGTGCCTCTTGAGGAATGCCTGAGCTTCGTCGTGATCATAAGGCTGCAGCACATATGCACCTTTTGAACGCGCCATTGCAGCGGCGGTCCAGGTCTTGCGCAGCAGGGTCGTAACCGCTTCGCCGTCCCAGGGAAATTCGGCCAGTCCTGCAACGAAATTTATTCTGGGCGCCAGAGCCGAACCGCCCACAACGCGCTGGATCTGAGTTGAAATCCGCTCCAGGGCCGGTATGACCTTCGATTTGGCGGCATCGAGGAAGAGGACGCCGAAGTGACTCCTGTCGAGCCTGCAGATCAGGTCGGTCTCCCTGACACTCGCTTTGATCACCTGTATGAAGGTGAGAATGCTCTCTTTCAATATCAGGTCATCCATCTCTTCCAGCAGCTCATCGTAATTGACCACCGCCAGGATTCCGCAGGTAACCCTGGTTCCCCTGCGCCCGGTAAGGTTGATCTCCTCTTCGAAACGACGCAGCCAGTATTCCCTCGACCAGATGCGGTAGGGAAGTTCGCTGATGGCGTGAACTGTAGCATCCTCCAGTAGATACCTTCGCAGAGTATGCTCCAGCTCAACGACGATCGTTCGGATAACAGCATGGCTTAATGTATCCTCCTGGGCAGGATCATTATCAAACAGGTAGAGCATACCGAGGTAGGTTCTGCCGGCATCCCGAAGCACCCACGGAGTAGCTCTGGTGAAGGAAGAGAACTCCTGATCGGGATACACTTCCGCGATATCAGTGCATGCCTGCCGTCCCTGTACCTTCAAATCGGCTCTTGGATCGAGATGTTTGAGTACCAGATCGTGCAGGTTCCCGGATTCATTGAAATCAACATGCCTTATGAATGTCCGATGTTCACCCAGCACTGTTGTTGGAAAGAGAGCAAGTCTGTTGTTGCCCACTATCCTGGAGAGCGTGTTGAGAACCATATTGAGCAGATGACCGGCTTCGGCTTCCCTCATCAGAGTCCTGGTCATCTGCAGCATCTGAATCAATTGAGTCAGTTTCTTATGTTCCCGTTCCAGCCGTACAACATGGCTCAGAAGGCTCCCCAGATGTTCTGAGGCGGTATTAACTTCAACAGTGGCTGCAGGGGATAACTGTTCGGTCACACTTCCGCCCGACAGCAGAATCCCTCCATAGAACTGACCTTCATGGAGAATGGGCACCCAGTGTACTTCCTCCGGCCGCTGAAAATCCGGACCAGACCAGAGTCCAGCATACTTATCGTTTAATGTGACCACAGCGAAAGCATCTTGAGGGAAATCTCTGCTCAGCTCACTCAGTGTCGGAAATGTCATGTCAGCGGCAGCAGTGTTATCACTATTAGACGCAACAGCATCGCGCAGAAAGCGTACACTCTGCTCATCGACAGGATCTCCGAACATCAGCAGCGCCTCTGAGGCTGCAGAGGCTCCACGCAGGGAAGAGAGCAACCTGCGAATCACAGGTTCCAACGCTTCGAGAGCATTCGGAACGGCGCTGCTCTCTTCTATTGTGACCTTATCTGCATCCGATTCAGCCATTACCTGCCCCTTATAACTACCCTTATAGCTGCTCTCTATTCGCCAGACGGGACATATCCATGTTAGAATTGCACCTGCAGGCTTGCAAGTTACACTAAAATATTCCAGTTTTGAATGTGAAGAGAGACATAACTGTTTCAACATACATGAAAAGATGTAGACGTCACGACTGTTCAGATCGTCTTTTCATTACACCTGCCCTGGTACACCGCTCCATAATTGCGGAATGGTGTACATAGTGCACCGCTCAGTAATTACAGAACAGTGTACATATTCCAGTATAACGGGGAGATTCCATGCCTCACCTTAGAGTGACACATCGAAAGCAGATCTTCTTTCTGCTTCTTCCAGCCCTCGCTGCAACAGCCCTGGCATCTGCCTGTACACGTAACCCGTATGATCCGAATGCAGCCGAATCCAGGAATGAAGGCTATTTCAGTTTTACTCCCGTTCTGGAAGGGGAATCGATCTGGCAGCTTGCGGTGGCCTCGGCACCCGACGGCAAAATTGCCGCTGTCATTGCGACCGATTACCGGGAAATGAAGATATTGGAAAGCAGTGCGGGAACCTGGAGCACGATCTCCACCATATCCGGCGGAGGACTCCACCCATCCTATCTGAGCATCGCACCCGGGCCTGCCGGCGCCTGGTGGGTGCTTGCCTCTAACAGTGACACCGGTATGAAACTGTACCGCATAGGAGGCGCAGGAGATTCCACTCTGGTCATACCTCCCTACAACACCGTCGCCTGGGATTCGACCAGTCAATGTGCCGTAGTTTCAGACAATCAGGGAAGACCGATAACCATAATGCGTGCCGGAGGACAGGGATTGATTAGAGCGGCACTTGCAGATACCGGATGGACTCACAGCCGGATAGCGGAGACCGGTCTCTATTCCATCCTCGATGATTTCGCCAGAGACTCCAAGGGACGTGAACACATCCTCTATCATCGATACGAGACAGATGTCGGACAGTACAGTCGCTCCGACATCGATTCCACAATAACACTCGAGATTGCAAATTCAGGTTCCAACCTTGCATTGACCGTCTCTACGGATGGTTTCCCATTTGTCGCCGGATCGGTCGACTATCAGAACAATCTTCTGATCTGGCAGCTTTTCGATTCCGACGAACAGGGAGTCTTCTGGGTTTCTGAAACACTCTCTCTGCTTGAACATGAACTTTACGTGGGAAACTTCGACATATGTATCGACTCGGATGCCCAGCCATATGTTGCCTTTGCAGTCTGGGAGAGTGCTTCCACTTTCGGTGTATATCTGGCCATGCGTGATCCTGCCGCAGCCTATGGGTGGTCAACCATACCTGTTGTTGAGGGTCTGTCACGGGTTGGAGCAACGAACCGGATGAGGATCTTCAGAATGGTGAAAGATCCCATGGACGATATTCACGTTTTCTATGTGAATGGCCGTACAGGTTCGTCCGTCTCGGGTTTGTGGGAGGCGGTTCCGATTTCATAAGAAAAACGCAGAATTGCATCGATTTACCTGAAGAAGATACAGCCTCACATTGAATTACTGATAAAAGGGCCACAGCCGGTTCCGGCAGTGGCCCCCTCAAACAAAAGATGGTGCCGGAGGTAACTGGGCTTGCTCCAACGGTCGCCGCAGCCCGGATAATGAGTGCGGCGAGCCCGACCCGTCATGAGAAGCCAGAATCTGAACCGGCTATGCCGATTTATCATCTCCTTCCGGCACCTGTACTCAACTTAACCACCAATTCCATCCGTTGTCGATAATTATCTGGGCTGTGGCTCTCATATCGAAGGTCGCGCCCGCTTCTGACCTATCGCCGCCAGAGCGACCAGTCCCACCATTATGCGGGCAAATAGTGCAGGAAGTGCCAGTTCTCCACCACCAATAAAGGATGCGACCACTCCAAGAATCGCCCAGAGAAGAAGAAGGTAAAGAGAATAGAAGCGGTTCATCAACATCGTGATCCCTGTGCCGGCAAGAAGGAAGAAACCGACACCTTCGATCACGAAGGTAACATCACTGCCTGCTTCGCCGGTAAATGCTCCAACTCCCTGAAACAATCCAACGGCAAGGAATCCAACACTCATCAGAATGCGCAGTGCTGCACTTATTGGAATTCCTTCGCTTTCAGTCTGAGGGGCCCCTTGAGGCATATCGGAGGAAGCGGATTGATTCATGGATCAGACTCCCTGTTGAAAGGAGATGATTCTCTGCGACAATGTCAGTGTTCTGAATCAAAAATCCGCTGAAATTCGTCCTCCGCTGCAACCGCACCACCGGCGTTGCGCCTCCTCGCCACAGCCACCGCTATGCCTCGTCGCTGCGCCTTGCCGGAGCGGCGCAGCGGAATCCTCGATTATGCAGCGGACCTTCGACTCAAAACACTAGTGCCCTGTCACGCAACAACCGTCGCATTCGAGCGGCGCCGAATCCCGACCGGCTGCGTTTCGCCTCCTCGCCATAGCCACCGCTATGCCTCG
>VAPB010165417.1_pt1 | contig 11757 bp, 8 predicted proteins | sample 3395101 | NCBI WGS metagenome assembly VAPB01 (sample SAMN08290433, study PRJNA428436) | hydrothermal vent metagenome | isolation source: Deep-sea hydrothermal vent chimney | place: Indian Ocean: Southwest Indian Ridge | reverse complement strand
GTCGATGACGATCTTGCCACGTCAATGGCCGGTGTCTATGCCGGCGGCGACATCGTGACCGGTGCCGCAACCGTGATATTGGCGATGGGGACGGGCCGGCAGGCGGCACGCAGCATGAAAGCCCATCTCGGCATACGTGACTCTGCATCGGTCTATCAGCAAACACCAACCGGAAGCGCTGGCAGGATATTCGGAATTGATTCAACGGAGCGAACGCGAGTCCGCGTTCGCGTGGCATAGAGGCTGAACAGTGCCGGCATCGAGACGAAAAAGGAAAACAACGCCCGTCAGAAAACCGGCGATCGAGATAGACGAGCACATCGTCGAAATTCTAAGTGATTCAGGAGAAGGGGCACAGAAATGTGGACAGTCTTTCGCCGCAATCTCCGCCCGGCTCGGCTACGGCATCTGGACCGTGGAAATCATTCCGGCGGAAATTCAGCCGCCGGCTCGCAGCATTGACGGCGCCAGTGGCAACCGCATTCGTGTAGCCAACCATCGCGTCACCAATGGCGGTGACGAAGCCGATCTTGCCGTGGCGTTTAACGAGCAGGTGCTGATAGGCCGGCTACGGGCCGATGAACTGAAACCCGGAAGCACGATTATCCTCGAAGACAAGTGGCGCAACGACGATGATCCGTCGATTTCGGCGTCGTACGTGAGTGTTTACGATGAACTCATCGAGCGCGGTTTCAATGTCTGTGAAATTCCCATGGAGCTTGAGTGCCTCAAGATCGTCAGCGATGCCCGGCGCGGCAAGAACATGTTCGTTCTGGGGCTGCTCAGCAGCATTTACAGTCTCGATATGGATATTGCCCGTGAGCAGATCCGGTTTATCTTCGGCAAGAAGGGCGACCTGGTCGTCACGGCCAACCAGAAGCTGCTCGATGCAGGTTTCAGATGGGCTGAAGCCAATCTGGACATCAAGTTCAAGATGGAAGCGACGCCGCCGAAAGAAGCGAATATCGTTGTTAACGGCAACACGTCGCTGGCGCTCGGCGTGATGGCCTCGGGCATGGAAGTCTGTGCGATGTACCCGATTACGCCTGCGACCTCGGCATCGCATTATCTGAGTGATGTATTCGAGAAGGTCGGTGGCGTTGTGCACCAGGCCGAAGACGAAATCGCGGCCTGTGCGTTCGCGATTGGCGCCTCGTATGCCGGCAAGTGTGCACTGACGATAACGTCGGGGCCGGGCTACTCGTTGAAGCAGGAGTGCATTGGCCTCGCGGTAATGGCGGAGATACCACTGGTGGTTATCGACGTTCAGCGCGGTGGCCCGTCCACCGGCCAACCGACCAAAGCCGAACAGGGCGACTTGTTAACTGCCTGTTTTGGCAGCCACGGCGATGCGCCAAAAGTAGTCATGGCCGCCAGCGACATCGAAGACTGTTTCTACTCGATCATCACGGCGCGGAAGATTGCCGAGACCTTCAACACGGTCGTGGTACTGCTGTCCGATGCCAGCCTGGCGACAGCGCAACAACCGTTTCCGCGGCCGCAGCTAAGCGAAAACTGGCTTGCGCCGCCCATCGATCAGAGCCCGGTGATCGACGGAGACCTGCCATACGACTGGGATTCACGCAGCGGACAGCGGCAGCGTACTATCCCGGGCCAACCGAACGGCATGCATACACTGACCGGTCTTGCACACGATCGCCGAAGTTGCGTCGCCTATAACCTGCAGACCAACAAGGAAGGTATCCGGCACCGCAGCCTGAAGCTCGCGGCCTTGCAAAAAACGATCAAGACGCCGCCGGTGTTTGGCGACGATAAGGGCGAACTCCTCGTAGTCGGCTGGGGCAGCACCAGGGGGGCTATCGAAGAAGCTGTGCAGAGGGTGCGCGCCGATGGGCACAAAGTCTCGGCACTGCACCTTCGGATCCTGCAGCCACTGGCTTCCGGCATCAAGGAGATATTGCAACGATTCGACAAGGTCCTGGCGGTTGAAAATAACTGGGCCGATTCTCTCGATGACGACCTGATTGACGAGGAAAATCGCCGTTACTCGAACCTTGCCTGGATACTGCGGGCCCGTTGCCTCGTCGATATCGACTGCTGGGGTGAGGTTGGCGAACAGCCAATCAAACCCGGAACGATCGAACGTGTCATTCGCGAGAGATTGCAATGATGGCGACCCGGGCGACAGATTTCCTGAGACATGCCGGCGAGGAGGAGCACAGCCTCGAAGACTACGCGGGCCGTGTGCCACGCTGGTGTACTGGCTGCGGCGACCTCGCGATACTGACCGCCGTGCAGCGAGTCTGCCGCGATGAGCAATTGCCGTTGGAGAAAATCGTATTTGTCTCGGGTATCGGCTGTTCAAGCCGCTTTCCGCACTACATGGGCACCTACGGCTTCCACGGGCTGCACGGCCGCGCACTCCCTGTTGCCGAAGGTATCAAGATGCGGCGGCCGGACCTGCACGTATTCGTAAACATGGGCGACGGCGATTGTTGCAGCATCGGCGCCGCGCACTGGATGCATGCGACGCGCTACAACATGAACATGACCGTCATGATGCACGACAATAATATTTACGGCCTGACCAAGAATCAGGTGTCGCCGACGTCGCCGAAGGGAACTCGCAGCAACACCACGCCTCGCGGTTCTGATCTCGAGGCATTCGATCCCCTGCAGGCGACCCTCGGCATGTCGAACCTGTCCTTCGTCGCGCAGGCCGCTGACTGGATCCCGGAACTGCTCTACAAAATAATCTCCGCCGCGCACAGGCATCACGGGTTTTCATTCATACGTATTTTGCAACGCTGTCCGGAGTTCCAGGAAAATCGCTGGGAACCCTGCATACAGGATCCGGATCGAATGCAGATCCTGACGCACGACAAGGGAATTCAACTGTCACCTGCCCTGTCGCGTGTTTTTCGCTATCAGGATCAGCACGACCCCGCCGACCTTGTCGAGGCCAGGCGAATTGTTGGTACAAGCGAGCGCCTGCCGATTGGCATCATCTACCAAAACCCGGATGTGCCGTGCTACGAGGACCTGCGAAAACCAGACCGGCTGTACACACCGGAATTCATCGAAAAGGGGCTGGCCGAAGAGCTGGACAAATTTACGATCTGGCCGGCGGACTAGTCAATCATGAGCGTAGAAATGCAGGAAATGGTGCGCTTTCACCTTACTGGCAGACGCGCCGACGGCGAAACTCCGGAGACCCTGCCGCAGGATGTTTGCCCGGCACTGTTGGCGCCGTACCGCCGGTTGGAAAAACTGCGATATGACTTCCCGCTCATACTTCTCGACGGCGGTGAAAACCAGGCGTTCATCGACACGCTTTCAGGCATCGTCAATCGGCTGTTGCGCGAGATCGCACCTGAGGGCAATGCAGGCGAACAGTTGCGCCAACACGTAATTCGGCTCGAACACAGAATGCGGGAACTTGTTGCCGGCGGCTTCGATTCGACGTTGGCTGCACTTTGGGAGAAAGCCGAGAAATCGCTTCTGGATGGTTGCAGGAAATCGGAGACCGAGTCGCTGAAAAATAGTCTGGACGCCGCTCGCTTCGCGCTGAACACGGATGGGCAGGCTGTCGACTGCGACGATCGCCTGCCGTCACTGCTATTGAAACATGTCTGGACGAAAGTCGAAGCACAACGGACTCGGCGATCGCTCGATCAAATCGAATCGTTGATCATCAGGCTTCGCAATATACTCAAGGTTGACGACCTGAAAAACGGGCGGTCCCGATCGCCGCAAAAACTCAAGCAAACACTGGGCCGGCGCTACAAGGACGCGTTCGACTTCGAGTTGATGTCCGAGTTATTGCTTGACTCCGCTCCGCATAACAAACTGCCGGTCGATCGTCGGCGGCGGGTCAGGGCCGCACTAACGGTCCTGGAATCACAAGAATTCTTCGCCAGAGGGGCCGGCGACAATCTATCGCAATACCGTTTCGTCTTTGGCAACACGTCGGAGGCCGTGAAAGCCTACAACGAACGATTGCCTGAAATTGCGAATGTAATCAGGGCCATCGCGATTGCAGAACTCGAGTGCGAGAATGCCTATCGAGAGTCCGCACACGCGGCCTACTTTGCTGGCTTCGCTGCGCAGGCTCTTGCACCCGAGGACCTGGCGCTGTTTCCGTCGTATCTGATCTGTCTTCAGGACAGCGAGTGCGATACGCGTGACAGGGCCGAGCTTATGGAGATCGCGGCATCCGACTTGCCGATGAAAGTTCTGTTACAAGTGAGCGATGTGCTGGGTGAGCCCTCACCTGCCGACAAACGACCGCGTCATGGTGCATTCATGCGGCAACTCGCCAATACCTTTGTCGCGCCGGGCGCCGCCTATGTACTCCAGACAGCCAGCTCCAATTTGTACCAGCAACGAGAACAGCTTCGAAAGGGAATGGAGTATCGCGGGCCGGCTATTTTCAGTATTTTTGCTGGTCACGGAACACACGGGCCAGATCTTCCTGCTTACCTGGTAGCGGCGGCAGCGATGGATTCGCGCACTTTTCCGGCGTTTAGCTACGATCCGGCTGCCGGTGCCGGCCTGGCAGACCGCTTCGATATCGGTAGCAACCCGGAAATCGAGGCAGCGTGGCCACACAGAGAACTGCGCTACGAGGACGAAGACCTGCAAACAATTACTGAGGACCAGGCCTTTACGCTGGCTGACTTTGCAGTAACCGACTCGCGCTATGGCGACTATTTCGCATTGGCGCCAAGAGAAAAATGGGCTCAGGACATGTTGCCGGTCGCGAATTACCTGGACCTGGCGGATGAAGAAACTTTCGAAAAAATACCCTACGTAGCCGTGGTCGACGGCAGGAACGTTCTGCAGCGGCTGGTCGTTAATGACAGCCTGATTCGCGTTGCGCGCCGCTGCCGTGATCGCTGGCACGTCCTGCAGGAGAACGGCGGTATCAATAATTCCCATGCAACGGCGTTGTTGTTGAAAGAACGAGCCGCCTGGGAAGAAGAAAAGGAGAAACAGATTCAGGCTATTCGAGCGGAACTCGGGACAAGCGATCCGCTACCGCCAGTTGCGGCCACGGTGCACCGGCCCGAATCAGACGTCGAGGTTGAATCGCCTGTCGACGTGGATCAGGGCGAACCTGTCATCTCGGACGATCCCTACATCGATACGCCAAGTTGCACCACCTGTGACGAGTGCACCGACAAGAATAACCGCATGTTCGCCTACGACGAAAACAAGCAGGCGTACATCAAAGATCCGGATGCTGGCACCTATAAGGAACTTGTCGAGGCAGCAGAAGTTTGCCAGGTCGCCATCATTCATCCCGGCAAACCACGAAACCAGAGCGAACCGGGCCTCGATGAACTGATCAAACGTGCCGAGCCGTTCATGGCGTAAATTCGGTGCCGACCCCACGCTACCACCGAACAACGTATAGCTATTTGTACGAATACAATCTCAGTACATACCTATGCAAGTATTGTATTCGGGGACAAAGGCGGCGAGAAGCATACCTTCAGCCAGCATTTGTGTGGTCAACAAATTGTAGGGAGTCGTATCCCGGTGGATCTGAAAATACTCGGTCGAAGCGCTCTCCTGTTGTTTTTCGTCATCGTAATATCAACAGTTATTGGGGCGAAAGCGGCGGATGAATCCGTGCCCGTTGTTTCCTACAGCCAAAAGGGCGCCGATACCTGTATTGCTTGTCACGATGGCGCGGAGACACTCGCAATATTCCAGACCCGCCACGGCGTACCGACGGATCCGCGTAGCCCTTTCGGGCAGAACCAGTTGCAGTGCGAGGCATGCCACGGACCAGGGGGAGACCATTCACCCAGGGTGAGGCGCGGGCAGGATCGTCCTGCGCTCACTTCTTTCGGAGCTGACGACGAGACCGGTATCGACACGCAAAACAGCCTGTGCCTGAACTGCCATGACGGCGAGGTGGGCTACGGTTGGCACAGCGGGCCTCACAATGTCGAGGAAATCGCCTGCGCCGACTGTCATGTAAGTCACGCGCCGAAAGATGCCGTATTGCAAACGTCGACGCAGCCCGAGGTTTGCTACGACTGTCATCAATTGCAACGCAGTGAAACACTGAAGGCGTTCTCCCATCCATTTTTCGAAGGAAAAATGGCTTGCAGTGGTTGCCACAGCCCGCACGGGGACACGGTCGCAACGACTTTCGCTCGCCAGACTCTGAACGACACCTGCTACGAATGCCATGCAGAGAAACGTGGCCCGTACCTGTGGGAGCATGCACCGGTCAGTGAGGATTGCTCACTGTGTCACGCGCCGCACGGCTCCAACCATCCGGGTATGCTGACCAGCCGAGCTCCCTTGCTTTGCCAGAGTTGTCACTCGCAGTCGGACCACCCGAGCGTTCCGTATCAGGATGACGGTTTGGCCGGGATTACCCCGTCGCGATTCTTGCTTGGCGAAAGTTGCCTGAATTGCCATTCGCAGAGTCATGGCTCCAATCACCCGTCGGGTTCGAAATTGTTGCGATAACCGAGGACGAGTGTTCAGTGCAATACGGTTAACAGGATGTCGAAAATGATCATTTTCCCGAAGCCGAAAATCAGCTGCTCAATGTTTATTTTTTTGACTGCCGTAGCGATGGGCACGACGGCGGCACAATCCCAGGAGGGCATTACGAGTCATTGGAAGTGCGAGTATTGCCCGTTCGAAACCGGGCGTCGCGGCGACTATGAGCTTGGTGCAACCAGCGTCAGTGATGATTCAGCTTATTTCGGTGATGCATCGGGCTATGAGGAAAAAGGCGTATATGCCAACATCGATGGCGAAGGCAGTTACGCGAGTGATGGACATCAACTGCGCTGGCTGGTCGAGGATCTCGGTCTTAATTCAAGATACGCAGAACTCGCGGGCGGCCGCCAGGGTACTTTCGATTACAAGCTGTCGTATCGCGAAATTCCACGAACGCAGTTCTTCACGACCGATACGATCTTCCTGGAAACTGCGGACGGCACGCAAACGCTGCCGGCAGGCTGGGTACGTGCACCGGAGACGTCGGGATTCACTGAACTCGACGCAAACCTTGCCCGGCGGGATATCGAAAGTGACCGACGTGTCCTGAAAATCGGCGGCCGTTATTTGTTATCGAGCCGCATCAGCTTTTCCGCCGATTATCGCCGGCAAACTCAGGAAGGCCGTGACATCTACGGCGGTTCGTATTTTTTTCAGTCAAGCCTGCTGGCGAGGCCGATCGACTATGTGACAGACGCAGCCGACTTCAATGTACGCTACACGGCGGATAACGGTTACCTGTCTCTCGCCTGGTATCTGTCTGATTTCGAAAGTAACAACGACGCGCTGAACTGGGAAAACCCGTTTGTATCATCGCCAGGTTCGGAATTAGGCGCGACGGCACAGCCTCCTGGCAACAACTTTCACCAGCTATCTTTTTCCGGCGGTTACAACTTCTCGCAATCCCGTACCGTCGTGGCTTTTTCCGCGGCAGCGGGCCGCATGAGTCAGAACAAGGCTTTTCTGCCCTACACTACCAACCCGAATATTAATGTCAGTCCATTGCCACGCAAGAGCCTGGAAGGCGAAGTTAATACGGCCAATCTCGCGTTCAGCCTGACCTCAAAAGTATTCGACAAAGCGCGCGTCAAACTGGCTTACCGCTACGACGAGCGCGACAACCGCACGGCTCAGGACCTCTGGGCCGGTGTAATCGCCGAGTCCTTCGTTTCCGGTACGAACACCAATATTCCATACAGTTTCACGCGATCCACATTGAATCTCAGTGCAGACTATAAGCTGTTTGATACTGTGAGCATCTCCGGAGGCTATGATCGAAAGACCATTGACAGAGACTTTCAGGAGGTCGCCGAACAAACCGAAGATGGCGGTTGGGGCCGACTTCTCTGGCGCCCGAGCAGAACACTGCGGTTCGATTTCAAGGGTGGCGCATCCCGGCGGGATATAAATCGTTACGACGAAACCTTCGCGGGAACGCTCGGACAGAATCCGTTGATGCGAAAATACAATCTCGCGTTTCGCTTTAGAACATTCGGTGAGTTGACGATAGCGGCATCACTGCCGGAAAGCCCGGTCACTTTGACGTTCAATGGCTTGTATGCCGACGACAGTTACACCCGCTCGAGGATGGGCCTCACCTCCGGCAACGAACTTCGCCTGACGGCAGATCTGAGCTGGACGTTGGGAAATAAATCATCCTTTTACCTGACGAGCGGTTACGAAAATATTGAATCCATTCAATTTGGCAGCGAGCTGTTTGCACGTGAGGACTGGAACGCCACGAACAAAGACAATTTTTTCACCGCCGGCGGCGGATTCCGGGTCAGGGAGATCGGTGATAGGTTTGATCTGCAACTGGATTACACGCGATCGCAGGGAATTACTGAAATCAACGTAGCATCTGCCGCTGCCGGCCCGAGCCAGTTCCCGGACCTGGAGTCGACGTTGCAGTATCTGCGGCTGCTTCTTTCCTATCGGCAATCAGACAGACTCGAACTCACAATGAATCTTCGTTATCAGAGTTTCCTGGCAGAAGACTGGGCGCTTGAAGGCGTCGGACCCGCGGAAATTTCATCGGTCCTGACATTTGGGGCACAACCCTACGACGATGAAGTGTTGATTTTCGGTCTCGGATTCCGATATTCGATTAGCGCTTCGGAAAAGTCTTCGTCGAACTAAGCGTTGCCGGCTATGTTTACAAACCCCGCCGCACTTTTTCTTGCCGTACGCCGATTCTGCGAATACGTAAAACTACGCCTTGCGCCGTGTTTTCTCTCGGTAGAGTCCACTATGTAGAACTACGAATTATAAGTTTCTGCATCTCAATGTATATAGAGCCAGCAATGCGGGTGAACACAGTCACCTTCAAGGGAGATAATCATGAAACTGTTACATCGCACATCCTGGCTCGGAACAATTGTTGTACTCCTGGCATTCGTGATAGCGGGTTGCGCAGGAGACGACGGTTCGCCCGGCAGAGATGGAATTGATGGCGTAGATGGTCAGGATGGCCAGGACGGTGCTGGCGGCGGTATTGCTCGCGACTTGCCAACGCTGCAAGGACACATACCCATGTTCCCGGAGAACAATTTTCACGGCAATGGCGTAACAGGCCTGGACGATGACCGAGTCCTGCCCTATGACGTTCAGGCGGCCTATAACAGCGACACATTCTTCTGGCGGGTCTCTTATCGTGGCAACGAGGGCAAGCGCCACGAGTACATCCGCTACACCAATGGCGCCTGGCAACGGGAAGGAGGCGATCGTCGCGATGCGCAAGCCACGATCGATGGCGATCCACAGCAGGGGGATCAGAGCGTCAACTCGACGATCTACGAGCAACGGACAACGATCATGATCAACGATCCGAATGCCGTGACCGATGTGACGAACTTCGGCGAGTTCGGATGCTTCCTGAGCTGCCACAACGTGAGCCGGCATATGCCCGAATGGACCTCCGCTTCAGGTCATGACGGCAAGTATATCGACCCGATTCAGGCCCCGGGTGTCGCGGAGGGTACTCCTGTCCTGGACCTGTGGCACTGGCGTGGCGCCCGTAGCAACCCGATTGGCCGTGCCGATGACCAGAACATCCTGGCCATGACCTTCGTCGACGTCGACAGCGGTGACAATGGCGGCCGCAAGGGCGATGCAGGCCAGAGTGTCTTCGCGTCGCAAAACATCGTCGGCGGCAATCCGGAGTTCCTGCTCGACCCGGATACAAGCTCGGGCAAGTTCGCATTCGCCTGGGATACGTTCTGGGAGACGCCGTTCTACTACATGACCCGGGACGACGCATTGCAAGTCGGACCGCTTGCGCCGAACCCGGGTACCATTGCTTACGCCGACGCAATAGCCCTGGGTTACGCACCCACGGAAGGAGACACGGTACCGCGACGTATCCTGCGTGCTGGTGCCGGCAGCAGAGCCGACATTACATCATTCGGCACGGCGTTTACTCCGGAGACACCTGACCGCTCCTACGGCGTGTGGAATGTGCAGATGCAGCGCGCACTGGATACCGGCAACGCAGATGATATCGCCATGGTACCGGGAGAAATTTACGAGGCGGGCTTCGAAGTACATCTCTGGGAGTACACCACCCGTGACCACTACGTATCGTTCCCGCAGACGGTTTCCGTCGGTCCGGGAGTAGCGGACATCCAGGCAGTGTTATTCGCCGGCGCAGGTCCGGAGCAAGGACCTAACTGGGAGGAGATTCCGAAAACACGGCTCAATCTGTTTCAGCCCGGCATCACTACCTGGGAGTTCCTGACCGGCGACAATGAGGCGCAGGCCAAGGAATATACCAATGCCCAGGGCCAGTTGGTCAATCAGTCGCATCCCGGTTCCGGCGCGGTAAATAGCGGAACCTCTTGCGTCAGCTGCCACACCGTGCTCAACACCGAGCCAGCCCCGCCGCTGATCCCTGCCGGTGCCATGGAGGATCATACCCAGGAGCGAGGAGGAATTTGGGAAAACACACCGGTGGTTACGCCGGTACCCTGAATTAGAAGCGCTCGTCGAGTAGCCACGGGGACAACAATTCCGGGAGTTTTAGATACTGAAAAGTGCGACCAGCATGAGAACCGTTCCAGCCGCCGCGATGCCGTAGCAGATCAACGCGACCAGGGTGTCGCTGCGAACACCGAGGTCGTGCGCGGTTATGCGCATGCGATGGGCGGCGTGCCAGATCACCGGAAACAACACGGCGAATGTGATGAATTTGCTGAGTGGATGTTGCATCAATTCCAGCAACCGTTCGTAAGACAGGATTTCCGCCGAAAACAGTCCCAGTGGCACTGCAAGGCAGGTAATCAGGATTAATACCGGTACGACGAATGCGGCTATCGTGCCGCCAGCGGCGAACAAGGACCATATGACGGGCTTGTGCGAAACAGCCACTGCTAGAACCCCACCAGTAGCCACAGCGCGGCGCTGACTACGGCAAACCCGAGCCAGTGTGCGGCAATGATGACGGCTCCGGGAACGCGCTTGTCGCCAAGCATCAACGGCATTGCCCTCGGCGTTACCTGGAACCAGGTGTAGGTATGGTAGATCGCGAATAGTATCGCGATGAACGCAAATGCAAGTCCGACCGGCCCTTCTGCAGCCGCAAGGTAATTGTTGTACGCGACTTCACCTCGCGACAATGTGTATAGCCCTACGATCAACAGCAGAACATAAATACCGATAAACGCGGCACTCATTTCGCGAATCATGTAACGAATGTAACGCGGTTGTTTGAGCCACCAGCCACTCTTCGACAATTCCGGTTTGTAGGGTCGGCGACTCATCAGTGCTTCCAGGGCATAAGAAATTTCATGAAGTAATCGCCGGTGCTCGCGATTTTGGTTTGCTGTATGGCCGCCGCCGGGTCGACCGACTTCGGACATACGTCGGAACAGGCTCCGACAAAACTGCATTCCCAGATACCCGCGTTGCTGGCAACGACGTCCTCCCGCGCGCTGCGCCCGACGTCGCGCGAGTCGAGATTGTAACGATGAGCAAGCGCCAGCGCCGCCGGTCCGGCGAACGAATCGTTTAGCGCGTATTGCGGGCATGCGGAATAGCAAAGCAGGCAGTTGATGCAGGCCGTGTACTGCTTAAAGCGGGCAAGTTCCGCCGGCGTCTGCAAATTCTCGCCCGCGGAGACGTCCTTCTCCTCCTTCGCCACTATGTAAGGTTTTACGCTGCTGAGCTTGTCCATGAAGTCATCCATGACAACGACAAGGTCGCGTTCGATCGGGAAGTTCTGCAGCGGCTCAATACGAATTCGCGCCGGACAATCGCGCAAGAAGGTAT
>VAPB010959211.1_pt1 | contig 11780 bp, 11 predicted proteins | sample 3395101 | NCBI WGS metagenome assembly VAPB01 (sample SAMN08290433, study PRJNA428436) | hydrothermal vent metagenome | isolation source: Deep-sea hydrothermal vent chimney | place: Indian Ocean: Southwest Indian Ridge | reverse complement strand
TAGTCCCTCGTTAACGGCCGTGTTCTCCAGCTCATCATTGCTGTACTGGATGAGATGCTGGAATTCATGGGCTGTCGTGCTCTTGACAAAATCGCGGAACTCCGCCTGCACGCCCGGATCGGGATCGGTGTAAGAGACATATCTGGCGCTCACATAGAGCATTTCGGTCTTGTTGGAACGCTGCTTTACGCCGCCACCGAAATCAACGGGATCCTCCAGAGACTGATTGACACCGTAGAAATAACCCGCGAAGAAGGAGGTTCCCGATGCACCCGCCGCAGCCTGGGGGATGTCTGTCAGCAGAACCACCACTTTCTGGTCTCCATCCACATCAGGGATGTCGCCGAAGACTTCGGTAACATGCTCGAACATCCCCTTACCGGTATCCCTGGGGCTTCCCGGTGAGCTCTGCTCGAATGCTGTGACCAGTTCACCTACATCTTCATCGGAAACCGAGGCAAGCTTATCGACTTCTACAAAGAAATAGGCATACTCCCCAACCACCCTGCACTCGGCCTCCACTTCGTACTGCTTGTAGGGAAACCCGGTTCCCTGCGCGAAGTCGATTGCCCAGAATTTCTTCCTGTCCCCGACCACGTAGACATCTTCTTCGACGGGAGCCCTGACGGTCGTACCGACTCCGCCGGCTCTCTTCAATTCGGCGAGCCTTCGATGCGCATCTTCAAAGAGAGGCGTGGCATCTACAAGTGGAGGCACAACCGGCGGCCGGCCGGTCTGCCTGCCGAGCCGGGCTGTCCCGCCGGGAATCAGCTCGACCTGACTCTGCGCTTCAACCCTGCATGCGGATCCCGCGATTATCACCGATAGAACCGATATCGCGATTCCGCTCTGCTTGAAGGTGTTTCTCATCAATGATCTGTTCCTCATCAGAACTCGGGACCGAGAGCTATGTGCCACCTTGGTGCACCTGTTATGCGTCTCAAGGTATTCCGCCATGCAACATCGACCCTGATGATAAATATTCCAAGATTCATACGGGCCCCGAATCCAATCCCGCTCTTCAGATCTTCGAATCCTGGAAATCCTCCCTTTATGTAGAAGGGATCGAAATCGGATCCATCCCAGGCCATTCCGCTGTCCCAGAAAATCGATCCCTGGATATTCCCAATAGTAACAGGTATCGGCCAGCCCAGCGAAAGAACGTTTATGAATGGAAACCGGAATTCGAAATTTGTCAGAAAGTAGCGGGTTCCCGAAAACTCGTAGAAATCATATCCCCTCAAAGGCGCCTGGAAAGAAGCGAAATAAAGATTCTCAAGCTCGAACAGTTCGCTCGATGCGTAACGGGGTCCCCACCAGAATCCGTTGCCCCCGATGAAGAACCTCTGAGGTTCGCTCCCCGTGCTGGCCCCTCCGGTAAATCGCAGAACCAGTGTTCTGCTGCGACCGATCCTGCTGTAGGAACGGAAATCCGCCGTGAGACTTGTGAAGGAAAGTGACTCCTGCAGCCAGGGGGGGCTGTGTGAGAGGCTGACCTTGTAGCGATGCCCGTTGATGTAGCCTGTGATCCCTGGCAGCGCGTTGTCGCCCGTCAGGCTGAGCCTGGGCATGAATACCTGGCGATATGATCTTTCTGCAGGACCTGTGAGGTATATCCGCCTTAAAATCCCCATGGTTGATATTTCCAGATCGACCCTCTGGAACCGACTGAATGGATAGGAGAACATGAGCTGGCCGCCCCACGTCCGATCGGCATAGAGCGCCCTGCTGTTCCTCTCAGGCAGGTAGAAGTAGTTATAGTAGAAAACACTCATCCCCACGTTCCACCTGCGCCCAAGAGTTGTATAGGTCAGCTGATAATTCGAATTGTCCAGCGTGGACCACAGACTCGTCATTATGGAGAAATGATGATTACCGAGGATATCACTCATCTCCAGGTATGATGATCCCGCCAGACCCCAGAAACTGCTGTAACCCGCATTGGCCAGGAAGAGATCGGGCGTCATCTTAAGGCGGTAAGGTTCCTTCTCGCTTGCCGAGATCCCTCCTCCTATGACACGGGTCAGGGGAACTTCATCTCCTCTGATACCTGTCAGTGAACTCTCCGGGCCGCCGTAACCGGGTCGCAGCGGACGGAACCGCAACCGGGAAAGATCACCCGGGATTCCAAGAGAGTCGATTGTGGTGAATCCTGCAGGCCGTGCTGCAGCCGAAAGCATCTCCTCCTCCATCTGTTCGACCATATCTGTACTCGTAATCACCTCGGGCACACGGTTGTTGACAGGATCCTTCAGGATAAAAACATCGAATCCGGCCTGGTTGAACGCACTGAAGGCGATCGCATTTGCAGAGGTCGACCAGTGTGCCGACTCGACACCGCTCAGGATATTCGTGATCGGCCTGACTTCCCCGCTTCCCAGATCCGTTACGTAAAGATTCCTGATCCCCGAGCGGACCGATATGAACGCCAGGGTCCTGTCCTCAGGCCCCCAGGTGGGGTGTGTATCGTCAAACGATCCCGTCACTTCGGGTCGGGTTCGGTAATTGCCCGATGTCATCTCCATGATCCATATGTTCTCAGGACCAAATCTGAGTGGCAGCTCTGAAGCTCCTGCTGCATTCCGGTCCAGCAACTCATCTGAAGAGTATGCCAGCCTCGTACCATCGCTCGACCAGGCAGGATTGCCTTCAGCCGCCTTAGATTCGGTCAGACGAAGGAAGACCTCCTCGTTCAGGTCGTACAGGTAGAGATCGGGATAACCGTCCTCAATTCCTACAAAGGCCAGAGAGCGTCCGTCGGGGCTCCAGGCAGGCTCAAAGACCCCGTCCAGCTCCGGAATGATCTCCCTGAGCACACGTCCGCTGGCGGCCTCAACTATATAGATCTGGTCGAACCGCCCTCCCTTTGCGGCGACGGCCACCCGCTCTCCATCGGGGCTCCACGAGATCCCTCCCCTCAGGATATGCATCTCTTCGAACATGCTGACCTGTTCACCCTTGCCGAGTCTGCTTATGACACTGCCATCCAGCGCGGACACTATGTAGAGATCCATGAAGTGCTGTCGGTTTGAGATTAAGGCTATCTTGTCTCCGGTCGGGCTGAAGGCCGGGAAAACGTTGTAGGTTGAACCGTCTTCCTGGTGATCTGTCACAGGTGTGGCGAACTCGTCTGGCATCTCCCTGTTTACTATCTGAGGCCAGTATTTTCGCTTCATATACCGATGCCAGTCCTCAGACAGGTCTTTGACCGGCTTGCCGACGGCGCCGATGAATGCCCTGTCAACATTTCCCAGCATCCTCAAATTGCTCATCAGGTCAGCGATACGGCCCGATCCGTATGTCTCTGTCAGATAATGGAAGAACGCCTGCCCACCCTTATAGGCCAGGAATCCACCATAGATATCGTCGAGCTGCGGCATATAGCCGGTGATCACCGCGTCACGTATGAATGCATCCGCATCCATATCCCAACCCATCGATTCGTACTCAGCCAGGCCTTCAGAAAACCAGAGGGGCAATCGTGCCGACTGCGCCTGGCTCAGAATACCTGCAATCCCCGTCCCATGGATCATCGCCATGGACACGGCGTGCACCAGCTCGTGATGCAGAACGTGCCTGAAGTCTTCGTATGATCCCTGGAACGGCACCACGACTCTCTGTTTGAAGTATTCGGTGAACCCTCCGACTCCTTCGGTCAGGATGTTCGGTATTACATTGGTCTGCTGGAAATCGTTGTGCGAATTGTAGAGGATGACAGGAATCCGTTGAGTCAGCTCGAACCGGAAAGTCCTTCGCAGCTCTTCGTAGGCCAGTTCCGATTCGACAGCTGCGAAATCTGCGATCTTCTCCCCACCCTCGTGATAGTAGAACTCGAAGTGCTCGGTCTTGAAAACGGACCACTTGAAATCTTTGTACTGAACCTTATTCTGACCGAAATAGACCTCCTGTGCCCTGATCGGAACTGTGGATATGCAGATCAGTGTCAGGATAAAAAGAAATACACAGAAAGGCCGGTGTTGACAAGTCACCCTCTCTCTGCTGAGATTCCGCAGCGGGAAAGATCCCTGCAATGCTCCCCGGCCCGGGTCACCCGATCGGATAAATATGGCAACTGAACTGCGAATCATCGTCCCTGCTCTTCTTACCCTTCTTGCCGGTTGTGGGCGATCAGCCGTTCCCCCTGCTCCCGATCCATCAATTATCCAGCTCTACTGCGACCTGGCTCTCATCGCGGGCGATACAGGAGCAACTCCATCTGAAACCCAGCGTAATGACGTATTCGAACGCCACGGTATTACACCCGAAGAGTTCGAAGAAGCGCTCCGTCCCTATCGGGAGAATCCGCAGGGCTGGATGCTTTTCTTTGGTGCAGTGGTCGATACCCTGGAAGCCCGCGTCCAGAGAACGACCTCGGGCACCAGGGCTCCACGCTCCAGGCCTCGTCCTCCCGGCGGTTAGTGCCCTGTCACGCAACATGACACTAGAACCCGGAGGGCGGCCGACTATCATACCATACCTCGTAAATCGCTCCCAGCAGCACATTGCCCTTGTTGGCGGCCGTCGCCTCCACGTAACTCTCCAGATAGGGAAAATACCTGACTCCTCCGGTTATTGTCGTCGGCAGGACGGTTCCCAGACTGTTGTGATTATCGGCGACAGGCTCGATCTGGGTATCGTGCCGCCAGGCATTGAATGAGTTCAGCAGCACAACTGCAGGATCACCAGTATTGCCGATCGCAACATTCCATATCTGCTCATATGTGGTTCCACCCTGCGTCGTCCCGGTTGACATTTCGCGGGCGATCACCGGGTGTGAAATCTGTGAGGAGGAGGCGTCGTTGAAGCCAGGCCATACCATCGGGAAAAGAGGCACGGTTGTTTCAAGGCCCTGAGAGGCCGCCGCATAGGTCTGCCAGAGTGTCGAAAGATCATTTATGAAGCCTGTGGCCTGAGGGTAGCCGTCGTGCTGGGCAAGCAGACCAAGATCGAGGCCGGTAATGGCATCCATCGCTCTGATGCGGTCAGTATTGGGGATGGAGATCGAGCCCCACACGGCTTCATCACCTATCAGATAATATGTTTCTCCGCCTGTTGAATCCGAGTAGGCCTGCCTGACCGCATTGAGTGCAGTCCACGGATCACCGACTATCCTCCGGCTCTGTCGCAGGATAATCACCGGTTTGCCGTCTATATGCAGGTAATTGGACATCGAGAAGAAACCGGACTGGAAATCGAGCAGGTGACTTAAAAGAGTGTCTCGAGCGGCCAGTGTAAGATTAATCGCGGATGCTTCCGGATCTCCGGCCAGGACCAAAGGCGTTTCATACAGGATACACCACTGCATCGCATCGAAAGAGGGCTCGGTCAGGAGATGGTCGGTCAGCGTAGTGTGCCCGTAGGTATCGTATCCGCGCCAACTGACTGCAAAGAAATCGATCTGAGCTTCCTGAGCCCAGGCAACATGCTGCTGAATGATTGTCGCCGACCTGCTGGAGTACTCCCCCAGCTCCGGCTCCTGATAGGGAATCAGACGCGAACGGACGTAACTGCCGGCCCAGTTCAGATTGCTGCCCGGATCCCTGCTATCGGAGGGACCTGTCCCACCGCATCCGGCAATCAGAAGGATGCTCCCGATCAGCACGTAAAAGAAGTGGGCAGAAATCGATGCACTCCTCATGCGCCCTGTTAGAGATGTCAAACTGCCTCCGGATTCAGGCTATCGGTCCAGGCTCGTGGTTGATCCGCCAGCGTCGCATACGAATCATATCCCTGATCAGGGCTCCAATGCCAGTTGCTGCTGCAATTCCACCGGCTGCAATCGCCCACCAGAAATATCTAATCTGCCTTTTCATGGCTCCTGTCACCTCCTCTAAATATACTACGTGCCACCTGTATTGTTGTTCACATCCGGCAAAGTGGATCGACATAAGACTTGACCGTGGCTGTCTCAACACCATCTTCGTGTAGTCGAAGTACGAAATCGTGGGGCTGTAGCTCAGTTGGGAGAGCGCATGACTGGCAGTCATGAGGTCAGGGGTTCGACCCCCCTCAGCTCCACCAGTGTAAGCAATGAAGGGGCAATCAATTACGGAAATTGCCCCTTTTCGTAGAAATCCCACTAAAGGGTATTGGGGACAGGAGGGGGACAAATTATGTACTCTTGTGCACCTTTAACTCTGGCTGATCCCCTGGAACATTGACAACCCGCGCCCGATCCATAACGGGCCGCAGCCGCTCAGCTTTCATCTGTATATAGTGCTCCTGGGTGACTGTTACTCTGGAGTGGCGGAGAGCCTGCGAAACTTCAAGCAGGTCAGCGCCATCTTCCCATGCCCAGGTTGCAAATGTATCCCGGAGGGCATGGAAGCTGCCACCCTTGACCTTTGCCGTTATCTTCGCCCGGCTGAAAGCCCTGGTTATCGCCATCGGCATAAAGGGAAACGGCCCCTCGATGTACTCACCTGTCCGGGGTATCTCGCCTAGAATCCTCATGGCCTGATCTGACAGCGGCAGCCAAGCGATCTTGGGCTTACTCTCCCGACTCCTACCACTGCCCTTACCCATAATCCTCATATTGCCTTTCTGAATGTCGTCCCACTTCAACCGGACGCACTCACCCCGGCGCAGCCCGGTTACCAGAGCAAACCGGATGATCGGGTGATAGGTTGCAGGGATGGCTTTCAAGATGGCTTGAATTCCATCAGTTGAGAAACAATAGGGCTGTGATGGTTTATCTACACGAAACCTTGCAACCTGGGTGGCCGGGTTTTCACCATTCAAGTAACCCCGATCGATTGCAAACTGGTAGGCCACCTTCACCTTGCGGAGATAGCTGTTGATCGAGGACAGGTCTTTTTCAATCCCCCACATGGTCAGACACTGGTACAAAGTCACGGTCAGCCGACCAATGTCACCCCGAAGGCTGCTGTACTCCTGCTGTAGGTATTCCGGTCAATCCTTCTCGTAGAAGTGCTGTAGCAGACCCTTCCAGTAAGAACCGTTGTCGGTTGGGCTACCTGGTGCAGGAGGGACCGTTGCCCAATAGTCTTCTTTTTTCAGTCTCCTGACATTCACTGACTGGCCTTCTCAGGATGGTCAGGATCCTGAGCGCTGGACTTGTCTTCAGGTGAGGATTCCAGTCTCTGCTCCGCGTATCCCCTGACATCATCCAGACGGTAGCGGACAGCAGCCCCCTCATCTCCAGTTATAGAAACTTTGGGTATGTGCCCGCGCCCGACAATCCGTCGGAATGTTGAAACGGAGATGCTGAGGTAGTGTGAGGTTTCCTCTGCTGTAAAAAGGTAGGATTCTAAATCGTTCATGGATACTCTCCCAGTTTAAGTGAAAGCTGAAAGAGCATCTGATAGGATGGAACATGCACGTGATTGGTTGGGCAACATAGATCTTGATCGATAGAAAAAAATAATTTTCCGGCTGAGTCGTAATCCGTCCAAATAGAGCACATAACGCGCAGGGTTATTTCAGTACCGCACGCAAATCGTCATCTGATTCTTCACGATGTTTTATGGGAGCTTGAAATAACGGAGATAAAAAACACGTAATTTATTACAATTCAAAGAGGACGGACTTTTTCGGGAGTACAACAGTAAGGTGTCAGGATTCGTTAATATTATCAGGTGACGGTAAACTGATTCGCATCCGACCTGAGGGCAGAAAACCATGAAGAGTATCTTCCAGCCCTCCCGATGCAGTTCTTGAGTCCAAAGACGTGGAGGGATCGAGGGGCGGTTTAAGCCTAGGAGCAGAAAGATGGCGGAGCACACCTTCATAAGTCTGATACGCCGACTGTCCCGTGCAGGGTTCAAGGAGACCTTTGTACGCCCGGCTATCCTGCCAGATTGGTGGGATGAGTCCTGTGCCGAGAATACCGACCTGCTTCCAGACATTGAGGTGCGGGTTGCGCGGTTCTTGGGGCTGTCACTTTCAGCAATTCGAAGTGTTGACCATTCCCTCCAAGCCCCGAAGTACCCCGATGCTCAACTTCGCCGCGTCCGAGACGTGGATATAGATCGACTAGCGCCTGCTATTCATGCTGCCATGAGCATAGCCGGAGCCGTTTGCCGGAGCCTCAACGAGTCTGCTCCTAGCCCTTCGACACCTCCTGCAGATGGCATTGAGTGGCGCAATATGATCACCCGTGACAGCCCCGTTGTCAGTTTGGATGACCTCCTCGGGGATCTCTGGCAGCGCGGAATACCTGTAGTGCCAATCGATTTATTACCTACCCCGAACTTCCAGGGGCTTGCTTGCATCGTCGAGGACCGGCCTGTAATCGTCCTCGGTTACAAGCACGACGAACCGGGGCGAGTGGCCTTCCGTGTTGCCCATGAGGCAGGCCACATCGTGGCCGGGGACTGCTTGCCCGACCAACCGGTTGTCGATGAGGAAGAAATCCCAGACGAATCTGACATAGAACTATCAGCGGATCAATATGCCACTCACACTCTTGCAGGAGCCAACGAGATACCAAAGGTGGATGCCGGGGACTTCAGAGAACTGGCGGAGAAGGCGGCAGAGGTCGAAGCCGAGAGCGGCGTGAATGCTGGCGCCATTATTTTCGCTTGGGCATCCCGTACAGGTGACTATGCAAACGCTTCGATGGCAGTAAAGGCATTATATAGAGCATCCGGGGCGCGGCGGCTGCTCCGCCAGCACTTCGACCGCTATGCCGATCTCACTATTGCCTCAGAAAGTGATCGTGCACTACTTCGTTGTGTATATGGTGATCCTGAGTCTGATGCGTCTGCTGATTGACACAGACTTCTTTTGCAAACTAGCAGTCGGTGAATTGCTAACCGAGGCACTTAGATTACTCGATGTCCAGTTATCTGACTGTGGTAGGCTTCCTGCTCTGCCCCATATGTTGAGGAGGGGAAGTTTGCCAGATCTCTACGGTAAGGAGGTATGTGATCAGATTGCTCCAATTGCTGAATCACTACCCATAATTGACTCTGAAAATGAGACCTGGCTTGACAGACTGACTCAGATACCGGCCATCGATCCTGGTGAAGCCCTGATCTTCGCAGCAGCGGCCGAAGAGGGCTCGCTAGTGGCGACTGGAGATAAGCACGCTCTCACTGCTCTGAAAGACGTTGCCGAGTATACGATTGCGCTGGAAGGTCGAATTATCATTCTCGAGGCCATAATGATTCGCTTATGCGATGAGTTAGGACCAGATCAGATTCGGAAGCGCGTCTATGCAGCGGTCACCATGGACAAGATGCTTCGAGCGTGTTTCTCAGAAGGAAACGATGATCCACGGGCAGCACTTCTTTCATACTACCATGACTCTGTTGAAACACTCGATCCGCTGATTCTATGGGATCCACTGGAAGAGAGGTAACAGATGACCTTCGGCCCCCATCACTACATGCCGGTTTTAAAGGTCAAGCGTGGCGAGAAGGCGGCTCTCCAGGCCATTTCAGAGACGTTTTTACCGCGAATCACTCCGTTACTTGAAATAGTAGAAAGGAAAGATAAAGGCGTTCGAGAGCACCTTAATACAGCCTTTAAAGGCCTAGCAAGTAGTGTCAGACCCTATCAGCGCTGCTTCATTGATACACGCGAGTTAGCGCCCGATGGCACCAGTGCGGCTGCTGAGGTGTTCCAAATGGCCACGACAGAGGGAATAGAGTTCACACCGGTCACCGGGATATCCAGAACTGCTGACGTTGAAGCAGTCATGAACAACAGATCGAATGGGATCGGACTTCGGTTGACCCGATCGGAATTTGAGGGTGGCAATCTAGTTCCAGACCTCCTCGCGTTCATGGAGCACCATGCTCTTGACGCCGGAGAAATAGACCTAATTGTAGACTTAGGCGATGTGAGCGATTTTGTATTTCATGGTGTCTCTGCCCTCACACATGCGTTTCTGGCAGAGTTGCCCAATCACCGAGACTGGCGGACCATTACCCTGTCAGCATGTGGATTCCCGCCTGGCATTGGACGTGTGGGAAGGAACTCGCATGCGCTCCTCGATAGAGTCGACTGGGTTTCTTGGCGTGACAGCCTCCATGCAAGGAGAGCGGATCTTCCGCGACTGCCGGCCTATAGCGATTACGCCATCCAGAACACAGCGGGTGTCGAGGGATTTGATCCTCAGTATATGCCGGTTTCCGCTTCTGTACGGTACGCCTCATCCGACGAGTGGCTCATTATCAAAGGAGAAAGCAATAAAATTACCCCTTTAAAAGAGCAATTCCCGCGTCTGGCTGAACTACTAGTGAGAGGGGGGCTGAGATCTCATTTTCACGGGGAAGATCACTGCACGGGTTGCGAATCCGTTATGGCTTCGGCTAACGGGGCTGATCGCCTCGGCTCATCGGACGTCTGGCGTCGTCTAGGAACAATCCACCACATCACATCGGTCATCGAACAATTAGATGCGCTGCCCTGGTCTTGAGTCTGGCTCTGACTTCAGCAGCGATTTCGTCTACGTCGAAATGCTCGCAAACCCTGTCCCAGATGACACTGCGTGGCTTGCTACGTATTCCTCTGGATGCGTCGCGCTGATCCAGAAGGGCAATTGCTTCATCGCGCCACAGGAGTTCAACTAGGGAGCGGGGATCTCTCTTTGGATTGTTTTTCCCACGACGCATTATCTCAATGCGTGGTCCACTGGGGCTTGCCAGAATTAGAAGGACACCCCACCAACTAGGAACGATATCTATCGTCTTCGTCAAGTGGTGCTTGCCAACGACGACAGTAGCGCAATCAAACACGCCGCTATAGAAACCAACCTGATTCTGGAGTCGGCGGAGGCTGTCTCTGTCCGACTTTATCTCGAAGCCGTGCATGATTCCATTCACTGCGACCAGATCGACCCGGGACTGTCCCCTGCACAGTCCAAGTTCTTCCAAGACGGTTGTCTCGACCTCGGAGGTATTCTCAGTAAGTATGTGTTGCCTTAGAATCGGCCGAACCTCAACGTCACCGTACATTGATCTGGCCTTGCTCATTCAATCCTCCGGAAGTTCCATCGTACGAGATCGACCACGACGAATCCTACGCATCGATTTCATTCGAACCCACTCGACCGGGGTTCAAGAACGGTACAACATGGTGCTTGCCCTTGGAACAAGAGCGCAAGGCGAATTCTTGGCGAAACTCTGATTGGAATATTACAGATAAACTACGTCAAGAATCAAGCCGACGCATTGCCTTCTATGAGAAGGCAATAGGGTGGCTACTTGAGCTGATGGGGAAACTGACGGGGATACATACATCAAAGGTGGCAAACAATGGGCGAGCAAGAAAACCAGCGCCGGGAGGTATCTGATAATATAAGAACCTGTCCAGCAAACCTTCCAACTACAGGGTGATCAAAGGTCATGCAACCTGATTTCTGAATCTGCGGCTGATTATGACAGAGATTCGGGCTTTTTCAACTCAAAGAAATGATGACAGACCAATCCTGAGTACCTTTCCTACCATCCGGCGGGATCCGGCGCATAGCCGGACCGCCACAGCTTGAGGATATCGTGGGTCGTAGACCACAGTGACCACTCCATCCCCACCTTTTCCCGTCCACGCATCACAAAACGGTTCAATCCTCGATTACTCATCTGTCCGAACACCGGCTCCACGGTCGAGCCGCGTTGTCGATAAACAGCCCGTCCCCGCCTGGTTAACAGTTTACGTTCCATTGACTCTGATCAAGATATCTGATGGGCCTGGGCTGTCCGGGCTTTTTGTTCGGCCTCCTCCAGGCGTTGCATGGCCTGCTGCAGCCGCTGCAGGCGTCCCTGGCTGCTACGCAGTTCCTCGGGGAGCTCATCCCCCCGGTTCTCTTCCCC
>VAPB010027364.1_pt1 | contig 11781 bp, 11 predicted proteins | sample 3395101 | NCBI WGS metagenome assembly VAPB01 (sample SAMN08290433, study PRJNA428436) | hydrothermal vent metagenome | isolation source: Deep-sea hydrothermal vent chimney | place: Indian Ocean: Southwest Indian Ridge | reverse complement strand
ATCTTTGGGTACACTACAGGTATTGAGCTGCTGAGAGACCCTCAAGCAAACTCCAAATGAAAACCTTTCTCGGCTTTGTTCAACATTGATTATGTGGCGGCTTCGCGCCACATCAATACTTAACCGTTATACCACCTGCTTTTTTCAGACATGATTTGAAAATAACATGGTTTATCTCTATCCGATCATTTTAAGCCTGATTCCTGCTGTTACATTATATTGGAGCAGTGGTGTTCCTATCCGACATGCCTACTTATCTTGGATCACTATTGCATTAATTATTGGTATTCTGATCATCAGCATTAACTCCTTCATAAAAAACAAACAAAAGGTGGGTGTGATTGTGGCTGCAATCTCAATCGCATTCTTCTATTTTGGAAATTTCCTCCAACTCATAAGTTCCATTTCTATAGCATTGAGTATCATCCAAGAAAAATCAGTTATAGAATATTCAATTTTGCTGCCAGTGATTTTTTTCATATGCTGGTCAATATTTTGGATTATGATCACCCGGTTCATTATCCGGTCCGACTCATTAACACAAAAATGTAATTATTATTTAAGTGTTGTTTCAATAATCCTATTGGTTTTCATGGTAAGCGGGATTGGATTGAAAATTGATATTTCAAGCAAAAATAAAAAACAATTCGAGTCAATCGTATTGAATAATCCGATACTAGATCCTTATGCTGATATAGCTCATACTAGCTATGATAATGAGAATACCCCTGATATTTATTATTTAATCTTTGATGGTTTTGCTGGATCTAACACATTATTGAAATATTATGATACGGATATTCTATATTTCATTCAACAGCTTGAAAAAAGAGGGGTATATGTAGCAACTGAGAGCAAATCAAATTACAGCATGACCATTAGCTCCCTTCCATCTTCACTAAATATGAATTATTGGGATGAACTTGCCAGAAATGAGATTAAGGATATTGGTTGGGTCCCAGTGATTCCATTACTACATGACAGTCTAGTCTCAAATTATCTACACAATAGAGGTTACGATCTAGTTACTTTCCCAAGCGGATTTTGGCCTACAGAAGATTTCCGGACAGACATGAAAATAAGCCCTCTGATCAATCTGAATGAGTACCAGGAAAACTTACTAATGTATACTCCAGTTCCGCGAATCTTTCCAAGTATCTTATATGACAATCATCGAAATAGGATTAACTTTACATTAAATAGCCTGAAGAATATTACAAATGAGGAAAGACCGATTTTTGTATTTGCTCATATCTTAACCCCACATCCACCCTTTATCTTTGATGGGGAGGGAAATCCAGTTCACCCTCAACGGCCATTTAATCATTTTGATGCTGATGATTATCGAAGATTAGGGGGTACTACAGCAGAGTATCAAGAAATGTATTCAGATCAGTTGAATTATATCTTTAGTGTAATTCTCGAAATGATCGATGATATTCTATTAGAGTCCGAATCTCCTCCCATCTTAGTTATTCAAGGTGACCATGGTCCTGGTTCGATGGTTTCACAGGCTCTCTTTGAAGAAAACAACCTAGATGAAAGATTCTCAATCATGAATGCATATTATTTTCCAGATAAGGACTATAGTTCACTTTACCCATCGATTACGCCAGTTAATACATTTAGAGTGATATTTAATAAATACTTCGAAGAAAATTTACCCTTACTACCAGACAAGAACTATTTTTCCATTGTTCATCATCCTTATGAATTTATAGAAGTGACAGAGATGCTAAAATAGAATAGTAGTTCTGTTCATGAAATCATCTATAGATCAAAGGAGTTTAATTATGTCTGGTTTTCCCGCCCCAAAACTGTATCTTGACCCTGGCACAGGAAGTATCCTTATTCAGGTGATCCTGGCTTCCGTCCTGGGATTCTTATTTATCATCAGGACAAAAATTTCCAGTGCAGTTAAGTGGCTCTGGATCAAGCTTACAGATAAAGGAGAATAAATGAAGGGTTTCTCCAAGGATAAGGGATCGTTTCGTGACCCCGGTGGATTCATCTATTATAAAAATGGGAATGTATATCGTCAGATCAACATCTCTTCCAGGGATGATTTTGATTATTTAATAGATTCAGGCCTTTACCAGGACCTTGTTGAAAAGAACCTGATCGTCGAACATGAAGAGGTCGATCTTGCTCCATTCGATAAATCTACTTCTTATAAAGTGATCCAACCCACGAAAATGACCTTTATTTCTTATCCCTATGAGTGGTGTTTCAGCCAATATCAAAGGGCAGCTTTAGCTACTCTTGAAATTCAAAATAAAGCACTGGATTATGGTATGACTTTAAAGGACGCTAGTGCTTATAATATCCAGTTTGTGAATAACGATCCTGTATTGATTGACACTTTATCCTTCGAGATCTACAGGGAAGGTAGCCCTTGGGAAGGCTACCAGCAGTTTTGCAAACATTTCTTCGCTCCCTTGCTTCTGATGTCTTACCGGGACGTCAGACTAAATATCTTGCTACGTGGATTTATTGATGGAATTCCTCTAGAGATTGCCAGCAGTCTGCTTCCAGCAAAAACAAGATTTAATTTCTCAATCCTGGCACACATACACCTGCATGCAAAAGCTCAAGAGAGATATAAGGGTGGTGGTGAAGCGGGAGATCAAGTCGGTGATGTTTCTAAACTGGGCTTGAGGAAAGAAGGCATATACAGCATTGTTGACAGCCTTGAACGGCAGATAAAGAAACTAACCTATCAGATCAATGAAACCTCCTGGGGAGACTATTGTTCTTTTCATAATTACTCAGAAGATGCTTACCTGCAGAAAATGATGCTTGTTGAAACGTTCATCCAACAGGCAAAACCAACCATAGTCTGGGATTTTGGTGCCAATACGGGCGATTTCAGTCGGCTTGCTAGCAGGGAGGGCATTACAACGATATCTTTAGATATTGATCCCGCTGCGGTTGAACAGGGCTACCTTAAGAGTGTTGGTGATAACGACAGGAATATTCACCATGCTATCATCGACTTGTTCAATCCAAGCCCTAACCTGGGATGGAGTAATGTCGAACGGAAATCCTTGGTGGACAGAGGGCCCACAGACCTTCTTTTGGCCTTAGCGCTTATTCACCACCTGGCGATTGCAAACAACCTTCCCCTTTATATGGTCAGCAGCTTCTTTTCTGAATTAACTGAATGGCTGGTAATTGAGTTTGTGCCTAAAAAAGACTCTCAGACAAAGATACTACTTTCCTCAAGACGGGATATTTTCAATGATTACACAATAGAAAATTTTGAAGAAGTTTTCTCAAAGGATTTTTCTATCATAGAAAAGGCGCAGATCGAGGGTACAGAAAGAACGCTATACCTGATGAAAAAGATTGCTAAATAGCACTATCCTCAATGATAAAGTGCCCCTTTGGATTCATGACCTGCCCCAAAAACTAATCTACAAGTAATGTTAGGATTAGTAAATACAGGAGGCAAAAAAGATGGCAAAGCGCAGAAGCTATACACTTGAGAAAACCATAACCAAATTGCGTGAAGCCGAGGTTCGCTGCGCGTCAGCCAGGGGAAAACCGTAGGACAGGCCTGCAAGGCCCTAGAAGTAAGCGAGCAAACCTTTTTTTATCTCAGCCTAAACACCATCCTCAACCGGGAGAAGCTCAGACTTCAAGAAAATATACTAAATGTATCTGTAAATATAAATGGCTACATAGTATAACCGGGCTGGATCATAGCCTTTATCCGCCAGGTCGGGTGTTCGCCCCTCCGTCCCTAACGTCGGGATTCAAGGCGAAAAGGGATCATATCCCGCCATCGCCTGATCTATGTGCAGGAGCATATAGAAGAGAGATGAGTTACCAGATTTTACCCTCGCCCTTAAATCCTGCCAGGCTCATTATCATGGCAGTAGAAGGGTACAAGTGTCTATCACGTGTACCCTTTTTTTGTTTAAGGTGGGTTGTTAGGAAGAATGTAAGTCGTAAGTCGACTTGGGGACAGAATACTATAGTAAACCTGGAGCAATCTAAATATTCACCAGATATAAAACGCCTTACAGCTTACAATTTACTATTTACACTTTACAGCCCTTCCCCTACCCATTCTCTCCAGGCCAGGGTCCAGAGTGTGGAGTAATAGGCCGAGAATGCACCTTCGATCAAAATCAACAGCGGCCAAAGCAGGCAGCAGAGGGCAATCAAAATACCGGGAATGAGCATCATGACCCAGATACCAATGCTGAGGGCAACCTGGATCAAAAACAGCAGCAGCGCGGGGCCAAGATTGTCTCCCAGGACCTCAAATCCTCTCCGATAAGATCCGATCACACCCAGATCTTCCAGCATGCAGGCCCGGTTGGCGAAATTCCTTAATAAACCCAGGATCAAAGCCGTCGGTACTAACAGGCAGGCTAAAAATATTATTGGTAGGCCCGGCCCTACTAGGTAATTCCCTTCAGCAAGGGTTTCAATCCCTCCATATCCCACAAACATGCCAACACTGATGATCACTAAAACCAGCATGGGGATGGCAGGAACAAGTCCGATTCCAATCAGCCGCCAGCCCTTAACCCATCCAGCTTCGATTGCTTCTGTAAAGCTGGTGGCTTGGCCCGAATCAATTGCATATACTGCGCTGATCAAACCACCCCTGGAAATGGTTCCGGCTGCCCAGAAACCTAGCCCAAGCAGTAATAATAGGCCTACCAGCAGGGCTATCACGCCCACGCCGATCAGAGGCAGATCCAGGTTTTGGAAAGGGGTGCCGAAATCAAACGATGGCAAGTCTCCCCATTGAACGTCATTGTTATTGAATGCATATTGGGCCTGGCTCCCGCTTCCCCTCCCTCCCCCGCTCAGGGCCACCATCACACCCAGTAAAATCAGGAATTTGTGTTCCCAGATGATATCCCAGGCTCGCCCAAAAATTTTTCCGTAGTCCATTTTTCCTCCTTAATTCTCTCCAAAGATAGACTGCTGGTCTTACTGCACCAGCAGATTCAGCTCGCCGATTCCAACCTCGATCGATACATAAAGAACCGGTCCAGATCCAGAGTATTTACCCACATATACATTGCCTTCACGGTTTAAACCGCTGGTGTTAATATCACCCAAACCACCCTGTACCTTAACCTCGATATTGGTATCAGCTGGCAGCACCACAGTAAGTTCACCTACGCCACCCTGGATATTGACCTGAAGATCATCATCCAAATCCCCATTCAGGTCAATATAAGCTGCTCCGGCACCCATCTGAAGGCTAAAAGAATCCGAATTGAGTTCACTCAGATCAAGATCACTCTCCCCGGCTCCCAGGATTACATCAAGTTCCAGGGGAACATCTTCGTTGAATTTCAATACCCAATCATTCCTGTAATTGGTATTTACGCGGATGCCCAGTTTGTCTTCCTGTTTTACTTCCAGCACACCCACTTCATTCATTCGGACCCGATAATCGATATCAGGGGCATATTCGCGGTCAGTGTAGGTAAAATCTCCCTCCATCAACTGGTACGCGCCCCCTTCAATCACTAATTTTCCGGCACCCATCAGGATCTCAGCTTGAACAGATTCTGCCCCATCCAGGCTGACTTCATCAGAATGGGAACGTACACGGCCTGTTACCGGGGTTACAACGCAGCTGACTGCCGAAATTGATACCAAACCGATAATTATTAGTGCTTTCTTTATCCTATTGTCCATCATTATCTCTCCCGGGATCAATATTCACATATATCCCTGTAATTTTGAAGTCATAGGGATATACGGCGATATCTCAGGAGAGTTGTATATTAATCAGTAAATAGTTCTTATGCCATCCTGAATAACGTTTATTATATTGCCCTGAAAGATATTTATAAGAAAAAACAGAAACTCAAATAACCCTTTGATATGGGTTATTAATCATATTCACATTTTCTCCAGCTCCAAGTCTCCCCGTCACCAAGTCAGTGTTTCCTCCTGGTCTCCTGGTCTGATTCATTGTCCATGGTCATTATCACCAGTTATGGCAGGTATTTATGTAAACACATCTCAGGACAAGACAGTTTTTACTACTTACAGTTTACTGACTACTGTTTACCCCATACTGGCAAACAGTTCCCGAAACGGGTACACTTAAGGTTGAAGCAAAAAGAACCGCAAAGGGTCAATCAGAAAGGAGCAAAGGCATGAAACGGGGAATATTAATAATTTTCATCATCCTACTCTCGGGCTGCCTTCCCCGTCAGGAAATCACCACTATCAGTGATACTGATAAAATTTCTACTTTCGTGGCTGCGACCCAGACAGCTGGGTCCTTCGGGATTGATCAACCATCCCAGATTACAGATACATCGGCGCCGGACCAGGGGAGTACCATTCAACCGCAGGCCAGTGCGACAGAAACCCCTACACCCACGTTGACCCCAACCCCGACATTGACAAGTACGCCGACGCCGGTAGCGGGCGATCCGGTCATCTCACTGGGAGTGCCTTCTTTCCTGGATAATTTTGATGATGGTGATAATTTTTATCTTTACGATGACGCTCAAGCTAGCTACCAGGTGGACGACAACAGGATGATCCTGATCGCCAAAAAAGCCAACAACTATGAAACCTGGAGCCTAGCCTGGGGAGATTTGAAGAATTTTTACCTGGAAATCACGGGTATTTTTGGTGAAAACTGCAGCGGCAAAGACCGCTACGGCATGATCTTCCGGGCACCTGATACAACTGAAGGTTACCTGATCAGCATCAGCTGTGATGGTTCTTATCGACTGAGCAGCTGGGAAAGTGCTGCCGAGGAGTACACTACCATAAAGAAATGGACCTCCAGCCAGCTTATAAACAATGGCCCGGGTGGAGTGAACCGGTTGGGAATCAAAGCCAAAAATTCCACCTTGACGGGATATATTAACGGTCAGCAGGTTTTTGAACTCACCGATTCAACCTTTACCAAAGGGCGATTTGGCCTCCTGGTAGCTGCCTCAAATACTCCTGGATTTACTGCTTACCTGACTCAGGCAGCCTATTGGAAGTTACCCTAGGTTTTCCTTGCAGGATCTAATAATTGGGAGAGTTTTAAATGGACATATCAAAATCACGATCAATAGCAACAGCCGTACTGTTCAGCCTGGTACTTCTTGTAAGCGCTTGTGGGGGAAAGGGTGAAGAGGCTGGACCACCCCCGGAGCTTCCCGAGGATGCAGAATCATTGGTGATGCTTGCCAAATTTGATCTGACATTAAGAACTGGTGTGGATCTTGAGGAAATCATCACTGAAAGCATTGAAGAAACCCTTTTTGATGATTCCAGCCTCGGTGTTCCTCAGCCCGGCGTGCAATACGAGGCGGTAGTCACTCCGGGATATATCATCACCCTCAACGCCGGCGGAGAAAGCTACGAGTATCACGCCTCCGGGGCAAAAGTGGTCCAGGTGCCTCAATAGAACCTTTCCCGAGCCAACATATAAAACCCCGAAAATCAACTATTTTTCGGGGTTTTCCCTTTTTTCTACCTGACAAACAATGGATCAACCCCCAATTAACCGGCAACTTTCTTGAAAATATGTCGATTTAGCAGGTAAAATACTTCATAAGCACAAAAACACCCTACAAGGGCTTCCTTCATATAACAAAACTGTAATTGAGGGAAGTTCGATCTATAATACACTTATTTTAATATTTATCATTGATTGCTGGTCTCTATTAAGGAGAATATCATAGCGAAACAAAAAACCAAAGAATATCCAGGATCCAAACCTTCGCTTGGACAAGTGCTGCTGGATTCCAAACTGATCAGTAAAGATCAACTAGATCAGGTTTTAACAATGCAGCAATCCGGGGATACCCGGCGATTAGGCACAATATTGATCGACCAGGAATGGATCACAGCTGAATCTTTGGCTCTTTCACTCAGTATCCACTTAAATCTTCCTTTTGCTGATTTAAGCCGCCAGACAATTACACCTGAGCTTACGCGGATTATTCCAGAGAATGTTGCGCGCCGTTACCAGCTAATACCGGTTGAAATCAGCAACGGCTCCCTGGTTGTTGTCATGGAAGACCCCACTGATATCTCTGTGATTAGCGAGATTTCAGCACTGACCGGAATGAGCATCACTTCCTCAGTGGGGGTTGGGTTGGATATCAAATCCGCCATTGACCTGCACTATAAAGCCAATCAGGAAATTGAAAAGGAAGTAGCCGAATTTACAGGCGCAGGCGATTTAGAGGATGCAGATCTGGACGCCAGTGCTGTGTTGGAGGATCCTGTCGTCCGGGCTGTTGACATGATCCTGGAACAAGCTGTCAGGGATAGAGCCTCTGATATCCACATTGTTCCTGATCATGATTCTGTGAGAGTCCGCTATCGTGTTGACGGCATTTTGGCAGATGCATTGAGTCTTCCTCACGGCAGCCATTACCAGCTGCTTTCTCGCATTAAAGTTTTGGCCGGAATGAACATAGCTGAACGCAGGCGGCCGCAGGATGGTCAATTCTCAGACATCATCAGTGGTGAAGAAACTTTCTTCCGGGTTGCCACCAGCGATACTACCTGGGGGGAAATGGCCACGATCAGGATCCTGGGAAGAACCGAATCTATTCTAAATATCAATGGGCTTGGCATGCAGCCCGATGTAATACAACAATTCAGACGAGTCGTGCACTCCCCCTTTGGGATGGTCCTTGTTGCCGGGCCTACCGGATCCGGTAAAACGACCACATTGTATGCCGCTCTCAACCTCCTTGACAGAAATCAGCATAATATCCTCACAATTGAAGACCCTGTTGAATACAATTTCGAGGGCATTAACCAGATCCAGGTTAACCGGGCAGCTGATATCACGTTTGCATCCGGGTTAAGAGGTGTGATGAGGCTCGATCCCGATAAGATTATGGTGGGCGAAATCAGGGACCTTGAAACCGCAAATGCGGCTGTGCAAGCAGCATTAACAGGCCACCTGGTACTCTCATCCATCCATGCCAACGATGCCGCTGGAACCTTCTTTCGTTTGATCCATCTTGGAATAGATCAGTACCTGATCAATTCATCTATTTTGGGTTTGGTATCTCAACGACTGATCAGGCTTTCCTGCCCGCACTGCAAGGCAAAAACAAAGCCCTCAGATCCTGTCAGTAAAATTTATCAGGCTGAAACGGGCGAACCGCTGAAGGAATTTTATAAGGGAGAAGGCTGTACATACTGCCATCAGACCGGGTATCTTGGCCGCACTGGCGTGTATGAACTGCTGCCGGTCACAACAAAGATCAGGAAGTTGTTTTCTAGTGGTGCGAGTTCAAGTGAGATTAAGTCGGCTGCCATTGATGCAGGTATGATGTCTATGCTTAAAGATGGACTTCTGAAAGTTAAACAGGGCTTAACGACACCTGAAGAAGTATTGAGAACTATTTACTCAGTGGATTAAACCCGGATCCCCGGAAACCTACCTGATAATTGCATGAAGGAGTAAATATGCCATTTCGTTATCTAGCCTATGATTCTACTGGGGCAGAGAAAAAAGGTATCCTGCAGGTTGAACTTGAAGAAACTGCTGAGCGCATTCTCTACCAACGAGGCTTAACCATTGCCAACCTCACCAAGATCAAAGCCGGTTTTGATCTGGTTAAGTGGTTTCCCACCTATTTTGGTCCAAAATCGCGCGATGTGATCGTTTTCTCTAATCAGCTGGCCAATCTGGTTGAATCTGGAGTTGCCTTGTTAACCGGGTTGGATTTAATGGCAGAAGAAGTTACCAGCAAGCCCCTCCAGAAAGTTCTCGTTCAAGTTGTAGAAGATATCCGTCAAGGAAGTGCCATATCCACAGCTTTGAGCAAACATAAATACGTTTTCCCCCCCATCTACCAAAGCATGATTAACGTTGGCGAAAGAACCGGCAACCTGGGTGGAGTGCTGCGCCAGCTCGCCATCTATCTTGAAAAAGAGCACAAAATTAAAAGCAAAATCCGCGGAGCCATGACCTATCCTGCAGTTGTTCTGGCGTTGGCTTTTGTGGTTGTCATGATCTTACTGAATTTCACGCTGCCCCCCCTCTTAGCTCTGTACAGTGAGTTTGATGCCCTGCTTCCCTGGCCCACTCGATTGGTCATGAGTGCTTCCAATTTCTTCCTGGAATACCGACTATTTTTATTCCTGGTTCTTGCAGCATTGATCGTGGGAGGCACAATTTATTTCCGGCAGCCAAAAGGGAAAAAACAGCTGGCTCATCTAGCCTTGAAGACCCCCGTCATTGGGAAGATTAACACCTATGGAAACAGTGCCAGGTTCAGCAGGACCCTCGCTACTCTTCTTGAAGCTGGTTTACAGTTAACCGAATCAATGGAATTGACTGGACAAACCATTCAAAACACCGTTCTGCATCAGGAGATTGATGAGCTTCGCCAGGAAACATTACAGGGGCGTGGTATTGCGGGACCATTATCCCAATCTGAATATTTTCCAAAAATGTTGGCTCAGGTTGTGCGCGTGGGAGAGGAAACTGGCTCACTTGACAACCAGTTAATTACCCTGGCAGGATATTACGAAGAGGAAGTTGACCGATCCCTTGAGAACCTGACAGCACTGCTTGAACCCGGTATGATCATATTTGTAGGAATTGTAGTTGCTTTTGTGGCAATTTCAGTCATCTTACCGATGTATTCCCTGTTAGGTCAGATCAAATGAAAATATCTCGAGCAGGAAAGAAAGCCGGAAGTTTCTTCACCTCTGAACAAGGTGTCACTCTGGTTGAAGAATTAGTCACAGTGGCAATTATCGCCTTTGGGATCGTTATCCTGGTCGCAATGATCACAACCGGCGTGATTGGTGTAAGACAGGTGAACGACAATGTCATTGCTGAGACACTGGCCCGATCCCAGTTGGAGCTGGTCAAGGATGCCTTCTACGAAGCAGATCCTGGTACCAATCCCTATCCCGCTGTAACAGGGGTCCCGGGATACTCTGTGATTGTGGCGATCGAATATTGGAATACCACCAGCAGCTCATTTTCAACTACCTTGAGAAATGACGGTTTACAGCGAGTGACAGTCACCGTCAGCTCTGGAGGAGACACATTGGCTCAAACCGCCGCATTTAAGGTGGATCGCTGATGGAAAAAAGGATCAGGGTCTTACGAGACAAAATTAAGAATGAACAGGGAGCTACCCTGGTGGAAATGCTGGTTGCTATGGCGATCAGTGTCATGGTTTTTGGTGTGATAACTACAGCCCTGGTCCAATTTATGCTGGTCACTCGCTGGGGAAACAGCCAGCTGCAAATTTCCAATGACATTCAGATAGCTTCTTTATGGTTGGGCAGAGACGCCCTGGAAGCTTCAAGTTTTACGCCAGGAGCAGGTACTGTATACGGCACATTGAATTGGGAGGATTCAACTCAACAATTCCGTTATTCCTATGATCTGGTTGACAAAGCACTGATAAGGGAGCACATAGTCAGTGGAGTTGTGCAAACGACTAGAACGGTTTCCAGACATATTGCCACTCAATCCGATGTAGTGTTCAGCCTCAGTGGGAAATTATTAACTGTATCCATTACCTCCACCAGCGGTGATGAGGTGAAAAGTGTGGATATAAATTTTGCTTTGCGGACCCGCTAAACAATTCTTATGGGACAAAATGAGATGGATTTGGATTTATTAACCAAGTTTGCCAGAAGGATCCATGTGGATATAAGATCACTGAGAAATATCATTCGGCGGCACGTGGTCAAAGGCCGCAGTCCCGCAAAATCCCTTCCAGCGGCTTTAATCACCCTGGCGGTTGGTTCAATGCTCCTGACACCCTTCCTTTCCTTTGTGAGCGCCCGCTCCCT
>VAPB010486432.1_pt1 | contig 11795 bp, 10 predicted proteins | sample 3395101 | NCBI WGS metagenome assembly VAPB01 (sample SAMN08290433, study PRJNA428436) | hydrothermal vent metagenome | isolation source: Deep-sea hydrothermal vent chimney | place: Indian Ocean: Southwest Indian Ridge | reverse complement strand
GTCATTTTCGGGTTCTCGGTCGGCGGTACGTCGCCGCGTAGGGCTGAGGGTGAATTCTCACGGAGACCCCCGGCTTTGTCCAGACATAATGCTGGAGCCACTGCATGAGATCCTCGACCGGGCTGAACCGCCGGCGCGAGGTTTCGATGCGTTTTCCCGTTATACTGTGCGCTTTCCGGCGGAGCCCAAAAAGAAGAAATGTCCTTTTTCGCTGAGCTAAAACGACGCAACGTAGTACGCGTGGGGATCGCCTACACCATCGTCGCCTGGGTGCTTGCCCAGATCGCTGAATTCGCGTTTGAGAACTTCGGCGCGCCGGAATGGGTTCTAAAGACCGTCGTTGTTCTGCTGCTGCTCGGTCTGCCGCTGGCCCTGTTTTTTTCCTGGGCTTTCGAAGTTACGCCCCAGGGCGTCAAACGCGAAAAGGACGTCGATCGATCGCAGTCGATAACGCAGACAACGGGTCGCAAGCTGAACTTCCTGATCATCGGCGCTCTCGTCCTGGCGCTCGGCTATTTCGTTTGGGAGCGACAAACCGGTATCGAGGAAATTGATTCCTCCGGGCAGGTGAATGTCGCAAGTAACGACGAAATAGCCCCTGGTGGACCCGACATTCGCTCGATTGCCGTATTGCCTTTCATCAATATGTCATCGGATAGGGAACAGGAGTGGTTTTCCGACGGCCTGACCGAAGAACTCCTGAACGCGCTCGCCCGGACCCCGGATCTGCTTGTGGCAGCTCGCACCTCGTCGTTCAAATTCAAAGACTCCAACGAGGACATTCCAACGATCGCCAAAGCGCTGGGCGTAGCACATGTGCTGGAAGGCTCGGTGCGACGCGACCGTGATCGTCTTCGCGTCACCGCGCAGCTGATTCGCGCCAGCGATGGATTTCATCTCTGGTCGCAAAATTACGATCGCAAGCCTGAAGATGTCATTGCCCTTCAGGAAGAGGTCGCGATCGAAATCGCAATAGCACTGCAAACCGCAATGGATCCGGAGGCATTGGCGAAAATGGCGTCCTCAGGTACCCGCTCGGTACCCGCTTACAACGCCTACCTCCAAGGCCTGGCGTACGGCATAAGCACGCTGTCAACAGGGGACGCCTACGTTTTCCTGAGCGCCCGCGATGCGTTTGAACGCGCTATCGAACTGGATCCGGAATTCGCGTTGGCCTACTGGGAACTGGCGAAGTTCTGGGGAATACAACTGCAAACGACGAACATCGTATCGGGTATCGTCGAAATGCCGCTCGAAGAAGTAGCATTACGATATGAAGATGTAATCGGAAAAGCCATCGAGTTTGAACGAGATCCAATCAACCAGATTCGCTTTCGTGTCGACCGGGCCGCCGAGCATTTGAAACTTGCGCGAGCGCTGCGACTCAATTCCGATTACCTGCAGCAACGACCGAATGATCGCGAAGCACAGGCCTTGCAATTGGACCTGCTTGCCGACCTCAACATGGATGATCAGCTCCTCGCTACGATTACGGAATACCAGGAACGCGACGGCTACGACATTATTATCGTAAATAATTCCATGACGTATTCACTCATCAGCGAGGACAAGCCGTTCATTCGTGCATTCGCGAAAACGGCACTGGAACGCGTCGGAGACAGTTCGTTCGTTATGTACCAGGCACACCGTTCGCTTCTGTGGGCCGGCGATATCGATGGCGCAAGCCAGCTTACACGCATCCTTCGATCCAGTGACATCCCGGAGGAAAACTTGCGTCTCGTCGCGCTACGTCAGGCTTGCGCCGAGAACCGGCTTTCCGAGGCCGCACGCATCTATGACCAGATTCAACAAGCCAGTTCGGATGATCGCGCGGTTTCGTGGATCAGCGACCGCATCATGAGTCAGGAAGAAAAAGCATTCGAGACCTTGATTGAACTCGACGAAAGAGAAGATCTGGCGTCTTTGCGTGACTACCTGGCCTATGCGTATTTCGACGCCCGGCCATTTCCGAATCTGATGGCGATGCTGGAGTCACAGGGCGTTGAGCCACGCGAGCCGCGCGAAATTCCCTATCGATGTCGCCTCTGACGGACTGCCCCGTGCTCAAGGAAGCTGAGATTGATTGATCTGCGTCCGGTTGTATTTGTAGTCGGCGTCCTGTTGCTGATTGTCGCCGGCATTGCGTGGGTCCCGATAGGCTATCTGGCCTACTCTGGTGCGATGCAGGACGGCAACATGAGTGCTTTCCTGACCCTGTCTCTGATTGCACTGGCGTTTGGGGCGCCAATGGCCGTACTGACACGGCGAGCGAATTTTCGCCTGGTGCCGCGACAGATGTATTTACTGACTGTATCGAGCTGGGTCGTTGTCAGCGCTTTTTGCGCGGTTCCATTCGCACTAAGCACGCTCGACATGAGCACCGTCGATTCAATATTCGAAACAGTATCCGGCATCACCACAACCGGCTCGACCGTTTTGACGCGCCTTGATACCGTACCGGAAAGTATTTTGCTTTGGCGCGCTTTGCTGCAATGGGTGGGCGGTATCGGCATTGTCGTAATGGTCGTCGCAATCTTGCCCCACTTGCGGGTCGGTGGAATGCGCTTGTTTCGATCCGAAGCCAGTGACAAGTCCGAGAAATTCACCGCGCGCACAAGCAAAGTCACACAATCCATTGGCGCGGTCTACATCACTTTATCGGTGGCGTGCGCGTTTTCGTACTGGCTCGCAGGCATGGACGCCTTCAATGCCATTCTGCATTCCATGACGACGGTATCGACCGGCGGATACTCGACGTCGGATCTGTCGATGGGTCAGTTCGCAAATTCTTCTGTGGTCTGGATCAGCTGCATCTTTATGTTTTCGTCAGGACTACCATTCGTCCTTATTGGGCAGTTGTTTCGCAATAACGCGAAAGCACTGTTCCAGGATCAACAGGTGCGCGGATACGCCCTCTTTACTGCGACGGCAATCCTGATCATCTGCTTATGGCTGATGTATTCGTACGAAATGCCTTTTCTTGAGGCTTTGCGTATCGGCGCATTCAGCTCCATATCCATCATTACAACAACGGGCTACGCGACCATTGACTATAACTTGTGGGGCGGCCTCGCGGTCGGCGCATTCTTTTTCATGACTTTTACGGGTGCGTGTGCCGGATCGACGTCCGGCGGCATAAAAATTTTCCGCTTCCAGATTGCAGCGCTAATGTTACGCAATCAGATAAATTCCATGGTGCACCCCAGGGGCGTCTATTCCAATTCCTATAACAACAAGAATATATCGAGCGACATTGTTACATCTGTCATCGCATTCTCGTTCGTGTTCGCTGGAACGATCGCTGTACTATCGGTCGCACTGAGCTTCACGGGTCTGGATTTGACGACCAGTCTCAGCGGGGCAGTAACAGCAGTCGCCAATGTCGGACCCGGCCTGGGCGATATCATCGGACCGACCGGAAATTTCGCCACAATTTCTGATAGCGCCAAATGGATCATAGTCATTGGCATGCTGATGGGCCGGCTGGAAATTCTAACCGTACTGGTGCTGTTCACGGCAGTGTTCTGGCGCGGATAGTTGGCATTCCGCGAGCGTGCAAGGCGCTACCGGCCGCTGCAGCTGTCAGCCGCTAATACCTTATCGCCCAATGCCGCCCGAAGACGCTGTTCGCCGGCACAATCCGCTTTGTTGCTATCAATACTAAGTTTATCGATCTCGCCCAGACTCTCGATGGGTTCAAAATCGGTAATCCGGTTATTGCTCAGATTAAGTATGCGCAAACGAATCAGAGCACCGAGTGCTGATATATCGCTTATTCGATTGCCCGAGAGATCCAGCTCTTCCAGTCGGGTCAAATCCGAGAACAGGGTCAGGTCTTCTATTTTATTATCCGCTGCCAGCAGAGAAATCAGGGAACGATGGTGTGCCAACGCGGAAAGGTCACTGATGTCATTGCCGGCCACGTCGACGATCTGCAAATTTGTTGTTAGTGCCAGGGCTGCTATCGACTCAATCTGGTTGCCGGACAAATCCAGTGACTTCAGGCCCAGAAGTTGTCCGGTCGCGTCGATATTTGTGATGTTGTTATTGCTTAACGACAAATGCTCAAGGTGGCGCATAACCGCCAACCATGTAAGGTCGCTGATTTGATTTCCGTGCAGGCTGAGTGATTTCAGCGTCACGCGCAAACGGCTAAATGGCACCGTCGAAATCTTGTTGTAACCGAGATCCAGCGTACCCAGGCGCCCTATACGATCGATAAGGCTGACGTCTGAAATATTATTGTGCGCGAGATCCAGGATCTGCAGATTAACCAGGTTCTCTATTCCGCGAACATCGCTGACCTTGTCCGTTTCGGGGTTGGAACAACGCAAGCTCGTCATGCTTCCTGACGTTTCCCAATCCTGACGCCTTGCCTCATCCAGGACGCATTGTCTAAGGACGGTATCTGCGAATTCGAGTTCTGATACCGGCGTGTCGACGCTGACATGTTGGTCGACCCCACAGGCTGCAAGCAGCACCAGGGTTACGGTGAATACCGGGAGACGACGTGCAGTACGAGCCTCTCGCCTGAAATTATTTGCTTGATCGGTCATTGCTTCAATTGTCGAATATCTTGAGTAAGAAGTGTTGCACCGAAATCGAAGTTTATGCGGTTCATCGCCCCATTGCGATAATCATGGCAGCGGTGGCTCGGCAGGATAATTCTTCACCACGGCCAAAAAGTCCCTCCGCGGAGGGATTATTGATCAACTTGGAAAGTTTGGCGATTTTACAGCAGCTAGCGGATATTGCCCGACGACAGGCCCTTGTCGAGGTGCTCAAACCTGATCGTCCAGCCGTTAATGTGTTTGTCGCGGTCTTCCAAATCCGAAAACGTTGAATGGTGGAACAACATCTGTGTGCCTGTTCCCTTTTCAACAAACTGAACTGTCAACGTCGTTTCATGACCGCGCTCGCCATTCACCTCCCAGGCCCATGTCATCACCAGGCGTTCTGGCGGCGATATTTCCTTGTAGGTGCCGGAATGTACGAATCGCCGACCCTCCTTTGACTGCATGGTCGCTCGCCAGCCACCGTCGACCCGAGCATCGGTCTCGCATACAGGTGCGATGGCACTCTTCGGGCCCCACCATTTGACCAGAAGTGCCGGATCGGTCCAGGCACGAAACAGCGTTTCGCGCGGCACATCGAAAACTCGATCGACATCAAAAGCCAACTCATCCGCTCGGGCCGAACGGTCATGTGTATTGTCATTCACGGGTGTTTTCCTGTTCCTGATCGTTATTTCGAATCCACGACGATAGTAGCAAACCCTGTCATCCTTAGACGTGTTCTCTACCTGGCAGTCGATTGACTGGCCGGCTTTGGTGGTTCAATCGTTTTCCGCGTAACATCCCACGTGACAGTCTTTGCCCAACACCCATTGTTTTGACAGTTTGAAATCCCAGGCCGGAGTCAAACGGGATATGCCGAGTAAGAGCCGAGAGATACGCCTCAAGAGTCGTCCGGTCGGGCTGCCCAAAGAATCTGATTTTGAAATTGTTGAAGTAACGGTGCCGGCGCCCGGCAGCGGCCAGGTATTGGTTGAAAATATCTGGATGTCGGTCGATCCGTCGATGCGCATACGAATGCGACAAGCAGGCGCAAGCTATCGAGCAGCCTTCCGGACTGATGCTGCTCTTGACGGTGCAGCTATAGGGCAAGTTGTAGAAAGCCGAAGCGAAAAGTTTACTGCGGGAGATTACGTGACCAGCACGTTGGGTTGGCGCGAAATGTTCGTAGTCGACGATAGCGACCTGAAAAAGCTGGAACCTGCAATCGAGCCTGTACAAGCGTACCTTGGTGTGCTCGGCACGACCGGGTTCACCGCCTATGTCGGCTTGCTGCGTCTGGGTGTACCGAAAAAAGGAGATACCGTATTCGTATCCGCAGCTGCCGGTGCGGTCGGGGGGATAGCCTGTCAGATCGCAAAACTGAAAGCTTGTCGTGTGGTCGGATCTGTTGGATCGGACGCGAAGGCATCGTGGCTGAAGAAGGAGATCGGCATCGATGAAGTAATCAATTACAAGACCTGCGGCGGGCTGGACGAGGCCTTGCAGTCGGCCTGTCCCGAAGGAATCGATATTTATTTTGATAATGTCGGCGGTGAACATTTGGCTGCAGCGCTTTCGCACATGAACAATTTTGGGCGAGTGGTAATGTGCGGAATGATTAGCGAAATCAATAAAACCAGTCCCGCGCCCGGCCCCGGTAATTTGGCGCTCGTGGTCGGCAGACGGCTAAAGCTGGAAGGGTTTATTGTCCACGATCATTTGGATCTATCAGCCAGTTTTTTGAAGGACATGAGTCACTGGGTCGAGAAAGGGAAGATCACATGGAAAGAAACCGTGGTCGAAGGACTGGAAAACGCGCCCCAGGCTTTTCTCAAACTCTTTTCGAGTGACAGTTTCGGAAAAGTATTGGTTAAGGTGAGGTCATGAACCAGACATCGTCCGCTCGCCCAGCCGCTGCGTCCCGTTCAAACTCGGTCTATGCCTGGTATGTCGTGGTCCTCCTGACCCTGACTTATATCGTCTCCTTCATTGACCGCTATATTCTCAGTCTGCTGATCGAGCCGATCAAAGCGTCTCTGCATCTTACTGATTTTCAAATGGGTTTACTGATCGGGCCCGCCTTTGTGATTCTTTACGTCACCATTGGCATTCCTATCGGCTGGCTGGCGGACCGCAAGAACCGTCGTACGATACTCGCCATAGGGATTGCCTTGTGGTCTCTCATGACTGCGGCGTGCGGTCTCGTCAAGAGTTTCGGAGCTCTGTTTGCGGCCCGGGTCGGTGTAGGAATAGGCGAAGCCAGTGTCGCACCCTGTGCGCTGTCGCTAATCAGCGATTATTTTTCAAAGGAAACCCGGCCGCGGGCTGTGGGCTTGTGGATGACCGGCGCACCCATCGGCGCAGGCCTTACCTACCTGCTCGGCGGGCCCATGGTAGAAATGATCAACGATGCACCGCCACTGGTTGTGCCGGTTTTCGGCGAGCTGTTTGCCTGGCAAACGGCCTTCCTGGTGGTCGGGTTGCCCGGTCTCATCCTTGCCGCCTTGATGTATCTCACAGTCAAAGAACCACGTCGCCGAACAAAAGCAGCAACTGATAGCGCCGCGGCAGACGAGACTACCATTACCAGCATTCGTGACACGATTGCTTTTCTTGTAAAAAACAGGCGTGCATACGGTAGTGTTTTTGTCGGCATTATTGGCGTCACAGCCATCGGAGCCGCCAGCTTCTGGACTCCGGCACTCTTTTTGAGAACCTGGGGATGGGACGTCGGAACCAGCGGCCCGGTCCTGGGTGCAGCAATAATCGTTGCCGGGCTGATCGGTACCAATTTCGGGGGTTGGCTGGCCGCTCGTTTGACCGGGAAAGGTATGAACAATGCGCCTTACCTTACCGTCTTCGGTGGGGTTTTAGTCTTGTGGCCATCGTTCGTACTCTACCCGTTGATGCCGACCCCCGAGTTAGCCGTTCTGGTACTTTTTGTTGGCTTTCTCGGCATGTCAATCACGTCGGGCACGAGTCCAACTGCGGTTATCACGATCACGCCGAGTGAATTGCACGGTCAGGCTGCTGCCCTCTTTTGGTTGGTCATCAATTTGTTTGGTGCCCTTGTCGGCCCACCAGCCGTAGGCCTGATTACCGATTTGCTGGGTGACCCGAGCGCATTGAAATATGGTGTGTCCATCACTTGCTTTTTCTTCGGCGCATTGGCCTGCCTGGGCCTGTTATGGGGATTCAAGGATTACCGTGCCAGCGCCACAGCGATGGACGAAGCAACGGCGAACGAAGGTCCTTCGTGACATGGAGACATCAGCATGAAGATTTTCAAAGGCGTTTTTCCTTCGATGGTATCCCCACAAGACAGTGACAATAATATCGTCTTCGACGCGGTGGCCGATCTTGCAAAAAGACATATGCGTGCCGGTGCAGGAGGATTCCTCGTCAATGGTCATGCCGGAGAGCTACCCGTGCTATCGGGCGACGAAAGGCGCGAAACCATCAAGACTGTGCGAGCCGCCGTCGGGGAACAAGTACCTATCATTGCGGGCATTCATACGCAGGGGCTTGGTCGAAAATTCGCCACGCAAGCCGAGTCGGCCGCCGAATGCGGTGCGGACGCGATTTTGATGTTCTCCCCTTTTTCTTTCGCTCGCGGTGCTTTTGATTATGCCCCGGAAGCCGTGATCGACTTCTATAAGCAAGCGGCATCACTGACACCACTGCCAATGTGGTTCATGCAGTATCGGCGACAAACGAATCTGATGATGCCGCGACACGTGCTAAAGGAGGTGGCGGCGTTGCCGAATATCGCCGGCATCAAACAGGAAGTTGAGGACAATATCGAATACGAGCGTGATTTTGTTGCCCTGCGTGAAGCGAAGCCGGATCTTGTCATCCTTGCGGCAAACGAGCGTGGCCTGTTTGGTAATTGCGCCGTGGGAGCCGATGGTTGCACGGTCGGGATCGCCAACTTCGTCAAGCCCGTCAAAGCTTTGCAAGATTCAATATGGGAAGGAAATCTCGACAAAGCCAGAGAAGCGTCCCGAAAGCTCATGGCGCTTTCGGATGCGATATATGGCGCGGTGGGTTATCGCAGGACCGCTCGGCTGAAATACGCCCTTTACGCTGCGGGGTATATTCCGACCCCGAATATCCGATTGCCAAACTTTCCGGCGCAAGATGAGGAGCGTCGAATAATTGATCCTATTATTGAGAGATTCCTGGAGTAGTTACATGATGCGCATTATCAAAATCCTGCTCGCCGCATTCGTCGCTCTTTTCTGTGTTTTTTATGCGGTACAAAACATCGTAAACCTTCAGGCTGCGCACGGTTTCGTCGCCTATGTTGCCAGCATGGCGGACCATACCGCGTACCCGTCGCATTTCGGACCGCCGATTACGGCACCAGCGCTTACGTGGACGATGCTCTGGATCATCATCGCTCTCGAGATGGGAGCGGGATTTCTTGCGGCCAAGGGCGCATACGATTTGTTCAAAGCACGTAATTCCTCTCCCGAGGATTTCAATGCAGCCAAATCCTACGCCATGGCCGGCTGCGGCGTCGCGATAATTATCTGGTTCGGACTTTTCTCGGCTATCGCCGGCGCTTACTTCCAGATGTGGCAGACAGAGGCTGGCCTCAACGCTCTCCGGGAGGCGTCCGTTTTTTCGGTTCAAATTGGCGTTGTGATGCTGGTCCTGGCACTGAAAGACGACTGACAGTTACGTTCTAGCGCTTAAAAATGATTCTGGCTGACTGGTTACTGCTCGCCCTGACGACTGTGCTACTGCTCATCAGCCTGCGATCCAAAATACAGGATTCGATGCTGTGGGGCGCAGTTGTTACACCGCTCGCGTCGATAGTCGGCAGCGGTTTTCTGGTCATCGTGCCATTACTCGGGAGAACAGTCGGTGGCAAGGCGGCCTGGGCGATGCTCGCTATTGTCATTGTTGCCTATGCGATCGGTGCGATCCTGCGATTCAACATTCGAAATGCCGAACCACTATTAGCAACCGCTCATTCTGCCGATCCCATTTTTCTGATTGAACGCGGCTCCAATATGCTGTTGTCGGTAGCCTATGTCGTCTCCGTGGCCTTCTATATACGGTTGCTGGCCGCGTTTGTGTTTCGCGGTTTGGGTATAGAGTCTGAGATCGCTGTCCACGTATTGACCAGCGGTATCCTAGGGTATATCGGTGTCATCGGCTGGCGACAGGGGCTTCACGGACTGGAACGTCTGGAGAAGTACTCCGTCACCGTCAAATTATGCATTATTGCTGCCCTTCTGGCGGGATTTGCTTTCTTCGATGTCGGCCATTCGTTCGATAATAGTGGTCTCTTGAAAGGCTCTCCATCATTGTGGGATACGGCGCGGGCATTGGGTGGCATGCTGCTCGTAGTACAAGGCTTCGAGACGTCAAGGTACCTGGGAGCGGAGTATTCCGCCAAGGTGCGAGTTCATAGCATGCGGGCGGCGCAGTTACTCGCCGCAGGCATCTACCTGACATTCGTGATACTGGTTACTCCGCTGCTCCATCGGCTGGACTTCAGCGCCACTGACGAGACAGCCATTATCGACCTGGTCCAGGGCACCGCTATGGTGTTGCCATTCATGCTGATTGTGGCTGCGATAATGAGTCAGTTCAGTGCGGCGGTTGCCGATACTGTTGGTGCGGGGGGGTTGCTCGAAGAAGAGACCGGTCAGAAACTTTCGTCGAGAATTGCGTATCTGCTGGTTACGTTTTTGGCGATCGTCCTTGTCTGGACGGCCAATATCTTCGAAATCATCCTTCTGGCTTCGAGAGCATTTGCCGCTTACTACTTTGCACAGGCACTGGTGGCCATCCTGGTAACCGGACGATTGCGTACTGGTGTTCTGCGTTGGGGCTTGCAACTGTTGTTTGCTTTGGCCGCAGCCGGTCTGCTTTGGATTGTTATTTTTGCGACGATGGTAGGCTAAGAGTGGGCGATCCCGCTTGCAAAATATCGCGAACCAAGCTGCCGTCAGGCCGCCTGATTACAGAGAGGCAATTCAAACTCGAATCGAGTACCGGCGTTAACTTTACTGACAACCGTGATTCGACTGTTATGCAAGTCCAGTATTCGTTTGACGATCGCCAGGCCGAGTCCTGACGACCCAGACCTCGCCTCTTCGCCCTGCTCGGACCGATAAAACCGATCGAATATTCGCGGTATTTCCTTGTCCGGTATGCCGGGACCCGTATCTGATACCGCGACAGCGACCGTTTGCGGGCGCTCCGAAATACTCAGCGTTACTTCACCGCCAGTCGGTGTAAATCGAATTGCGTTTCGAACCAGGTTTTCGAGTACCCGCTGGATGAGGCCTATGTCCCCGACTGTAAATGCTGAATTGGTGTCGAGATCGAGAGAAAGAGTGATTTCCTTTTTCTCCGCCTCAAGTTGAAACTCCTGCGCGATATCCTGAACCAGTTCCGGAACAGAAAATGTCTCCAGTTGCGGCGTCACACTTGCGGAGTCCAGTTTCGACAACTCGAACAGGTCGCCAATGAGGCTGCCGAGACGAATCGTATTTCGCCGTGCAATCCTGAGATACCGGTCTCGCTCTTCTTCGCTCAGGCTCTCGCCCTTGATGATCAGCGTTTCCAGGTATCCCTGCATCGCCGACAACGGCGTTCGGAGATCGTGAGAAATGTTCGACACAAGCTCCCGCCGCAGATTGTCATTTTCCTTTAGTTGCGTAATCTGATCTCTGATTTTCCCCGACATTGTGACGAAAGACTGCGCAAGTTGATCAATCTCGTCCCCATGCGAAGAGATCAGGTCAAATTCGGGCGCCAGGTCAAAACCGGAGTCGCTTACGCGGCGCATTTCCTCGCTCAGTTTCTTCAGGCGTCGCGTAAGCAACCCGAATACCAACAAGCCGATGGTCGCTGTCGCTAGAACGATTGTGATGGCGACAAAGAAACTTATTTTTCCGATGTAAGAACTGCCAATATCCTGAGACAGTGCCTCATAGGTCTGACCGCCCAGTATCACGTACAGGTAACCCTCGATCCGATCTTCGGTACGAACCTCGAATGCAGAAAAAACTTTTCGAGTGGAACCGCTGCGCGGGTCATCACCGCGAATCGGCATTGGTGCGGAGCCCTCTATCAGTTTCTTCAGCGGCACGAGATCCACCCGTTCCAACATAACCGTTTCCGGCGGCAATCCGTGACCGAGGATATTTCCCTCTGTATCCAGTAAGTAGATCTCCGCCGTCGGGTTTATCACCATGGCGTGACCGGCTAGTTCCC
>VAPB010486514.1_pt1 | contig 11801 bp, 8 predicted proteins | sample 3395101 | NCBI WGS metagenome assembly VAPB01 (sample SAMN08290433, study PRJNA428436) | hydrothermal vent metagenome | isolation source: Deep-sea hydrothermal vent chimney | place: Indian Ocean: Southwest Indian Ridge | reverse complement strand
TTCAAAAATTGTTTGGTAAACACTTGTGAAACCTCCATAACCGTGATTATAAATTAATACAGGAAATTTTTTATTGGCTATTGCGGGAGCATCAAGAAATGAATTGCTTTTCATTTTCGAAAAATAACTAACCATAAAAAGAGGAAAGCCTAAGAAGTTGGCAGAAGCTTTTACGACTTCTTTTTTCTGATAAGGAGATTTTGCTCCAGTATTTAATTCTGTGGGATACCATATTTGAAAGGATAATAATCTATCATTTCCTGATTTTGTTTTATCATAAAAAAATGTTGATTGTCCTATATTGTATTTCCCTGTTGGCTCTATTAATTTCGGTATTTCTCGTTTGATATTTTGTTCTTTGCCAAAAGATATTTCGGTGATTTTATATTTTTCGTCAGTTTCTTGAAATACTACTTTAAATTCGGAGGTAATCTCAGTCACACTTAAAAATATTCCTCCTGCTCCTCGGCTGCCATCAGGAGTTGCTGCTAGACGATCTGAGGGGGAGGCCGTTCAGCCATGAAGGTGAGTTTGAGGTGATCGATAATTTTGTCGATAACTTTATGATCTTCTATGAAAGCGGTCAGCTTTCAAGCTGTCAAAGTAGCTCTTACAAATCCCACTGATTCCATTCGAACGGAGTGACCTAAACCACGCCCTCCTTCTTCATCATTGCCTCAATGTCCTTAACCGTACGGGGAATACCCGCCGTCAGGTTTTCACATCCATCCTCAGTGATAAGAATGGTGTCTTCAACCCGGACACCCAACTCTTCCTCAGCCCAGACGGCAAGGGGCTCATTAGCAATGACCATACCCGGCTTTAGGACAGTGAGACGAGGGCCTACGTCGTGGATCGCCATGCCGACATAATGACCGAAGCCACCCCGCATCTTCTTAAAATAATCTTTAGAAAGATCAAATCCCTGTTTTTTCAGGATCTCCGCAACTTCTTTCCTACACTGTTCTAATGTGAGACCGGGGCGATACACCATCATGTTAGCCTCATGAACAGCATTGGCTGCCTCTAACACTTCTTTCTGCCGCGGTGTAAATTTGCCATTCACCGGATAGGAGACCGTGATATCAATATCATAATAGCCAACATCAGGGCCTACATCGATGACCAAAAAATCTCCATCCTCAAGCAGGCGGTCGTGTTTATAATAATGTAAATAGGGATGATTGGGGCCTGAACAGATTATGGCATAATAGGCCAGGTTCTGGGCACCCTCTTTTTTGCAATAATATTCAAAGAGAGCAGCCAATTCATATTCATACATCCCGGGCCGGGTGGCTTTCATCATCTCGATATGAGCATTGACGGCAATTTTACCAGCTTTCCGCATAAGCTCGATTTCTGCAGGTGATTTGATAACCCGTAATTCCCAAAATTTCATCGAACAATCTTTAACCTCAACCATAGGAAATCGCTCTTTAAGGAGTTTGACAAATTGGAGCTCCCTTGTCAGTCTTCCGTCCCATTCATTGAGGGTCATGTCCCTTTGTCGAGCACGAAATTTCTCATTTGTGCATTCACGCATCAACTCTTCCGGCTTAAAGGAGGTATAAAACACACTCACTTGTGAACTCAAACTGTTCAACGCAGAAGTAAAACTCTCAATAGGACGCACTAGTTCGATTCCTGTGACCTCTCTGGGATTTCTCACAAGATCGAAAGGGATTCCTTCATTCCTTGCAGAGCTTTCGGAAATTGTAAAAAAAAGCGTGCTCTCTTTTCTCTTCCCATCGATGATGAGAATTGCGTTGGGAATTTCTACCCCTGAAAAATACATAAAGTCGTTATTCTGATAGAACTCCATATAACTGCCGGGAAGCTCCGCTCCGCGAATAATGGCAATGCCATCCGGTATAAATTCCATTAGATTTTGGCGTCTTGCCTCATACTCTGATTTGTCAAATTGGAGTTGGCTGTATACAAAAGAGTGAAGGAACAGAAGAACTGTCATACAAACAATCCAATTGAGATGTCGCTTTCTCATTTTTACACCTCCTTTAAAAAAGATCATCGACGTCTTCATTTCCAGAAGGGAGCCGGCCGTGTTTCTGCAAATACTGCTGGTTGAGCTCGCTCTCTCTCTTGGTGTACATCGGATCTTCTTCAACCATAAAATATTTTGCTTCCGGCAAAGAGGCTACCTGTTCCATCAAGCCCTTCCGCATGTTGGGCGTCCCTAAAATAAAGATGATGTTCTTGTTTTTATCCAGGAGCTGGAAAGCCCCTTCGCTTTCCGGGACTTGATCGATGTTTTCCCGGGAAAAATCAAGCCACTTCTCCGGGGGAAGCACCACGGGTGAGAGGAGAAACCTCAGGTGGCACTTCAAGCATCTGTCGGCCTCAGCTTGTGCTTCTCCCGCACTATACCCGAGCAGAGGCAGGGCAAAAGATTCAATGCGCTCTGACACTGGGATCTCGGCCATATCGACCCTATCTCGAGTATAAAAGTTTTCTTTCCGGCCTCGCCACAGAAGCCCTTTATCAAAAAATCTCTTTTCCTGCCGGGTTTCATCAAATCCACGGCCTCCTAAAAAAAGGTCGATCGACGAAGCGGCCCGCCTTCCCTCAGCCATGGCTTCCACGGCCGAAGCCGGCCCGGACCGGGCGTCCCCACCTGCAAAAAAACCGGGATTGTTTGTCTCCAGATTTATTGGTTTGGTTTTTATTGTGTCGTCCTCTAAAACTTGTATACCACTGTTTGGAGGAAGGTAGTTGATATCCGGTTTCTGTCCTATGGCTAAAATGACACTGTCGGCCTTGATTTTTGTTGTATTCGAATCATCATAGACGGGACAAAAATAGCCATCCTTGTCAAACACAGAGGCACAGCCCATAAGCTCCACCTCCGACACACTCGTGCCATCTCCAAATATTTTTTTTATCCCCCAACCTGGTTGAAGAACGATCCCCTCTTTTTCCGCTTCTGTGATTTCCCAGTCAAACGCCGGCATTTCGTCTCTTTGTTCCAGACAGACAAGAACAACCTTTGCCGCTCCAAGACGCAAAGCTGTCATGGCTGCATCCAGAGCCACATTGCCGCCCCCAACAACTACGACATTCTCGCCCACCTCGGGTGCCCATCCCTCCTTGGCTTCTCTTAGAAAATCCAAGCCCCAATAGACTTCCTGGAGAGACATGCCGTCCACATCTATTCTTTTACTGGCTTGAGCTCCGGTCGCCAGAAAAACGGCATCCCATTTATTTAAATCCAGTTTATCCTGGAAAGAATCCGCATCAACAGGACTGTTTGTCCGAATATTGACACCCATGGCCTCAATCATTCTGATTTCATGCAGAATGATTTGTCTGGGAAGACGGTACTCGGGAATGGCCCAGCGGAGCATCCCTCCTGCTTCAGCCAAAGATTCAAAGAGAGTGACATCATGACCAAAAACAGTAAGATAGTAGGCTGCCACAAGTCCCGCCGGTCCGGTTCCGACAATGGCGACTTTTTTTCCCGAACGCGGAGCTGTTTCAGTTTTTTCTGTCACAATTGCATCTTTGGTTTCCAGAGCCAATCTTTTCAGATGGCAGATGGCAATGGGTTGGTTGATCTCTCCCCTTCGGCACACAGTCTCACAGGGATGATGGCAGATATACCCCAAGCTCAGACCCATAGGAGTTCTTTCTCTGATGGTTCGGGCCGCTTCATCGAAACTGCCCTGCGCGATAAAGTGGACATAGGTTGGGACATCCATCTCCAGAGGGCAGGCAGCCCTACAGGGAATTAAAGCCTGTTTCCGGTCACCGGGTTTGAGATCTTTATCCCGCAGGGCTCCTGTGGGACAGACTTCGACGCACGCGCCGCAGAACACACACCCGGATTCTTCGATGGAGGATTTTGTTGTCCCGACTGTAATTTTGTCTTTTGAACTAGTATATCCTAGAGCTTTCGCCTCCACGAGATCCGAACAGACCCGGACACATCGGAGACAGCCGATACAGAGATTGTAGTCTCTGATAAAAAGCGGTTTGTTGTCTTCAACATGAAGATCTCCAGGAACATAGCGGCCGATATCGTCCTTAAGACCGACATATTCGGCAACTTTGCGCAGTTCGCACACGTCAAACTGAGGGCAACAGCGCTCCTCTTCGGGAACGCTGGATGAACACTGAGTCAGACTGCATCCTTCTTTCTGTGCGCAGGTCAAGCAGGCATGGGGATGGCTGGCAAAAATCTTGGCCAGATTGTCGAGGCGTTTGGCTTTAATTGAATCCGGTGAGGTAACAATATTCATTCCCTCTTCAACTTCAGTAATACAGGACAGGATGGGATTTTCCCGGCCTTCAATCTCGACTAGACAGAGACCGCACCCGGCGTATCCTTCCGCCTTAGAGTCCGACTTGAATTCATTTTCGCCATGATAGCAGACCTCCTCAGGCCTGCTCTCTTGAAACGAAGAGAGGTCGGGATGAAAGCATAGGTGGGGGATATAAATTCCTTCCTTTAGAGCTGTCTGCAGAATAGACTGCCCCTCATTTGCATCGATCTGCTTTCCATCAATGTTCAATCGTATACTCATTGTATTGACTAAGCTGTGTTCAGGGATTTACCAGGAATGCCCTATGGCCCCCGGAGAACAGGCCTCCATACAGGAAAGGCTCTCCCATCCCGACGAAGGCTTGCAGCCCGTGCAGCTGTACTTGATTTTCTTGCGGTGATTCTCACTGACCTTGGCAACGGGCTCTTCCCGGAAGGGATCGTTTTCATCCTCCCCCACTTCAAAGACTCCGGCAGGACAGGCTTCAACACAATCCTTACAGCCGTCACATTTGTCGGTATCGATAGAGATGAAATAATCTCCCGATCCATCCTTGTATCCGTACTGGGCCAGCATTATCTCAATCCTCTCTCTTTTTCAACCAAAGCCTTGGCAAAAAGAGCTCCTCCCAGAGCTCCGGCAATCTGTGTGTCATACTGAGGTTCAAGAGCGGTCATATTGACCTCCTTCTCTATCCTTTTGACCACACCTTCGTTTTTGGCAATGCCGCCTGTGATGGCAAACTCCTTTTCCATCCCGATTCGTCCGAGAAGTTCCACCACTCTGTGTGCCATGGCTGAGGAATAGGCGGCCAAAACCTTCTCTTTCGGCCATCCCTTACGCAGAAGCCCGACGGCTTCAGACTTCGCAAACACCACGCAAGTGGAACTGACAGGTTCGGGTTCCTCTTCGACATCAAAAGACATTTTCCCCATGTCCTGAATTGGCACAGAGAGCAGATCAGCGAAGACCTCCATGCCCCGGCCCGTTCCGGCTGCGCATTTGTCGTTCATGAGAAAACTCGTGACTTTTCCTTTCTCATTGCAGCGAATAGCTTTGCAGTCCTGCCCGCCCATATCGAGAATGGTGCGCACAGTGGGCCCGTACATAAAATTGGCTCCACGGCCATGACAGGCGATCTCTGTCAGGGCTCTATTGGCAAAGGGAACGTTGACTCTTCCATATCCTGTCCCCACTGTGTAATGAAGATTCTCCAGGGTCAAACCCGTTTCTTTGAGGGCATTGTCCATAGTATTCCGGGCACTCTCTGGACTGTTCGACCCAGTACGGATGCTGCTGTAGGCAAAAAGCTCGCCGTCCACCATAATAACGGCTTGCGAGCTGACAGATCCCACATCGACACCGGCAGAAACGATATCACCGGTTTTCCAGTCGATATCGGGTGACGTCCATCGTGATTCAGGCCATTTCCAGAATTCTTTTGCCATCATAGTCCTCCTTTGGCCTTATCGAACGCCACAAGAGCTGCCCCAAGTGCACATGAATATTCCGGATCTTCTGGGATAAAAAGATCGACATCCAGATCACGCTTTAAGGCTTCGACAAATCCGATGTTCTTGGACACTCCTCCTACCAGAGCGATATCTTTTTCCATTCCGATTTTTCTGACCATTGAGGCAATTCTGTCCGCGATCGCATCATGAATAGCGCGGGCAATGTCTTCTTTGGAATGCTTGGCATGGATGAGGCTGACCACTTCGGACTCGGCAAAGACGGCGCACTGTGCGTTCATGGGGACGGATTTTTGTGATTTTAGAGACAGCGCCCCCATATCCTCAAGTTTAACCTCAAGTGCCCGGGACATGGTTTCCGTAAACGTCCCCGCACCGGCGGCACATTTCTCATTAATGGCAAAATCAACCACTTTGCCCGATTCGTTGATACGGATCGCCCTTCCCTCTTCGGCCCCAACATCGATGACAGTCCGGACTGAAGGAAAAAGACTGTTGACAGCACGGGCATTGGCGCCCACTTCGGTAACATTGGACTGGGCAAAAACAGCCTCTTTTTTCCCTGTTCCTGTCGCCGTTATATGGCCGAGATCCCCTCTTTCCAGACCGGCATCCTCAAGAGCCAGGGTTAAGACCTCTTCTGCAGCGGCCTTCTGGTCAAAACCGGACAGAACCGAACTTTTGGCTAAGACTTTTTCTCCATCATACACAAGGGCTTTAACATTTTTAGCACCACAATCTACACCAACAACAATCATAACATCCTCCTTCTTGAAATATATTCAATACGTTTAGCTATTCCAATTTGTCGATGCCCAAGCTTTCCATAAAGGCATCTATACGGCCGATTGTCTGGGCTTCGTCAAACTCTCTCTCATCCCCCATATTCCCTTCAAAACTCATCACTGGATAACCGGCCCCTATCAAAGCCAGGCGGTTTTCGGCGATTCCCAGACTTAATCCTTCACAACCACGGTTGTAATGGAGCATCACACCGTCCAGTTTCCATTCTTTAGCGATCCGGATCATCATTTCATTTTTAATCTCAGGGGAATAAAAATGCTGCCACTCAGGCTTATTCAGTTCCCATTCCGCAAGGACGTGCAGGGCATGATCCCTATCCTTGATCGTTAGGCCTTCCTGCTGAGGTGTTTTCCTTGGTCCCCAGGTACCGTCCTCCTTAACCTCCCACATGCCGATCAGCCCAAAGGTATATAGAGAGCCAATAGAAACACAACCGTACTTCTGTAAATAACGAAAGACCGAAAGGAAAGCCCAAGGCGGCTGTGTATCACTCATGACACGGCAGCGCTCATTGTGTACGGCGGCAATACCTCTTGTAACACGGTCTTTGACTTCATCTCTCAGCTCTTCGTAAAAGTCTGCAACTTCTCCGCTGCTCTTGTGGAGGGTTCCCAGCACATAGAGCGAATACATGGTTTTTTCTTCCAGAGGTGCCGGAATGACCTTGTTGAGTGCACAAGTTTCAGCCCAGGCTGATTCAGAGCGGCAGTGATTGTAAACGGCCCGGATCAACTTTTCATCGTCATAGGTGCGCCCGCTGGTCTTTTCCAGCCACTCGATCCCATCATGCATCTGGCCCACAATGTATTCCAGGCGGTTGTCACTCAAATCCTTATACGGCCCCACACTGACATCGATACAGAACATGGGGATATCGTCCCCTTCGAGATCTCGTGCAACCTGGTACCATTTGGCATGGGAACAGCAGATATGGTCCTGCCAGATAAAGTCCGGTTTGGGAAACTTCCCGCCAAAAGCGTACTTGTCGATTATAATAGAGCCCCAGTAGTTGCGCATGTAGGAACATAGATCCCGGGCATACCCGGCTTTTTCGACAGCCTCATGGCATTCGATGGCAAGTTTTTTGTCTGCGGCAATTGAGGCGGCATAGGGCTCTCCGGTCAAAGAATAGACATCATCGCCGAGTCCGGCGGGGATGGCATCAAAAGACCAGGCTCCCCCGGCCCACCGGAGCCCTCCATTTTCGTGAGCTTGTGCGAAGTTTTTATAATAATTAAGCCTCATTTCCTTTGCTTTATTCCAGCTTTTTAAAGGTTCTGTTTTGTATTCAGGGCTCATGTTAAATTCTCCTTAGTAGAGATCCTCTTCCGTGAGCATTTCAAGGAAGGCCTCCACGCGTGTTTTAAACTGTCCTACGGGAACGGTCACATCCAACTCTAAGAATTGAGAGGGAACCCCTACAGCCTTGAGCTCTCTCATAATGGCTGGATTATCGAGCTCATGCGGGTCGCAAAACTTCTGCTGGATCACAATGGCCCCTTGCACATTCCAGTCTTTGGCAAGCTTTTTAATGTGATCGATGCGCAAACGCTTGGGCCAGTCCTTTGTAGGACAGGGAACACGTTCTATATAGCGCCGGGCTATGGAGTCTAAAAGATCTCCGTTGGTTGTCACTTCATTCCAGAAATAACGGCTTCCTGTGCAGTGGTCATCCACCACAAACAGAGCGTCGAGAGATTCGACCATTCCTACAAACTCGGTGTCGTCATTTTCACTTCCAAGAATCATCAACCGGATTCTCGATCCATTATGACCGGACGTATCCGGAAGATTTCCCAGCCACTCACTCAAAGTCTCGTTGTACTCCCCCTTGTCGACCATCTGACTTGCAACGACAGTATACATCGCATCCAGTCCGGTGACGGGAGGATCCGGGGCCTTCCGCTTTTCATAGAGCTCCCGGGTGAGGCGGCGGGAGATATTCATAACCGTGATACCCTTTTTCAGTTTGTCCTCTGTGATTGTTTTTCCTGTCCACTTTTCGACGGCCTCTTTAAATGTTTTCAATTCTCCGGCAAGATAAGGGAGAGATCTTTTGCTCTGGACGTTCTGCGGCATGGGAAGGTAATAACTGAAATCGACGGGAACGTGCATCTCCCAGGATGTAAACGCCTGACGAATGTGCAGGCAGCTCTGAGAGATCATTATGCCGTCAAGATAATCATATTTCCCCTTGAGACCCTGAGCCAGACAATCCCTGCAAAAGGGGCAGTACATACCGAAAATATGGGGTTCAGTCACATCCAGGGGTTCATGACCGCCCAAAATTCGCACAGGAAGAACATCGGCAGCATACAGAATCTCTTCCGGAACATAGGTGCAGAAATAGCCGAGGACTTTGCCCCCGGTCTTTTCTTTCCACTGCTTAGCATAGTCATGGCGGTTTTCGTACCACCCTTTAAACTTTTCCATCATCATCAAGCTCCTTTTCCAATGGAATCATGTTGAGGATATCAAAACCCAGGGATTTGAAATAGGAAATCAGTTCGCCATCATACCAGTTAACCAGCGTCCTGACTTTTCTGACTTTTTTCCGTTTAAAATGCATGAGAAGGGTTTCTCCCAGCTTCCGTCCAATCCCTCTCCCCTGATAGTCGGGATCGATGCCGAGCACTTTGATCCAGCCCGCTCTTTCTGCAAGACCAAATTCCCACAGCCGGGCTTCGGCAAACACAAAACCAACAAGTATGCCGTCGATCTCGGCTCCAAGGTTCATCAGAGGATCGCCCTGCTGGATATGATAAATGGCCGTTTCTTTTAAATAATCCATTCGCTTCGGATCCGTCTGGCCGTGTATTTTTTCGATTTTAGCTACGATCCCGAGGATGTTTTCCAGATCATCCATACTCAAAATTCTTGTCGAAACAGAAGTGGACAGCTCTTTCCACAACCGGGAACGCCCGACTTTCTTAAAATGGACTGCCCCACCCGCAAGCAGAACTTCCAGATACTTGGCGACGGTATGCCGGGTTAAATCCAGTTTCTTGGCGATTTCTTCAGTCTGGAACCCGAGGGGATCGGATTTCAGGATTTTTAGAATTTGAAAGGGAATTTTCTCTTTCATGTTCATGGTTACCAATATTGGTTACCACAAACATAGTTTTTCTGAGTCTCTTTGTCAAGAGCCAAATGTGATTTGTTCCCGTGAAACCCTGCTGATTTATTTCAGATGTTTAGTGATGGCTCCCCTCTCTACTCGATGGTTTGCTGCTTGCTGAAGGCCACTTTCTCAAAGAGGCTGTAGATAATAGGAATAACAAAAAGAGTCAAAAACGTTGTAGCCAATAGTCCTCCCAGCACCGTGATGGCCAGAGGAGCTCTGATCTCTGCTCCGGATGACGTACTGATTGCCATGGGAAGCATGCCCACGACTGTAGTTAAGGCTGTAATCAGAACGGGACGCAAGCGGATCGTGCACCCCTGAAGAATGGCTTCTCTTTTATCCACTCCGCCCCGCCTCAACCGGTTGATATAGTCCACCATAACAATCCCATTGTTGACAGCTATCCCCCCCAGCAAAACAATCCCAATCAACACGGGAAGATTGATGGGTCTCCCTGTAATAAGCAGCGCCATCACTACTCCTGTTATGCTAAGAGGAATCGTGAACATGATCACCAATGGGTGGCGGAAGGATTCGAACTGAGATGCCATAACCATATACACAAGAAGTGCCGCCAGCAAAAAGGCTCCGGCCATGGCTTTGAATGCACTCTGCATCTCCTGGTATTGTCCGCCGAATTCAATAAAATATCCATTGGGCAAGGTCTGTTCTATCGGAGCTATTTTTTGCTTGATGTCCTTGGAGATCTGCCCCAGACTGCGGTCCGAAATATTGGCCAGGACGGACACTTCCCGCACCTGGTTTTCCCGGACAATCCGGATGGGGCCTTCACCTTCTGAAATGCTGGCCACCTGTTCCAAGAAAATCATCTCATTCATAGACGTTTTGATCGGAATGCTCTTAAGGGCATCCAAGGAATCTCTGAATCTCTTTTCAAAACGAACCCGCACATCAATTTCCTCATTGCCCTCCCGGAAACGTGTGGCCACCGTACCAAGGGAAGCCGTCCGGATCGCCTGGGCTATCTGGTTGACCATCAATCCCATTCGTGATGCTTTCTCTCTATCGATCCGAATATGAAATTCCGGCTTCGCTTCAGCCATAGTATGAGTCACATCCCTCAATCCCTCTACGTCTCGAATGTTTTCCACAACACGGGCTGCAGCATCTTTTAGTATATCGAGATCACTGCCAAAAATTTTAATATCGATAGGAGCGGCAGAACCACCTAACATCATCTGGCTGATATCCAAAGCTTCATATTTTAACAAAAAGATTTTAGGGAGTTTTTTCCTAATATTTTCCAGGACATCCACATCACGAAGTTTTCTTTTGCTCTGCTCGACCAAACCGGCCCATATAACCGCTTCATGCGTTCCGGTGGTCGCAAATCCTCCCACCAAGTCCATGGGATTTCCTTCCGACTGCATGCCAATCTGAATCGATGTGGTTTTCACTTCCGGCTCACTGCGTATAACATTTTCGGCAAGGGATACAACACGATTGGTCTCCTCCAGCGATGTTCCAACAGGCATTTCAAGCCTTAGGATGATCATATCTCTGTCCATAGAGGGGATGAATTCTGTCCCCAAGAAAGGAATCACAACCAACGAAAGCATCAGTATTCCCAAAACCCCTCCCAAGATGAACCACCGGCGCTGAAGGGAGAGCAGAAGAATCTTCCGGTAAAAATTCCTGACTTTAACAAATTGTGGTGTTCTCTGCGTTTTCTTTTTGTTCAGGTTGTATCCGGGCTTAAACAGTAGTGAAGCCAGCATGGGGACAATCGTCAGGGCCACAAAGAGAGAGGCCATTAAAGAGAAGGAAATAGACAGGGCCAAAGCTCGGGTCATCTTCCCCGTGATCCCTGCGGAAAACATCATCGGAAAAAACACGGCAATCGTCGTCAGAGTCGATGCTGTAATGGCCATCCCCACTTCGGAAGCGCCTTTCTTAGCCGATTCTTTAGGCCCCGCTCCACCTTCCATATGGCGGAAAATATTTTCGATCACAACAATAGCATCATCCACAAGCATTCCAATACCAAGGGCCAGGCCCCCCAAGGTGAGAAGGTTGATGGTGTATCCGGCCGCATATATGGCTATAAAAGTACAAATCACAGACAGGGGAATAGCTAGGGCTATTGTGGCTGTTGGACGC